>JAABUW010002530.1_pt1 | contig 27667 bp, 27 predicted proteins | sample 5560081 | NCBI WGS metagenome assembly JAABUW01 (sample SAMN10711882, study PRJNA513363) | rock metagenome | isolation source: Antarctica rocks | place: Antarctica: Victoria Land, Knobhead sud | reverse complement strand
GCCTTGTGTTATTCGCGTCTATAATAATCCTCTTATCGTAGTCTTAATGTAACTAAGGGTTATTCCTTACTATACTAGTAGTAGTAGTCCTAGAGGTAGAAGTAGTAGTATTACCTATTATAGTATGTATTCGTTACACTTCCGTTTTATTTCTTCGAGAGTAAGCGTCTCGTTCTAGTATTAGTTCTAGTACGTTAGGATTTCGCGGTATCGTTAATCTAGAAGTCGTACTCGTTCTCTTATTTACGAACTAACGATTATCTCGTTAGGAAGCATATAGTCCCTATAGTTGAAGACTATACTTCTAATAGGTATTACTTCTCTAACGTATCCGTATCTACTATAGTTAGTATTAACTAATTAGTAGTTCTAGAACATAGATCGTAGCTATCCTATTATCTTGTTGAATTCTATAGGATATAAATGTCGTTTTCTAGCGATCTTTAGAAATACCTCTTCGTAACTCTATATAAGGTAGAGGGCTATTTTCATAATTAGCTATAGGCCTTCTACTAAGATATTAAGTATTTCTAAGTCGTCTAGGTCTTTATCGGAGTCTTCGCTCTTAGAACTCTTTAGAGTGCTTTCGTTTTTAGCGTTAGATTTAGCGATCTTAGTAATTGCTTCTAACGTTTATTAGTCGTCTATTAAGAGTTCGTTGTCTAGGTAGAGAGGAGAGATCTATTAATCCTAATTCTCTCTCTCTAATTCGTCTATTAGTAAGTCTAGTATCTCGTCGTTATCTAGGTTTATTAGTAGGATCGGAGATTCCTCTAATTCGTTACCTATCTCCTTATCTAGAGATAGTAATATGTTTTCTTATAGTGTAGCGTCCTCTCGTCTAAACGGAGGTAGGGATCTTCCTTAGGCGTAGTTACTATTATCCCTTAACTACTATTATAGCTATTATTCTATAGCGTTGAACTCGCGCTATAGTTACAATACTCGTATTTGTACTCTTATCCGTTCCTATTAGTCTAGTAGCTAGTTTAGCTAGTTCTACTATTGCTAAGCTTAATTATATAGTCGTTGTAATATTTCCGTAAGTTGGCCTAGTCTAACGTAGGTCTAGTGACCTCCCTACTACGCGTATAGTTAGCGCTATTCTAGTTAGATATTGTTAACGTCTTCCTATAGTTCCCGTCGTTCTATATATAGGTCGTTTAGCTTATTTTCGATTTCCTCGAGCTGTTCTTCTAACGTTATTCGTTCGAGTACGTTGATTTCCTTTACTAGTCGTCCTTTCTTATCGCGTTGTTCTAGTACTTAGGTATATAGAAGACTAGATACGTCTGTTTTGTAAAAGAGTCGTTCCTTACGTACTTATTCTACTAGGAAGGCGATTCCTTCCCTAAAGCGTTATAACTTTTCCTATCTACTTTCTATTAGTTAACGTTGTTACTCCTAAGTTTCTTTGTTATCTAATGTAGGAGTCGTCCCCTTAAGTACGTTGATTTCTATAGTAGGTTCGTGTTTTAGAAGCTAGGGGTACACAGCCTTCTTAAGCTACTCGTACTCCTCCTTCTCTAAATCCGTTATAGGCTATCTAGTTCGATCCATATCTTCTAGTTAGTCGAAATCCTTAGATACCTATTAGTTCTTTCCTAATTCTACATACTACTTAAAGGGCGGGCATTAGCAATAGATAGCGTAATTTAGTTCTACGATCTATAGTTCTATAAGATTGTTATACCCTCCTTGATCGTTTGTTAAGGGCATAGCTATGTCCTAAGTCTTATTAGTAGGAGACTTATTTTCCTATCTAATTATCGCGTTAATCTGCTACTATAGCCGTACCTTTAGTCTACGGCAGTTACGTACATAATGTCCTTTCTTGTAATAGTTATAACACTCGTTGGTTTTTCTGTCTTTCTTACCCTAAGGCTTTCCTTTACTTCTAGCTTTCCTAAACGATCCCTTCTTAGGTACTCGTTAGGTAGCGTTGATTTCTATAGCGTTAGAGTCGCGTCGCTTGTTCCCTCTAGACTAGCTAGTTAGAACATAGCTAGTACGTCCGCGTCCTTAACCTATATGTCGTTTTTCTATAGCTCTCTTATAGAGACGATCGTTAATGTTAATCGATGATTTAATAAGCGTGTCTAAGTTCGTTGTTTCGTTCTTTCCCGTACGTACTAGTTCGTCCTTTACGTTATCCTTAAGACCTTTGTAGTATATAACGTATAAGGCATTATCGTCCTACTTAGTCTTATTAGAATATTCCTTAAACTTAGCCGTGTACTAGGATGCTAATGTCCGTTAAACAATGTCCTAAACGATGCGGATTATAACCTTCTTCTCGTTACTAAACCCGTAGATCGTTTTCATCTTATTGTAGAATCTAACGCAGTTAGAAAAGATTCTACTCTCGTTCTTCTAATATATAATAAAGTCCTTAGTCCTTAGTCTTATCTAGTACTAAGCTTCCCCTTAGAGATGCATCGTCGCGATAAGGTATCTCTTCTTATAGAAACTAACTCCGTCTAACTCAAAGTGGAGTAAGAGTTAGTTGATCTAGTCGTCTAGCTTGTTATAGTCTCTATAGAAGAAGTCTACCTTAGTCTTACTATTAGTCCTACGATTAGTCGTCGGAGCTATACTCTCGTCTCTATAGCCTAAGCCTCGTACACTGCTAGTAGTACTCATTCTAAGGGTGTTTAAAGTGTTGTAATCCTATAAGTAGTATTACATAAGTGCTTCTTTAAAGAGTAGGTAGTAGTAGGTGTTTAGGTAAGATAACTCAAATATACTATAAATAGTCGTAGACCTTTTAGTAAGATTGTAACATAAGTTAAACACAAGTACGTCAAAGACATCCTTAGTTCCTATATACTAAATAAGTGTTACTAGCTTACTAGACTCGCGACGAGCTAGTTAAGTAGTGCTTACTGTCTCGCTATCGAGTAGTCGAGTAGTATTACGTAGCTCCTACATTGTCTCGCTCGCTTAGTGTCGAGATATGTACGTACCTATACGCCTTTCCTCTAATTACCTATGTTCTAGTATCTACCTATAACAACGTTATATAGTCGTTAAGTAGTAGTATTAATATAGAAGTAGGTATAGGAGGACCTATAGACGATACTCGAAGGAAAAGGTCTAGGAAGTAGAATATTATATATAAGCTAAATTTACTTACTCCTTATATTATAACTAAGGTTATAATATATTAGCTACTACTATAACTATAGGTAAAATAGGACTATTACGTATAATTAGTACTCTATTTCCTCTCCTAAACTAGTAATTAACTAAGGAATACTTCCTTTATATTCCCTATTATATATAGCTAATAATTAAATTCTGTCCTTTTATGTCGCTACAGCCCACCATAGAACCCGGCCTGCACCGCCAGGTGATTGCCTAACTGGGATCAGATTTGGCCTCGAGGAAATTCAGGCAGCCAAGCTCATCTCTGACCAAAGTTGCATTGTTGGCCACACGATCCTATTCTCACTTATGAATCGGATGGCGTAAAGAGCTGAGGTGTCGAGACAGTCAAATATGCGTCGCTACCACAAAGCTTTTGGAGGACTGCACTTTGAAAATAACCTGTGAATCTTCGATTGATAAAAAAACATCACCAGAGAAGGCTACCCAGTAAGCACAACAGACCAAACAATGGGGTATCAGACAGTTTCATGACCGCAACCAACCCCTCCAACAAACAACCATTCATAACTCATTCCTCTCCCGAGCAGCGTACCGCCACTCTTACATGTTCTCAACCATCCGAGCGTTGATGGTGTTCTGGAAGTTGTTCCCAGACTGCGAGTTGCCAAACTCGCTAGTGTTGGCATCGTACTGCTGGTATGAGCTTGGTCCTTCTCCGTGCTTGTCGGCCTCTGCGAGCTGGGATTGGACTGTATGATACATTAGCAACTGTCTCGTACTTAACCATGAGTTATGACGTACCTGTCTGATTCTGCGCAGGCATGAAGATAACCTTGCTATTCGCCGTCTTGGCCATCGCCTGCATAGCCTCGAGGTACCGGATCTGCATAGCTGGCGCACTGGACAGAATATCGGCAGCCTGCCTCATCAACTTGGCGGATTCGACCTCGGCGCGCGCGCTGATGACCTTGGCCTCACCAGTCCTCTTGCTCTGCGCGGCCATCGACAAGCTGTCTTGAAGCTCTTGGCTGAAGATGATGTCCTTGATGAGCATGCTCTCGACCTCCGCACCCCATCCGGTCGCAGTCTCTTCGATGATCTCGCGGATCTCCTGTGCAAGCTCCTCGCGGCGCTCGATCACATCTTGCAGCACGCGCGCACCGATAACGTGGCGGAGGGTGGTTTGGGTGCGCTCGACAAGGGCTTGTCGCAGGTTCGAGATGCCGAAGGCGGCCTTATGTGGGCTGGTGATGCGGTAGTAGATGACGGATGTGAGGTGAACGTTGACGTTGTCCTTGGTCATGCAGACCTGCTTAGGGACCTCTGTAGTGATTGAGTCAGCTCAAACTTTTGGTGGCGATATGTGGTATGTACTTACCGACAATCTGGATTTTGACATCGACTTGGATCAGAGCCTCAGACAGCGGGTTGATCTTGACGAGACCAGGGTCCACAGCTCTTGCGAAGCGTCCAAACTTCGTGACCAGGCCTACATTACCCTGTGCTACCGGTTTGTATGGGTTTGGGCACACTATGCAGCACGGAATGGCTCCTAGAGTTCCGACACAGCTACCAAGGGTGCTGATCATGTCTGGTACAAGGTGTTAGATCGTTTGCGACAGCTGTCTGGGGTGGCGCTGATACTCACTTCCATACCAGCCGTGTTGCGACTCATCCTCAGTATCAGCCTTGATGACCTGCGCGTAGGATGTCTGGAGGTCCTCTCGTCGCGGAGGCTGCACCTTCACGATCGGTTCGCCATTGCGAGAGCTTCCGTTCGTGCTGCCGATAGGCGCCTTGCCGTTGGTGTCGATGCCGTTCATGTTGATGTTGTGGAATGCGGTAGTGTGATGTTGATGCGCTGACCTGGTTCGATGCGTTACGAGGTGTAGTTCGAAAGACGATCTCGGAGAATGTCGCGGCGAAGACAAGCTTATGTGGATGGTGAATGAGGCAAAAGGACAGAGCAATATAATATGGACAACGTCAATACACTCGAAGCTAGAGAGCTTGGGGAAGGAAGGAATTGGCAGTTTTGGCGCTAAGGGGCTGCGCCTGCCTTCGCTAGAAAGCTTGAGGGGTCGCGTGCCGCCTGCAAGAACGAACCGCAGCGACCACTCAAATGCGGGGTCCATCGATCTTCTGTCGATTGCACATCGCACACCTTTTGGAGATGCCGAGATACGTGGCAGGTTGGCACTTTCACGGCGACAAGACGAAGTCATGAACGTGCTTTGTTGATGCCTGCTCTTGATTATCTCGGCATTGATTCTCAATCTGCGATGCCCGAGGCAACAGTAGGAGATGAGGCTTATATTGACCCTTGCGGCACGGCCAGACAAGCGGCCCCGATCGGAGAAGCAAAAGCCATGTCTCGCAGCAATGCCATGATTCGATGATATCGGCTCACGGCACGACCTCTGGAAGATCCAAGCCGACAAGAGCTCTTCGACTGCAGGGCGTGACGCCGTGAAAGTGATCCTCGCGGATACGGTGCCGATCGAGAATCACCTGCTTGGACCGCTAGCTCTGCAGCAGAAAGTCGTGGTTCGGGTTGGAAAGGAATCGCCTTGTCGTTTTGCCTTCTGATAGCACTTCTCGTACACAACCACAGAGTCCAACTCCGTTTCTCGTTATTCTGTCTACCTACTACACTGCCCTCGTCGCAATCAATCTCCTTCCTGCAGTCCTGTTAGCTCCTTTCACTCGGAAGATCAGTCCTCAGGCACAAATTCGTACAACAACGAGAGACAAAAGACATCAGCGAGGCGCAGCACATAACCTCCGCAGCAAGACTCTCCGCAATCTCCCTTTTTCCGATCACATGGTCGAGGCAAGGTACTGTAAGGAGATCGAATCTCCTGATCAGCGTGCTCAGCTCTTACTGCAGGCGGCAGCCATTGGCCATAGATGAGGCATTTTTCTAGAACAACTTTATTGGTACAGGTATGCAGGGCACAGTCTTCTCCGTGCACACATGTCACTGGTTTTCGAGTACCATTGTAGTGAGGTTATTTCGGTACGCTGGCCATGTCTATGGATGAAGTATCTTTCGTATTCTCTCGTGTTCGTTCTGGTGGTCCAACTCTGCTACTCGTCGCTGCCAGGGCTGGTCCATATGAACAAGCTTTGACAGCTATTGGACTCTCATGAAATTACGAGAGGGCAACCAACGTGAATCTTGCTACTGGGCTGCTTGACATGTCGATGCTCTGATCTGAGCACAGTGTTGCGTCTCATTATGTATGTTGCTTTCCGTGGTCACGCTGTGGTTGACACCATGGTGTTCACTTCCTTTGCACATTCAGGACAGAATAACGGTCACAGCGGCGTAGCTCGGTTCCTGCACATAGCCACAAAGCTAAGGTTTCCGGTTCAACCATCAACAAGCAACCCGCGGAGACGGGACAAAGCAGCAACCAGCTCGAAGCGACGCACTGCCACCAACTCTCCATCTCCTAGCGCGGCGGGCAAGCACGTGTCAATGCCGACAGATGCATCTAGCGCTTTCAGCAAGGCGGAGAGGTCGAGACTAGACGATACATTAGCTCCATATTCTATCTCTGGAGAGGGTATGCACAAAACCTACGAGCTTGTTCCCGTCTGCTCAGCAATTTTCTGCAGAAGCGTAGCAATCATCCGTGCTTGCCCGACTTCAACCACCTGATCGAGTGCCGAGAGATCGATCCCTGACTCCGCCTCTGCTGGGTTCGAGACGGGATCGCGTTCTTGTGGGCGGAGGTTGATGAAGGTCTTGCGCTGCGCGAAAGGCGACTTGAAGCCGGACATGTCGACGCGGAACTTGCGCTTTGGTAGCGAGCCGTATTCGTTATCCTGGTTCACGGCACTTGGGTACTGCACGACAACCTCCTTCGCATTGGCGGTGATGTTATGTGGAACGTACGAGTCCATCGCGATGACGTTGTCAGCGACGGTGAGCCAGTCTCCCAGACCACCGACGACTATGATCGTGCTAACGCCATGCTGGGTGTGTAGTGCTCTCGCCTTGCTGATGAGAGGCGTGATCGGCTCCTTCTTGATTAGTGCCTGCATGCGCTGGTCACGGACGAGCAAATTCGTCGCGGAAGAGTCCTCGTCGATGAGAAGAGTGGTACAGCCGGCTTCGAGAGCTTCTTGGATACTAGACGCCATCGACGTCGACCCGCTCGCGTCGTCGGTCGAGAAAGCTTTGGTGTTCTTGCCTCCTGGTAGGTTGGAGATGAAAGGGCTGATATCGGTCTTCGTCACACTACGTCCATCCTCGGCACGGATCTTGACTGCGGTCGGATCGGTAACGACCATCTCTCGGCCGTCGCCCGGAATGTGATCGTACACGCCCAGCTCCATGGCCTCGAGCACGGTCGACTTGCCGTGGAAACCACCACCAGTGAGCAGTGTGATACCCTTCGGTATACCCATGCCTTGCACAGTCGAGCCACCAGCAAGCCGTAGCGTGATCTGGGACTCTTCGGGCGACTGGAAGGGCACAGCATCCGCCATGGGCTTCGACGAGGCTCCCGACGCCCGTGGCAGAACCGATCCGTTCGCAACGAACGCGATAAGACCATGAGATTGGAGCTGGTCCCGGAGATCACGCTGTCGTTCGACGGACAGGACGTGTTGCTGCAGTTTCTTCTGATCCAGGTTGGCGTGTAACAGCGACTTCTGCACCAACTGTACCAGGTTGACTCCCAAGATCTGCCATGCTTGCTGACCTAGGATCGTACGTCCTGCCGCCGGTAGTGTCGTTGTGAATCTCAGTTCAATTGTCCCGTTCTCGCTGATGACAGCACTAGTCCGAGGCAACACCTCTTGGCCGCAAGCATTGAGATTGAAGGCGCCACCTACGAGATTCGGTCAGACACGAAAACCACAAACACTGTGTAGCGAGCATACCCTTTGGACCAGACCAGCCTCCATTCGAGTGACCTAGGTTTTCGTCGAGATGCTTCGTCCTGATGAACTCGGCGGCAACTCGAGTCACAAAATCGCCAACGGCGATCTTGCGAGCATCGGAACCGAGATAATCGTCGGGAAGCCCGGTCTCTTGCCATGGCATAATCGCGCGAACGCGAGATGGTGAGGCATATGGGTCACCCTGGACATAGTCGATACTGAGCGAGAATGCTGGTTGCGTGTGCTGGTATGTTCCCAACAACTGTTTGTAGGCACCTAAAGTCTGTCAGCATGACGGGTCAAATTGATGGGTGGAAGGGTTCTCCGAGACACGATCAAGGGCCATGGGGCATCTGGGCGTGTCTTTGACTCGACCGGAACCCTGAGAACAGTCCCAACCCGAGACAATAGGTTGCTAAGCCTTCTACCATCGCTTCAGACGAGGGAGGTGGGGAGGAGCTTTTTTTTACCGTACTGGCTTCGGTCGATACTTTCGAGATCGCCTTGTAATTGTCGCCAGTCTTTCACGCTGCGGTTTGACGTGCTGGTTTGGCCTTCTTGAGACGAGGCTCCCGAATCTCCAGGTCCACTCGAACCACGGCCACGTCCTCTGCCACCGCCTCCATATCGATTCTTGAAATATGCTCCGCGGCCTCCGCCACCTCTACCGCGTCCTGTTGGATTATCTTAGAAGTGCTCAGCGAAGAGTATTATGACATTCATACCCGACATAGTTCTCTTCGTACGTGACGTCTTGCTACCAGCAAATCTGCAAGTTGCACGTTCTCGGAACCAAGGCTGCGATCGGCGCTAGTGAAACGCCACCATGCACATCCGCTGCAAAGCAAATCATGCCCTTCCGATCGTGACATCTGGTCAAAATGAGCCAATTAGCGAACGCACCTTCGTTTGCAGGACCTCTCTCCGCGTTTGTCGGCGGAGGGAACGGGTATCCGCAACCGCGTGGGCAGGGGAACCCGCAAGGCTATCACTTTCAAGGTTAGCATTCCTACCGGAGCCGGACACATGCATCTCACGAGACTCACGCGCGATCCGCGCGATCGAGACACTGTTCCTGACCCGAGTCCCATTTTGGGCTTTTGTTTGTGCTGCAGCTGACATAAACATTCGATGTAGCACCTTCGAACCCATATACAAGCGCCGCTTCCTACGCGCAGTCTGTGCCGGCTTCAGCTGTGCAAGCGCCTTCCGTTGCACCGCAACGGCGCAGTGCGTCCCCAACCCATCAGCTCCAGCCCAATGCGTCCAACCTGGGCCAACCAAACACCTCCACGCCTCCCACCAAGTACCCAATGGCAGCACCTCAACTACCTAATTCGCCAGCCAAGCAACAGTCAGCGGACAACTCGACCAATGCCTCGATAGCATCACCCGCAACCCCACAATCTCCAGGCTCTCGAACTCTAGAACAACAAAGGGTAGTGTTGCTCCTCAGCATCAACTCCGATCTCCTCGACGAAGCGAACCGGCTGCAGGCACAGGGCTCGGGTGGCGCAACGAGCGAGAAGCATCAACAGATGTTGCAACAGACCGGTCAGGACGGTAAATATGCAACACCGGAGTACATGCAGTGTATGCGGTACGTCCAAGCGAACATTGCGTACCTGGCGCCGAAAGCTCAACAACAGCCTGGAATGAAAACGCAGCCTGGACCGGCGTACATGCGACCACCTCCACAGATGCCACAGCTAAGGGAGAAGTATGAGCAGCTGCGGGAGCTGTTTCCGGGGTGGCAGGGGATGGAGCACCGGATGAGTGCGAGTGCGGCGTCGCCTGTGGCGAATGCGCAAGCTGGGCAGGCGAATGGCGCGAAATAATGGGCGGATAGATTTCGAGAGGGCGGCTGCATGATACCATGAAACAGTATAGATGGGCGGGCGTACAGTGACTGCTTGGGTGGAAAAGTTGGAGCGTTGGGAGCGGAGAAATTGGTTGTAATATACCCAAGAATCGATTTTGAGGCCTTGTCCTCCACTCTGAATCACGAATGCAGGTGCCGCCACTACAGTGGCTGTCAAGCTGCCACATCACTCTTCGTGGGAGCTGCGCAACCGCTGACCTTGTCCAGAAAGTGCACAGTAAGATCTGGTCATATCAATGCCTGTATTGCCATCGTCAGCGTCGCTATACCCGAGAAGCCGCGGAACGGCCAGGTCACCAACTTTTCAATCTCCTGCTGGGCAATCCGGCGCTGCGGCCGAACCGCCCGTTCTCCGAAGCACGATCGCTCCACCTGCGAGCTGACATGACTACATGACTACTCGAATTCGAATTTATGTTGGAGAGTGAACGAAATCGACCGGTCGTAGATGTGTGAATTTGCCGCTAGATAATTTGATGCTGCGGCCATTTTGCCCGTTCTCCGATATCGTATCCACCCATATGCAGCACACTGTGACCACGAGCACTCCGTTGCTATGTTCGAGAAGCGGCAATTCGCCTACTTCAACTCCTCCGGGTCGAGCTGTAGCTCCTGCGCCTTGATCGCTCTAGCCAGGTACCCCGAGTAGTGCTGCGCTGCCGTCTTCGAGTTGTCGATCAATTTCTGATCCTTCGCCGCCATCACCAGACGCTTCAGTCCGCGGTCGATATCTTCCAGAGCAACTGTGACCCATGTGTTCTGCTCATGCACATGCTCAGTCGTTGGTGGAGCGTCGTATCGGTGCAATGTAGTAGGGCTTACCGCGGGTTCGCCTGCATCACGAATTAGTGCCTGCTTTGGCTTCTTCCGCTTCGCGGGCTTCGCGGGCCTCGGCGGTGGTGCTTTGAACAGCTGCTTGTACAGCGAAAGCTCCGACCGCAGAGGCCCGCGCAGGTGAGCTCTACCCTCGTTGGTGTCCTGCTCCGATGGCGGCAGAGGTGTTTGTTTGGCCATCGTGGCCATCTGGAGGTCGAAGGCTGACATGAGGCCGCTGAGATGATCGGAAGATGATGATGATGACTGAGATTGGCCTTCTCCGGCGTCGGATGCAGGGGCGCGTGTGTTCACCGGCACTGTAGTGGGGGCGAATACCGGCCGGACGGCGGAGAGTGTCGGCTGCAACGGCTGGACGGTGACATCGCTGCCGGTAGTGCTGCTTGGGGGGCTGACGACGGTCTGCTGGCCCTCTTCGACCGTCTCGGCGACGGCGCTGCCACAGTCGGTGTTCTCGGGGGATGCTTTCACCAATGTCAGCGAGAACGGGCGCATTGGACCGGGCATTTTACTAGTGGTGCTCGACGGCGGCATCGTGCTCGAATCGTTTGCCATTTTGATAGTGTGCTGCTATTCGGTTAGCATTGGCCAATGTGAGCGGTCTCGAGGAGGAGCATACTGGTGCTGCCACTGCAGCTGATAATGTGTAGTGATGGTAGAGGTTGCGAGTTGTGAGAGGTCGGTAGATGTGATAACCAGTTTCGCACGTGAAGTTGTGGGTGTCAGGTGTGAATGTCGGTCATGTGGCCATGCAGATGACGTCGGAAAGTCGCCTTCACTGTGACCTTACAGTCCAATCGCTGGCGAGTGAGGTGTCGATAGCATACGTTCTCGAAGATAGAGTTGAGCAATTTGCGGCTGTAGAGCGCTCTCTCGGCTTGTAGATCTTGGAGGACCACGGAGAACCACGTTCACCGCCGGGGCTCGCTTTGACCTCACCGTCGAATCGCTCGCGAGTGATGTGCCGATGGTATACGTTCTCGAAGCGAGGATTGCGGAATCTGGTGCCGTAGAGCGCTCTGTTGGCTTGTCGATATTGGAGGATCCCGGAGAACCACGCTCGCGGTGGCTTCGCGATGTGCGCTGTGGCAGAGGAGTCCGCTGATAGCAAATGCTCTCGAGGAAAGCGATGCCGAGTGTGCAGCCGTATAGCGCGGTACTGGCTCATCGGTATCAAGGGCCATGCTTGAGTCCGAAGTGCAAATGGGAAATGAAACGCTCGGGACAATGTGAATGAGCCTCCACAAGAGGAGTCTTCCACCTCACTCACCTCGTGCGAAGTGACTGTTGAGCAGGGTACTTGTAGAACGTCGCGTTGGGTGATATAGGGGATGCTTTAATAGGCCTACAGATGTGTGACAGAACATGGCAAGCGGCTTCGGGCACCTTGCTGGCATTCCAAATCCAAATAAGTCGCGGCACCATGCAATCATTGGCCGCCCGCGTTCCTGTATCCTCATACATAGCCCTCTAAGGGCGAACATGCCAGCCTTGGGCACTCGATATGCCGTCGAGATGGAGCAAACATACGTTGGATGAAGAGGTGATGTTCAGGTCACACGAGCCAATGGAATTCACTTCGCGGAACATCCCGTCCCCGTAAATCTTGGCGGCTCGAGTCGAGCTCTAAATTATTTCTCGAATCACCAGACCACGCACTTCGACAATACATCCGTCCTCGTACGTCAATGGCAATAACAAGATAGCCCTTCTAAAAAACACAGTATCGTACGTCGATCAGTACATCGTTGCCGAGTGCAAGAACCGACAAAATGGCCGACGCAACAACGCCCTCCGCCGACGCTATGGCACATGCCAAACAGCCCGAGTCCTCGACCGCTACCAAAGACAAGGCTCCGGCACCCAATAGGCCCGAGAGACCCGATGATGAGACGTACAAGGCCGAGTTGGCGCAGGCGGAGAAGGAGCTGCGGTCTGCCGAAGACCGGATGAAGGCCATCAAGGCCAAGCTGGACTTGACCAAACCAAACAACAAGGACTCGCCCACCGCGAAGAAGCAGCAAGAACTTCGGAGCGAGCTGCAGTCTATTCGTCAATCGCAGCAGACTAGCAAATCGGGCCGAACTCAGGTTATGGACAAGATCAAGCGCCTGGACGAGAATTTGAAATCCCGCATTGCTGAGCAGAAGACTGCGCGGAGCAAAACAGCATTCAAGTCCGTGGACGACGTTCAAAGGGAGATCGACAGGCTTCAGAAGACGGTGGATGCTGGTACCATGAAGATTGTGGATGAGAAGAAAGCACTCGCAGATATCTCACAGCTCAACCGCCAGAAGAAGGGTTTTGCTGGCTTTGAGGAGGCACAGAAAGGCATCGACGATGTCAAGGCACAAATCTCTGAGCTCAAGAAGTCTATGGATGACCCCGAGTCCAAGGCGATGAGCGACCGGTACACACAAATCACAACCGAACTCGATCAGATCAAGGCCGAGCAGGACGACGTATACAAGAACATCAACGCACTCCGCGATGAACGGACAAAGCTCCACGAGGACCAGCAAAAGAAGTATGCCTCCGTCAAGGAGATCAAGGACCGCTACTACCAGTCCCGCCGCGCCGCTGCTGAATACGAAAAGGAAGCACGACGTGTCCGTGACGAGAGGCGGAAGGCCGAGAACGATGCATACCACCGAGGGCGGAGACAAGAGGCTGCGAAAGAGAAACTTGAAGATGCCAGCGCGCCTGCTTACCAGAGCGAGATCCGTACGACGCAAAGTCTGCTCGCACACTTCAACCCATCTTACTCACAGAAGAAAGAAGTGGCAGGTCCCGGCAAATTCGCTGCCGCTCCTAGTCGAACGGTCGACAGCTCCGAGATCAAAGGCACCAAGCTTCCATCCAAGAAAGGCGATGACGAGGAGAGCTACTTTGTTGGCAGCGGCGGCAAGAAGAAGCGAAACCGGAACCAGCAACAGGGTGGCGCTGCGTCTCCCGCACCAGAAGGTGGCAAGTTCAACCTTGACATGGGCACAATCGACAGTCTGGCAAAGATTGGCATCGATCCGCCGATGTCACAGTCAGATGTGCCGACTGTGGTTGAGAAGCTAAAGGAGAAGCTGGACTTCTGGAAGAGCGACCAGAAGCGGAAGACAGATGAGGTGAGCACTTGAACTTCGTAACACATGCCGATAGCATTTGCTAACACCCTTTCGCAGAATGTTGCCGCTGCACAGAAGGAAATCGAGCGCTTGGAGGCCGAAGCACAAGCTGCGGACAGCAAGCAATCTGATCGCGCCACTGAAACCGCTCGCAAGCCTGCAACTGAGAAGCAAGGTGTCAACGGCTCGGCCAATGCTGGTGCTCAGCAGGGCCAAGAAGAGGATGCCGCCGCAGACGCTACTGAGGACCTTGAGAAGGCGAAGATTGAGGACGACCAAGCGCCTGAGGGCACTGCTTGAGGATCGAATGCTCAGGGCACTACTTACGAGAGTGCTTGCTTTCCATTTGGGTAGCGTGGGTGGAACTCAAAAAATGCATGCGGAGTAAGACTCGATCTCGACCGATAGCGAATCGACATAGCAAGATAGTGGAAACAAAAATTCCGACAGGCCTGCGCCCAACGCCATCGCTAAGCAATGTGCCACAAGCAAGCATCGTACATACGTTCTACAAAGCCTTCACGCTCTGAAAGAACGGGTTGGCCAGCAATGCCTCGTTACCCATGACCAGATCCTTCATCCTTTGTACCTGGTCCTCCTTGCTTAACTCCTCGGCTTCAACCTGCTCCTTCCACTTCAGCAAAACGTCTTTCAGCATCTTACTCCCTTCCTCCACCTCCTCCTTACTCGCCTTGACCTGCGCATCATCATGCTTGCCAGAGAAGTCCTCCAGCTCATCTGCCTTCCGTTTAGCCATATTGACCACTTTCTGTGGGAAGCGAACAAGCTCCGCCACATGTATACCGAACGACTGATCGCTGATGCCGGGCTCCACTTTGTACAGCAAAATAACTTGCCGCCTTTTATTGCTGGTGGCATCCCCGTTCGTCATCGCAGTGTCCTCAGCGTCACCAACGTGAGCTACCACACGTAGATTCTCCACCTGCGGGTACGACTTAGTGAGCGCCGTTAGCTCGTGGAAGTGCGTCGCGAACATGGCGAAGGCGCCGATTTCCTTGATGATGTGCTCGCTGATAGCCCATGCCAGGCCGAAGCCATCGTACGTGCTTGTGCCGCGTCCGAGCTCATCGATGATGACCAGCGACTCCCTTGTAGCGGTCTTCAAAATGTTCGCCGTTTCCAGCATCTCTGCCATGAAGGTGCTCACGCCCTTGAGCTGGCTATCGCTCGCTCCGACACGTGCGAGGATGCAGTCGAAGAGTGTGAGTTCAGCTTCAGTGCAGGGGACGAAGCAGCCAATTTGAGCCATCAACGCGATGACGCCGATCTGCCTGATGTATGTCGATTTTCCGCCCATGTTCGGCCCAGTGATGATGAGGAATTCTGATTCTCCACGTATGAGGGAGACGTTATTGCTGATGAACGAAACATCGTCTTGCATCTCCATGCAAGGATGGCGAGCTTCTGTGAGGATCGTGTTGCCTGTCCCTCGAGGATGCAATTTCGGTCGCACGTATGCAGTCGGCGCGTGTACAGAGACATGTGCGAAGCTTACGATGACATCGAGATGAGCCAGCACGCCAGCCAGAAGTTCGATGACGGGGCAGTAAGAAGCAGCCACGTTGACCACCTCCGTGACCAGACCGCTTTGTGTGCGATTGTAGTTCTCTGACAGCTGATCGAACTCGCGGCGCATCTGCGTCATTGATGTCGTTGTGAAAAATACGCCATTCTTCTGGGTGGAGCATTCTTGGTACTGCTTCTTGTTCCTGATGGCCGCCGCTTCTGTCCTCGTCAGCCGGAAGCACCAGCCATGGACCTTGTGGTTCTCCAGGAAGAGCTTCTTTTCAGTGTCCTGGTTCAGATCATCTCCAACTCGTTGATGTTCCTTGTCCATGTCGTAACGGAGCTTGTCCAGCTTCTTGCGGATGATGCGAAGTTGATCATCGAATTCCGACTTGATCACGAACTCGTGGTTCTCGAGAGCCTCCAGGTCGACAGTCGTCTCGACCATTTCTTGCAGCTTTCCTAGGCTGTCGGAGTACGAGCGCAGCTTATTGGTGTATTCAATATCAAGTGCGTCTTTGTACGACTCGTCCATGACACCTTCGAACGTCCCAATGAATCCTGGTAACCGGATCGCCACCTGGTAGGCCCGGACGACATCTTCAAGGGTTGCCTTCTTTCGTTGGAACTTCTTGGCAAGCCGATAGAGATCGGGGATGGAACGCAGATGCTCCTCTTGCAGTGTCTGGCGGAGCTCTGTGTCGTTCACGAAAGCCCCAACAAGCTGCTGTCTTCGTTCGATATCCTCCAGGCTCATGAGAGGCTGCTTCAGCCATTGTGCAAGTAGCCGGCTGCCGACGGGAGTCTTGCAATGGTTGAGAAGGCCGTAAAGATTCATGGTCTTCGAGCCATCCTTCGGCCCCGGCATCAGGTTGAGCGCCTTGAGTGCGGATGAGTCAAGCTTCATGTATTGGCTCAGGTCATGTTGGTACAGCTGGTATTCGCCGAAGTTCGTCGGATCAGACATCACTCCCAGATACTTGATCAGCGCTGCCGCCGAGTTCATTGCAAGCTTGAGATCAGTCTGAGGCAAAGTGCCAGCCGCTCGTTCGTCTCGCAATAACCTGGTCAGATCTTGCTCAATGTCTCGGCTTCCAAAGTCACCCTGCGGTCGCTCTGAGACGGCACACCCGCAGTTGTCGGCAATGGCACGCAGCTTAGACAGCTCCGCATCCTTCTTCGTTCCGTCAACCTGTAGCAAGCACTCTTTGACGCCGAGCTGGATGAGTAGCGACTCGAAGTTCGAGTAGATATCGTTGTCCACGAACTCGCTCACGCCGAGCTCGCGTACACTAGCATCTGCAAAACAAACTCCCACGTTCCGTGCCTCCGTTGCTTTAGCTGACACTTTGACCGCCAGGATGATTGGGGCGGAGTCAATATGACTGCCCAGTTCATCTTCCACATCCTGGAGGTTGCCTGGAGATGCTTGCTTCGCGACCTTCCAGCTGTTTCGACTTGAGCTTTGCAGGATCTCAACTCGCTTTCCCAGTCTGAAGATGGCCTCACGAAGAAAGCTTCGATATGCGGTGATGGTCATGGTGATCGAGGGTAGGCCAGGACTACGACCGAGAGTCTTGAGGACCGAAGTCGTCTTGTATTGCGTACGCGCGATGAGAACTGCATCATCTCCGTGTGCTGATAGCCAGTCGCCACGGTCGAAGATGCGGACGGTGTCCTTGCCTTTTCCATCTTCCAGCTGGTGGAAGGCTTTGATGAAGCCGACCTCATCGTCGACCTTCAATTCCGGTCGTGAGCCCATGTTGATCAGTCTCCGTGGTGATGGTGCTTCAACGTGATGTTCGGATGAAAGTCATATGCACGCACTCCAGTCGCGTCCCAGAGATCGCGTCGAGCTAAGCGAGAGCCAGGACTTTTGCTGCTCGAGCTCAGGCCAAACCTTAAACCTATTCAGGAAGGTGAGAAGGTCCACATTCACTTCACTTCACGACCACGTGGAGAGCGATTGACCCCAGGTCTGCAAGAATGCTAAAACAACGACCAAATGCAGTTTTGTTACCCTCTCCCAGCTTTAGACCATTGCTCAACGTTCCTGGATAAGACAGGACCATGGACCTCATTATAGAACCATTGAAACTCGAAGAACTCGACCGCTTCATCACCATCTACTGGGATGCCTTCGAGCCGCTATCAGCCAACATGTACTTCCCAATGATCTATCCGAACGGTCTAAAGCAAGATCTTATCACACGGCTACGGACTCGATTCCTCCATGTTACTAACGGCGACCTCGGAGCCTCCTGCTTCTGCGCGAAAGACGCATCTTCGGGCGAGACACTAGGCATATCGTGGTGGACTCTTGATGCAAATGCGCCACGCACGAAAGAAGAGATCGATGCTCAATTCACTGCGGCGTACGCAGTGAGGAACCAAGGACCAGACGTTGAAGGCTTTGATGCAGAGCTTGACTACGCGGCCTTCAAAGCGTCCTTCTACTCAGAAGCTGAAACTGTTGGAGATCAGCCGTACATGGCCCTTCGTCTGCTCGCCATCAGTCCAACCCACCATAGACGAGGTGTCGGATCGTTGTTGTTGGGCCGAGGATTAGAAAAGGCAGATCGCTTGGGGTTGCCAGTGTATCTCGCTACAGGAGTAAACGGGAGGCCACTGTACGAACGCTTTGGGTTCGAGTATCAGCGCGACATGCCGATCAACTGCTTAGACTATGGCGGAAGATCAGACGGGCGGCACTGGTGTATGCTTAGAGCAGCGCGATCGACCACCCCGGGAGCAAGCCAGATTTGATGAGACACAGCGGCGTGCCTCGGTACCTTGAAGGCATGGTATATCTTGTGTCTGTTTCTATTCAGTTCGGATTTGTCGATCTCGCAGTATGTACAGCACCTAAAGGTGAATCCATCAGTCCTTTTCGGCACGCTGCTCAGGCTTGACAGGCTTCAGCCGAACATATTCAGTTGAGCCAACATGCTCCAAGCCTGTGCCCTGCCTTCCATCTCGCAGCCCTCGAACAACATCCCACGCGGAGCGCAAGCAGTCGTTGACCCCGACGCCCGACATCCAGTTACCAGCCACACGTAGTCTACCCTTGTACTCCAGAAGTATGTTCGCATGGGCAGTCTTGACCCGCTGTTCATGGCCCACAGTGTACTGGGGGATGCAATCCGACTGCAGATTAACCTGCCACGCTTCCGGCTCTTCCTTGATGCCGAGATGGCGTTCAAGTAACGATCTCGCTAAAGCCAGCCCTTCTTGCTCGTCTGGATAGGCGGGCCAGCCGTCCCAGTAATGACCGCCAAGCATTACTGTGAGTTTAGTTCCTCGAACTTTGACGTCATCTTGAGTGTTTGGCTTATCGGGCATGTTGTACCAGGCGAAGTCGTTGACGTTTATTAACTGGCCTGCCTCGCGCGCTTCCTTGAGCTGGTCAGGGTTCTGGATGTGCCAATTGTTCATGTCGACATCTTCTGTCGATGGTGAGTAAGCATTATCGAATACTACGCCCAGCGCGCGCTCGGGATTTCTCTCGAAGGAAGTCGCTAGAGGTATAAGGTAGCCAAACCCAGATGGAGCCAAGTCTGGTGTCCGGAAGTAGAGGTTGACAGTCATTACCGCGACTGAGTGCATGTGCGGCACGAGGTCGGATGACTCGGATTGCCGAATGCTGTTCAAGTGCTTGGGGGACAATGCTGAGATGGCGTTGGCGTAGGCTTTCGGCTCTTCTGGAGACTTCGTCTTGACCATAACACTGTTCCCAGCATCGGACATTTTGACCGACTCCACGGCTGTCGACGTCTGGAAGTTGACCTTGCCAGTACCGATGAGATGACGGACAAGCCCATCGCTCAACGTGCCCAGTCCATCCCGAAAAGTGAATGCCGTCGTATCCTTCAGTGTGTCCCGCAGTAACGGATCCCACTTCATGTCCTTCATCGATTGCAGGTACTCTCCTTCTCGCCGAGTAACTTCAGGTCCGTCTGCTCTGTTCCTCGCAAACCCGCCCACGATACTGCCCGCTTGAGCTTCGTCCCGCCATGGACCAGGAAACAGACTCTTCGCAGATAGCTTATACACGTCGCCCGCGTAGATCCCATGCAGGACGCCGCTGAGAATACGGTCCACGAGCTTCTTGCCAAAGCGCCGCGAGAAGAAGTCGCCTGCGCTTTCATCCTGCACGCTCTCATCCCGCTGGTTCTGGAAGATCTCGGTGACGCCTCCCCATATCACGCCATCGAACACTGGCTCTGTCCACATATTATAGACATTGGTGAAGATGCCGAAAGAGGGGTGCGGCATCCGTACAAGGCGATCAGGGTAGTAGACGTAGCGATTGCGCGCGGCAGGAGAGGTGCGCTGAGCGAAGATGGCATCTTTGGCTATGTCCAACTCTTGCATCTGAGACCTCGTCAACTTGAGGTGCTCTCGTTGTGTTCACCATGTATCTTATCATACCAGTACAGCCGCCAATGCGCCATTGGAAGAAGGTCGTAGAGTGCGTGGTCCAGCTTCGAAGAGCACGTTTCCATCCTTCACGGGGACTCGCTTGGACGACAGCCAGCCGCCCAGCCGGTCGGAGGCCTCATAGATTGTGACATTGGCGTGAGGGAGTTGCTTGGTGATGTAGTAGGCGCAGGCAAGACCTGTGATGCCTCCACCTAGGATGGCTATATCGTTGCTGGGCGTCGTTTCCGTGCTGTATGCTCGGAGTTGTCCGGCTGATCGCAAGGCATTGTGGCACAAGGGCCGAAGACTTGATACTGTCGTCAGCCCATGCCGAAGCATATCTGTATCATCGATGGTGCTGCAGTCGATGGATTTGAAACGACTCGAACGGAATGTCAGATCTTGGCATGAAGTTGAGTGACGCGATCAAATCCTCTCTCCCACGCGACTCCATCAATCATACGCCTTTCGCACGGGGGATACACACTCACAACTAACTTACGCTGAGACGCCAGATGGGACCACAACCTCCCAAGACACCTTACCTTTGGAGGTATCCGGTAGCGAACAGGCCGCGATGGACATCTACTCCACAGCTGTCCAAACCTTTGGAGGCATGTCCACGCAGTAGTCTGTACTGAAGTCAAGCTTCACGCCCTCCGGTATGCTACCTTGGAAAAACCTACGTAAAGGCTCAGCGAATTCCGAACTCTTACCGGTATCAATTTCATTCTCTCTGCAATCGGAACGGAAAGAGCTTTCCACCTTCTTCGCCTCGAACACGATCTACTATGTCGCATACAGTCAAGCATCTAGGTGTTGAGACAACTTTTGAAAGGCCCAACATTTTGTTGAACGAACTGCACAGTCACCGGCAGTGGCAGCAGCAGATCGACCCGGCCGTAGAAGCGTTCCATCGAACTCTTCCGCACTATGGCGAGACTGAACTACATAGCTTACCCTCTGTGGCAGAAGAACTTGGGTGAGTATACGGAGAGCCTGAACAGCATATATCCCGGCTCTTTCAGCAGCAGCTTCCTTTCCTCAAGCCTATACTAACATAAGGTACAACAGCTTCAGTCACGTCTTCATCAAGGATGAATCAACCAGATTTGGTTTGCCTTCCTTCAAAATTCTGGGAGCGTCATGGGCCATAGCCCAAGCATTGGGCCGAAAGCTGGACTTACCGAGGACAGCAACATTCAGCGAGCTCACCGAGGCGCTGGAAGCGAGAGATGACATAGGTCTTGTCACTTGTACGGAAGGCAACTGGGGTCGTGCATGTTCGCGCATGGCGAAGTATCTCGACATACCATGCAGGATATACGTCCCGTGGTTCATGAACGAGTCGACTCAAGGTCTACTACGTGGTGAGGGAGCCGATGTGAAACTGCTTGCCGATGGCTCGTACGACGATACTATTGCTGCTGTCAAGCACGATTCTGAGACCACGGGGACGTTGATGGTGATGGATACTTCCTGGGACGGTTATACCGAGTTCCCTCAGTGGGTCACTGATGGCTATGGGACTATGCTGACCGAGACCGACCGACAAGTATTCTCGCAGACTGGTGGCAGATCTGCAGACTTTGCTTTTGTCTCCGTTGGAGTGGGATCTTGGGCTCATGCGGTCGTCGGACATTATATGGCAAACGACCCGGGCAACAAGATCATCACCGTTGAGCCGGTGGCAGCGCCGAGCTTCAAGGAGTCTCTACACTGTGGCGAGATCACGCCTATCGACACTGGCGAGACGATCATGAACGGCATGAATTGCGGGACAACGTCCATCATCGCTTGGCCGGTATTGAGAGACGGAAGCTATGCGGCTGTTACCGTAACTGATGTTGAGGCACATAAAAGTTTGCAGTATCTGCAAGGGAAGGGCGTCAACGCGGGACCATGCGGTGCCGCTACCTTGGCCGCGCTGAGGAAGCTTTGCGCGGAGACGGACTTCCAAGATAGGAAAGACAAGGTCGTTGTGCTGTTCAGCACTGAAGGGTCTCGAGAGTACGAGATTCCGCACTGAGTCTCAGCATGTGCTCAACGGCTGTTCTTACTTGCTAGGTCTCTGATTTGCCCACAGTATCATACGCCTTACCACCAGCCTTCCGATCGATCTCCATACACTCGTCCAGCCCACAAAGCTTGAACCCGCGCACCACCCCCTCACTACCATTGAGCTTTGACACGCTACCATGCTCCTTCAGATGCTCCATCTCAGAAACCACGCTGCGAATCACTGGGCCGATACACAAGCCGGGAACGACCATCAACCTAAACCCAATCTCCTTCGCTTGCTGCGCAGTCATATTTGGCGTCACACCACCAGGCACCATGTTCAGCAGGACCGGTGTATTGGTCTTCTTCATCACCTCGCAGACCTTTCGAGCCTCATCTTGCGACGCCAGGGCTTCGAAGAATACGATGTCCACCCCAATCTCGACTGCCTTCTGAAGACGCTCCAACGCCTCGTCGAATCCGTAGGTCTGCCTGGCGTCCGTTCGCGCAATGATCAGGATATCTGACTCAGTCGAATCCCGAGCATGAACAGCTGCTGTGAGTCGCGCATAGTATTCCTCGCGGTCGACAATTACTTTCCCAAGTAAGTGGCCTACAGACAGAGGGGCAAAAGGATCAGCGGATGTTTTAGACAAAACAGGGTCCTTCCCATCAATATCGTACCGCATCGCTTCTGCTGGGCCTGGTCTTCGATATGCAACGCAGCCACGCCTGCACGAGCATACTGGGTAACGGTTCGAGCAACCATTATGGGACCTCCGTAACCGGTGTCAGCATCCGCAATGACTGGCACTGAAGGATCCAGCGATGCAATCATCTCTGCGTTTGACCTCATGGTGTCGAGAGTGGCTATCCCCAAGTCTGCCCAGCCAAGTCTTGACATTGATGTTCCTGCTCCAGTCTGTTGGTGGTTAGCGAGCTGTCGACGCGAGTCTGCTGCGAATGAAATACCATGTATATCGCATCGAATCCGATCGACAATGCCAGTCGAGCTGTCAGTCCATCGTAGACTCCAGGACATAATACCAGCTTCTCTGGGTCTTTGAGAAGTTCTCGCAATCGTTTCGCACCGGTCAGAGGTTTGAGAGACATCGTAGATTAACTTCGGGTTTGGCTGGGTGTTGAAATGATTGATCTGATGTTACGAATTGGCCGCAACAGCCTTCTTATCAAGCCATGTTTTCCATGGTCTTAACTCAAGACCTGGGCATTATAATCCTAGAGCGCCGAACAAGGAGCTCTCTCGGAGATATCGCCAACAGGTGGACGCTCGCTATTAGAGGCAATGCCGAAGCTTGGGATGGCTCCGAATTATCGGAGGGCCAAAACGCTGCACTGCTCAGTGCTGCCAGTAGAACGGCGTGCTCGGCCAACGTAATGCGCGAGTTGTACCATCAAAGTCGGGATCCAATGAAGTATTACTATATAACGGATTGATAGGAAGACACTCCCTTTGTCGACCGTGTGCACCAGCGGTCGATATATCTGTCTTCAACCAACTATGACTTCTAACACCTCCCAAGAAGTAGCGTCTGGGTTACATAGTTTCATACTAGACCATTTGTCGAAACAACGAGGGATCAAACTGCGAGATACTATCGACGAAGACCCACTCCGTTCAATTCCAGAGGTCCTCACAAACGTTTCGAAAGAACTCCGCGCTGCCTCCAACTCAGCCGAAGCAGACGCCATCGATCAAGTATTGGACAAAGCCACCAAGTCACCAAACTATGGCGGACTCGGCCTGTCCCCCACGTCGATGTCAACCCCATCTCAACTTCCCGAAGTGAAGTTTCTCATCGACGCATGGCTCCAATCGATCACCTCTGCCGCAAATTCCAACTCCTACCTCTCCACCGCCCCAACCCGCTCTGCCAACTCCAAACCCATGACCCTGGCCCAGAAAATCTTCACCCAACACGCCCTCGCAAGCCCCCAAGCCCAACATGGCCTGGCCGTAGGCGACGTCGTCCGTGTCGGCGTCGACTGGATCCTTGCCTCCGAACTCTCCTGGGCTAGTATGGAAGATACCTACACCGAGCTGGGCTCCCCCGGGATCTGGCGCAATGACCGGTTCTGGATCGCTGGAGATCACATCGTGCATCCGTCTATCAGGGATAGTCCCAAGGTCAAGGCGTTCGTCGAATCAGCCGAGAGAGCGAAGCGGGATTTTCGGATGACTGAGTTCCAGGGGATGAATTATACTATCATGCACACCGAGTTCGTTCGTGAGCGAGCTGAGCCGGGCATGTTGGTGTTCGGGAGCGACTCGCATACGTGCTCCGCCGGGGCGGTGGGTTGTCTGAGTATTGGGTTGGGCGGTGCGGATGTGATGATGACGCTGAGTGTTGGGGAGACGTGGTTTAAGATTCCTGAGTCGATTTTGATCGTGCTGGAGGGGCAGCCGAAGTTTGGAATCTCTGGGAAGGATGTCATTTTGCATATCCTGAAGGAGTTGAAGAGAAACACGGTGGGGGCAGAGAGGATCGTGGAGTTTGCTGGTGAGGGCGCGAAGTACTTGTCTGTGGATGCTCGGTTCGCGATTTGCAATATGTGCACCGAGTTTGGGGCGATCACTGGGGTGTTTGTACCAGACGCCGTTACACAGGACTATGTGAACCGGAGGAAGAGGAAGGCGAACAAGTCGGGCTCGGTTTACTTCCAGCCCGACGAGGATGCGGAGTACTTCGGAAAGTACAGCGTCGATCTGTCGGCCGTGGAGCCGTCAATCGCTGTATATCCGGACCCAGACCACGTCGTCCCAGTCTCCGAGATGGCGGGCACGAAGCTCGACGGTGTGTTCATCGGCGCCTGCACGACAACGGAGGAAGAGCTGGTACTTGCTGCGCTGGTGCTTAAAGTAGGCCTCGCGAAGGGTTTCCCGTTGGCGAAAGGCAAGCGACACTATGTACCCGGCTCGCTGCCGATTGTGCAGAAGCTACAAGAACTCGACCTGCTCGAGGTCTACGAGGCTGCTGGCTTTACTCGAGGCCCACCTGGGTGTTCCATGTGTGTTGGACTCTCTGCCGAGAAGGCTTCCGAAGGCGAGACTTGGCTGAGCTCTCAAAATCGCAATTTCCAGAACCGGATGGGCAAGGGCGCATTTGGACATCTCTCTTCTGCGATGGTCTGCGCGGCATCAGCGTTCTCGATGGCGATCACGGATGTTGAGGAATTCCTTAACGACATCGATACCGACTTCTTCAGATACTACAAAGGAGAGAAGGAAGGAGTGTCGCTGCAGGAAGTAGAGTACGTGGAACCGAAGCCTCACGAGTCCAAAACAAGAGATGAAGGATCGCTGGAACAAATGACCTCTAAAGGCTCTTCTGCCGAGACATCTTCTCAGAGTGTCATCCAGAGCAAGATCATCACCTTGGGAGACTTCATCGACACGGATGCACTAGCACCTGGCCCAACTCTTACCTCCTGCAAGACTGACGAAGAGTTTGGCCAACACGTTCTGGAGCACACCCACCCAGACTTCCGCAACATGGTCAAGAACGGCCAGCAGGTAGTCGTTGGTGGCAAGGCCTTTGGCGTAGGCTCGAGTCGCGAATGTGCTGTCTCAGCTTTGAAAGGCGCAGGCGTGAAAGCTGTTATTGCGCGGTCATTTGCGTTCATATACTCGCGCAACCAGCCTAGTCTCGGGCTGCTAGGCATCGTGATGGAAGATGAGGAATTTTATGCCGCCGCCCAGGAAGGAGAGGAGATAAAGATAGATGTTGAGAAGAGGGAGGTTGAAGTTGGAGGAAAGACGTTCTCGTTCCGCCTGTCGAATATTGAGTACAAGCTTACCGTCAACAATGGCATCGCGAAGACGTATGGGCGGTTCGGGAAGAAGATCTGGGAGCGGTTGATGCAGGAGGACCCGGAGCAAGCTGTTAAGCCGGCGATGGAGGTTGAGGCTGCTTGGGCTGCTCCGGGCAGTGTCGACAGTCGGCTAAATTGGTAAGATGGTAGTATTGTCTCGTATACATGTTGAGACATACAGCAGACGATGTTTCTCCACGCCTCAGCTTCCAATACAAATCATCAGCTGTGGTGTTCGTTGGAATGACTCGGTAGGTGATGCGCCGCCTGGTTCCGTTGTATTGATCCGGGCCATAGCGTGAACGTATGGGGAAGGGGAGCGTTCCGAATGGGACGGCGACGGTGATGTGGTGCTATACATGGCGGCAGGCTAGTTTGACACATCTGAAGCACGTGTCGGCTTGAGCGGGCGTGTTGAGTATAGTGAGTGAGGCTTCAGCAGATCGGATCGATAGATGAGTTTCTCGGGTAGAGAGCGGGATATCGATGTAGATTGTGAAGGTTCCGGTTCCAGATGCCGTTGATCCAGACGGGCTTGGCAGCATAGAATAGCGCTCTCCACATGCGGCCATCTCTCCATCACATCCCGCAGCCAACAGCGCGGTACTGTCGAGGTGCAGCTCCAAGCCTGACACTGCTGCGGAGAGGCCGACGACACGGCTTGACTGCCTACCTGCACCACCACCAGTATTCTTATCCTGACCCGCCGCGGTGTCTTTGTCCCGGCCGTACAGCTCCCGAGGCGCTTTGTGTAGCGGATCGACGTCTCATCGAAACATCCGGAGCTCGGCAGTCCCGAGAGTTCATGCACCTCCACCGCAAGCACGAGCACCCACCCGCGACGCACTACGACGACGGACCTCGAACGCAGCACCTCTGCTGTGGACGGGCGACAGCAGCATTGATCGCCGACGCGAACCATTGCTCGCGCTCGCGGCGGCGCATGTGGACGACTTGAGCGTGCGGGGCGCCAGTCCACGGTCTGGTCCCATCACACCTGTACGATAGCGTGAGCATGACTCTACGAGGCAACAACGCGAAGCAGAACGACTCGGGCAACACGTTTGCAGGCAATGGCACGAACACCAACCAGAATGTGGCGCCGGCGAGACGACATGAGAGCTCGAGCTCAGTCAAATCGACGGACACGGTGAAAGGGCCTTTCTCAAGTGTGAGAGGGACGCCTGTGAAGGTCAACATCAACAAGAGTTTACAGTATGTTCACTTCTCTCATACTTCTGGTGGTCAACCCGGGGTGGCAACAAAGAAGTGAGGTGTGCGCCAGTAGTGGTTCATAGAGATGTGTGGATGGGAGCTGCGCAGTGTCTTGGAACCGCTGGTCACGAGTATCGTTATCGAAATGGCACACCAAGATACTGTGTAGCTGTTTCGCGAGCTTTCATATAGATATGGACACTCAATGGTCAGCTGACACAAGCAAACCATAGACTCGACCGCAAAGACTCCGAGGTCTCACCCTTCTCGAAACCTGCACCCGCCAATTCGCGCACAAACATCGCGCCATGGGATGCCGAACCGTCGCCCATGGAGCAGTCCAGCACTTATACCGGCAATATACCTGCCATCAACCGACAACCGCCTTCTGCCTCGCCGTGGTCTGGGAACAGCGACCAGCCTACCCAGATGCCCACCTCGGTCTTCGGCGGCACATTCTACAATGACTCCGCGGATAACCTGGGCCAGGTCTCGCCTGGATTTGCACCGCGCAATGGCATGAACTTCCAGGATGGCGACGACCGACGGCCGTCCATTGCCAGCGCGACCACGGTGTCTTCGACAGGCTCCAAGTCTAGCGCGAGTGCAAAGGTGCACCGAAAGCTGCAGGGCTTCTTTGGCGAGGAGTACACCGGGTTGAACGAGGCCGGCAGGCAGGGGTCGGAATCGAGTTCGATGCAAAGCAGCAATCTGCCCTCCTTTGCGCTAGGCGCTGGCGGCCCACGGAACAGGAACAACTCTGTGAATGACGTGCGCAGTGATCCTCCTTCGCCTTCGAGCTCAAGGCCGCGAACACCTGCGGCTC
>JAABUW010002528.1_pt1 | contig 27675 bp, 8 predicted proteins | sample 5560081 | NCBI WGS metagenome assembly JAABUW01 (sample SAMN10711882, study PRJNA513363) | rock metagenome | isolation source: Antarctica rocks | place: Antarctica: Victoria Land, Knobhead sud | reverse complement strand
AGATTTTAAAAAGCTATAAACAATTAAAAAATAAAAATTATTAACAAATATCAAAAAAGTATAATTTTTTTTAAATTTTATAAATTACAACAAGAAATTTATTAAAAACTATTTAGTAAATACAATATTATTAACAAATTTTACAAATAAAAATATATTATAATTATAAAAATTTATAAAAAAGAAATTATTTTAGAATTTTAAGTTAAAATATTTAAAGAAATTAATATTAAAGATATACAATTTGCAATTATTAAACAAAATTAAAATTAATATATTAAATTTAATTATTAATATATATTTTAATTAAAAATATAAAAATATATAATATTTAGTAATATATTTTTTAAGAAAACTTTTGCTAATTAAATAAAACTATAATATTTACAATAAAAAACTATTTGCTATAGTAATTTTCTTAAAATTATAAAGAGTATATATAAAAGAATTATTAAAACTTACAATTCTTACAAATTATAAAAATCTTATATATTTTATTATTACAAAGCAATTAAACAAAAAACAAATATAATAATTAAAAAAATTTAAATAATACAAATTTAAGATATAATATATTTTAGACAAAAATAATAACAAAGCAAATATATTTAGCAAAAAAAGTAATTATATAAAAACAAAGAAATTGTTTAATTACAATATATTTAAGATTAACAAAAATAAATTATTATTAACAAATAAATATAAATTAAATACTATATTACAAATACTTTAAGATAATACAAAAAAAATTTTAATAAAAAAAGAAAAACTTTAAATATTTATCGACAAAATTAACAAATATATAAAAAAGTATTATAATAAATTATTACAAAAGTATTTAAAAGTAATAAAAATTCTTTAACTTTTATATTAATATTGTTAGTTTTTACAAATAAAACAAATTATTAAGATATATATTAAATAATATCTTAACTATTAGCAAAACAAATATAATATATATACAAACTATAACAAAATTTAATATTATAATATATTTAAGAAACTAATTAGTAATAGAAACAAACTCTTTATATCTAACTATTAAAAGATATTTCTCTTAATATTAAATACAAGACTTTAAATATCTATTATCTATTATTTAACTATAAATAATTAAATAAAGAGAACAAATTAAAGTTTTAAATAATATCTAAAATATTATATTAATAATACTTATAACAATTAAGTATTACTTTTATCTATAGTACAATTAATATTTAATACAAAGATTTCGAATATTATTAAAATAACTTTATTTTTTGTTAATTATAGCAAAAAATCAAATCTTTTTAAAAAAAAATATATATATTTGTTTGCGCAATTAGTTATTAAAAGAATAGCAATACTAAAAAAGATATATAATAATATTTTAAAAATACAAAAAAAATTAATTAAGTATTAAAATAAAAAACAAAAAACAATATTTTAATTAAAAAAAAAATATATATATATTTTTTTATAAAAAATTTTAAGACAAGAAAGTTAAACAAAAAATTATATTATATTAAAGTTAAATTATTTTTTGTTAAAAAAACTAAAAAATTAATTAATTACAAATTCGATTTATTTTAAAATATTAAAATATTTCTAATATTTTATATATTATTGTTAAAATTAATAAATTTAATTATATTTTTATAAAATATCTTTTATTTTTATTTACAAAAAAAAAAAAAATTCGAAATTAAGAAAATTTTAAAACAAAAAAGTTAAAAGTATTTTATTAAATAAAAAAAATATTTTATTTTTAAAAATATATAAAAATCTTTTAAGAACTTTCGACAATATTAAAAATTATTAAAGAAATTTTAAAAAAAAATACTTTTTTAAAAATTAAAAAACAATTTTTAAAACAAATTATTGTTAAAAACAACAACAATTATTTCTTAATTTAAATAAGAATTAATTAAGTTTTTTAAAGTATTTAATTTATTTAAACTTTAAATTTTGCAATAAAGTATTTTATTATTATATTTTTTCAAAAATTTCTTTTGTTTGCGCAATCTCTTTATATATATATATTGTTTATAAAACTTTTAATAAAATTTATTTGCACAAACAATTATTAGTTATTTTTTTTTTAAAATTTTTTATTATTATTTTAAGAATTGTTATTTAATATTAAAGAAATTATAACAATTATATTTAATTAAAAATTTTATATATTTAATATAACAACTAATTTTTTTTTCTATTTTATAAAAAAAATTACAACAAATATAGCAAAAATATTAAAATATAATAATATTTGTTTGAAATAGTCTTTAATAAAGTTTGTAATATTGTTAAGACTTTTTAAAATTATTAAATATAATAATAGAAAAAATAAATTATAATATTTTCGAAACAAAAAATTTCGAAAAAGAAGATAATATTACAAATTGTATATTTAATTTTATTAATTATAATATAAAACTTTTTACAATATATAGAGTACAATCTATTAAAAAAGTATTATATAATTAAATTAATAAATTAGTAAAATTAGTAATACTAATTTACTAAGATTACTAATCTAGAGAATTAATAAATTATTAAAATTAAAGTAATTAATTTAATAATTTAATTAATTTATTATATATATAACTCTTAAATACAACTCTTTTATAAATTGTATTTAACTTATCTATTAAGTTATTTTCTATTATTAATACAAGTTGCAAATCTTTGTTATTAAGTAATTGCTTATATTGTCTAAAAATATCTATAAATCTCTTTAAAAGTATTAATCTATCTTAATACTCTAGTTGTCTAGATAGTAATATAATATTGCAAATTCTTGTTATTAAGTAATTGCTTGCATTGTCTAAAGACGTCTACAAATCTCTTCAAAAGTATTAATCTATCTTAATACTCTAGTTGTCTAGATAGCAACGTAACAAGAGATTAATTAAAAGATAACAAATTGTAGAACTTTAATATTGTTTTAATATAATAAAAAATAATATTACCAAGCTATATCTTTTGCTATAGAGGCGATAATACTATAATATTGTATATTTCTTGTTAAAGAGACGTATAAAATACTTAGAAAGATATATCTTAATACTATTATTTTAATATAAAAGAATAGAAAGTCTACTAGAATCTCTAGAGTTTAATACGAAAGCATCTTTGTATTTGTTGTTATAACAACAAAATTACAAGCTTGTTGCAACTTAGTAGAAGACAATTATATCTTTATTGTCTTACTATTTATTTTAATATCTAGAAACTTTACTTAATAATCTAACTATTTCTTTTTTTTATTGCTTCGAAGATCTAAAAGATTGCAAAATATATCTTACTCTTTTTAATAAAGAAAAATGTTAATAAAGAATAGTAGAACAATAAAGAAATTATTTAGATAATACAAAAAAATACGTTATTTAAAAAGATATATTAATATTTAATATAAAATCTTTGCAAATAGATTGAAAAGAAAAGAGACAATTCGTAGCTTAAAGAATAGAATTTTTTTTATATAGAAAACAAGATTTTATTGAAAATCTAACAATTATTAATTAGATATTGTTATCGCTATATATTTAAAAATATTAGCGAAATTCTCTTTAAAAAGTATTGCTTCTTGTTCTTGTACAATAAGAATTGCAATAATATTGTTAATTACAATATATTTAAGAGTTTTTTAATCGCAAAATATATTATTATTAATAAAGATATTTTTAGAGAAGAAAAGATTGTAGATACGTCTTTAGTTATTGTTGTGTTTCGACATAAGATCTAATAATAAATATATATATAAATTAAATAGTAAAGCAAATAGTATAGTTAAATAATTTGCTTGCAATTGTTTATTAATGTCGACAATAAATATATTAGAAGCTTTGTTTGCAAAGATATAATTTGCATTTATGCGAAAAATATACAAATTAATATATTCGATTTTAGCGTCTCGCTATTAAGATTATCGTACTTTCCTTCTGGGCAGGATATTTCTTTTATGCTGGGCAAAGTATTCCTTTTGTGCTTGTATTTCTTAGCACAATAGTATTTAGATTTGGAGGACTTTTCTCCTAGCTAGCAATACAATTATAATTCTTATTATTAATGTTCTTTGCTTAGTGCGTTTTCGTATTATTTGATAGCTTCAAATTATTAATAGTCAATTTTTGTATTGATTGCAACTAGAGGAATTTTCTTGCTTAAAAAGAAATTTCTTATTAGAAAGAAATACGAATATCTTGCTAGTATTTCGAATAAGATTTGTTTTATATCTTTTATTATTTAGTTTTTTCTCTACAGAAGATATTTCTATACAATAAAAGATCTTTTATTAGATAGCAATTTTAACGCTATTACTAGAATTTACAAATAAGATTATCGAGCTTGCTTGAAAACTCAACGATTTCTTAATAAAAATCAACAAATTATTGTCGAAACAATCGAAGAAATTCTTGTCTACTTTGTAGAGTATATTGAACAACACTTTCAAATTAGTAACTTTCTATATAGCAATTAGAACTAGTAAGCGTTTAAAGTCTACTAAGTTGTTCTACTATTTATTAGATTAAGTTGTAAATCGATCGACTTTTATAAAAGCAATAAAAACTTTTGTAACAAATATAGAAATCTATTGACAAACTTTGATCTACTCTAGTTTTTTTTCTTCTTTATAGACAAGAAAGTTAGAGAATTTATTTAAAAAAGAAAGTATTTTGCAGAGTTCGAAACTTTTAGCTTTATGTATTGTTATACAATTTTAAGAAGTCGATAATACTTTTATATTAAAAAGAAATCGACATTTGTTTGATTTTTCTATATCTATTTTATCAATTTTCTTTATTTTATTTATATAGAAGACTTTTTTCGATTTTTGAAACAAATCTATATTTTCTTTTATGCAAACGTTTTTTAAACTAAGTTCTTTCGAAGTTTATATTATCGACACTTTAAAGAAAAAGAGACAAAAAACAAACAAAACGTTTAAGAACAATTAAGAAATTTTTTATTTATTTATTTGAGTAAATATATTATAAACAATAACGTTAATTATAATAGAAAACAAAGATCTATTAAACAATCTTGTTGTATAAAAGCTTATTAATTAGGCGATAACTAGAGTATTAGCAAACTACAATATTTAGTTGAGCAAATTGTTTTTGTTTGTCGATCTTTTAAATTTAATTAATTTTGTTAATTAGCAAGACTCTTTAGAGCAACAAGATTCTTCGAAATTATTTGAATTAACAAGTAATAATATCTTAGAAAATAACGTTATATTTCGAGTTTTCGATTTAGACTATTTTTATTCAAATCTTAAGAAATTCTATAGCAAGAGCAATATTGTTACTATTGAAAAAAAAACTATTTATTGAGAGATATATATCTTTTGTTGTAAAGTAGACAACTATACTACTATTGTTAGAGAAAAAAAAATTAGAAATTATATATCTATATACTTTCAAAATAATATATTATACTAATAATTAAATAATCTTATTTAAGATAAGAAAGATACAATAATAATCTTGCTTAATAAATTAAAATATATTTTTTGTTGTCTAAAAAAACAATTTAAAATCTTTATATTAACAACTCAAAATAAGCTAAATTAAGAAATCTTTTTTATAAAGAATTTGTAGAACGAAAAAGAGTTGTATATATATATACAAAATATAAAGTTATATACTATATAAACAAATCTAAATAAAGATTTGATTAAAACAATCTAGATTTAAAATTACTTGTTGTTAGAGTTTTAAATAATTATATTGTTGTTAACAACAAATATTTTAATTCGAAAATTCGATAAACTAATAGCAAATCGAAAGAAAATATAGCAACGTATTGCTTTATTCTAAGAGAAAAATAAAAAACAAAATAAAAAAAAAAGTTAATCTTTAAATAGATCGAAAAATAGATTAAAAGTTTATAACAAATTTTGTTATAATTGTTTGCAAACACAAACAAATAAAAAAACTTTTATAGATTGTTTTTTTTTCGATTGCTATTTTAAACAAAAACAAGAAGACTTTTGTTCAAATTATTAGAAATCTTACTTTTCTTTATATTAGCAAAATTTCTTATTTTATTAATTAGATTTTCTTTTTTTGCAACAAGATTTTCTCTATTAAAAAAAAAATTAGAATTTTTCTTATATTAATAATAGAATAGAAGCTTACGCAAATTAACAAAATACAAATATATCTAAATCGAATCTAACTTAAACTTATTTAAATTAATTAAATGCTTAAAATATTTAAAATTAAAAGATTGTCTTATCTTTAATAAAACAATTGCTAATAATTATTGTTAATAATATTAATTTCTATTAAAATAGATTATACAATCTATATAGAGTTTCTATAATAAAAAGAGAATACAACAAATTCTTGCTCTATTATAAAACAAATAATGCAAAATTCTCTTTTTAAATCTTAGATTTGCAAGTAATATATTAGCAAATTTAGTTATACTTTAATAATTAAAACAAAAATTAAGATTAAGAAAATAAAGAAAAAGCAAAAGTATACTATAGTTATATATTAGCAAATATCGACGCAATATATTCTTAAAATTGTAAGATTAATTCTTGTAACAAGATTTTTAATAAAAAGAAAAATAATAACAAAAAAAATAACAAAAATATTAATAATTTTTTTGTCGATATAATATATTATATCTCTTTATAAAAGAATATTGTTAAAAAATTAACTTATTAACAATATTAAAATACTTTTAATTTTAGAAACAAATTTTATATTTATATACAATTATACAAAAAAAAGAATTAACAAAAGCAATTAAAATTTATTTTTAAGAATTTTTAACAATATTAATTCTCAAAAATAGCTTTTTTAAATATAATAATATCGAAGATAATAATCTTCTTTGCTATATCTTCTAAAGAGAACAAAATAATTTTTAAAGTATAATATTATACTATAGCGATAATCAAATATAGCGTCAACAATTTAACAAATCTCTTTTGCGTAAATTCTAATTGCAATATATTTATAATAAATTGTACTTTTGTTAAAGCAAAGATATTTAATATAGAGATTAAAAAATATCTCTTAATTCTATTAAGAGATATCGACGCAACAAAATATATTTCGAATAAGTAATTTTTTCTAAATATCTATTTAAAAAGCAAAAACAACAATAATAACAAAATAATTATCTATATTTGTTACAAAGTTTATTTGATAAATAATCTTAAAACAAAATTTCTTATAAATATAGATATTTTAGAATCGAAACAAGTAATTATAGATATATTAAGTCGAAAACTAAGATTTAAATTCTATAAAAAAGTTGTAGTATTTTGCGAAATAAAAATTAAAAACAATGTTCGAATTTGTCGAACAATTTGTATTGCAAAAAAAGAGATAATATTTGCAAAATTAACAACAAAAATTGTTGTTACTCTAAAAATAAAGAAAAAACTTTTTAAATATAATTTTCTTTTCGAGTTTACAATATTAAAAATATATATTTATTTTGTAAACACAAACTTTTAGTTTATCAATTTTTGCAATAATAAAGAATTTTTGTTAAAACTAAATAATTGTTGTTGTATTAAATATATTGTAGAATACAAAAATAAAGAATATTATATTATAAAAAAAAAAAAATTTTTTTGCAACAATTTTTTTCTTCGAAGACTATTTAATTCTATCGAAGTTAAATTTTAATAAAATATATTTCTCTTAAAAAATTATTTTAAAAAAAATAGAAATTTAGTTAAAAAACAATATTATTATCTATAATTTACTTAACGAAGTTGCAAAATATATTAAGATAATTAATTGTTATTTAAGAATTTGAAAGAATATCGACAATACAATAGATTTTTTTTTCGAAAAATATATAAAGATTCTTATAGTAATTAATTGACAAACTACTATTGACGCAAAATTAATATATAAAGTTTATTTATTAAATTAGAAATTAAAAATCTTAATCAATAAGAAGTTTGACAAAATATATATATAAAAAAGACTAAAATAATTAGAGAATTCTACGCTTTTTAAATTTTCTATTTTTGTAGTATAAAAAATTGTGTATCTTAATTTAAACAAAAAACTTACTTAAAAAGATAGAACAATAATAGATATTCGAAATTTAAATACTATTAGTATTACAAATTTGTATTCTTTGCTATTGCAAGAAAATATAATAATTAAGTTGCAAAATTGCTCTTATATTATTGTTGTTAATAACAATAATTAGTTTTATTAGTTTCTAGTTAAGAAGAAATATCAAAATCGTTTTACAATTATCTTTTACAAAAAAAAAGAGCAATCAAATATTGCTCTTATAGACTTCAAAGAATTAATATTGTATATTTAAAATAAAATAGACAAATTTCTTAGATTTTATTGTAATTTTTGCAAGTATTATATCAACAATATTGTAATTTTTTTACGCAATATTAACAAGTATTTAATATATTTTAAGATTATCTTTGCTTTGTTTTCTTAAATAAGAATTTCTTTAAAATTTAAAAAATTATATATCGAATATTTATTTGTAATATTACTAGAGCAATATATTAACAATTTAGATTTTTAAATTTTTAAAGAAAAGCTTGTTATATTAAAAAAGCTTAGTTTTTCTAAAATATTAAAAAACTTAAAAATTTATTTAAAAATAACAAATTAACTTTAATTAAAGATTATTTACTATATATAAATAGCAAAAGTTCTACAAGATTTTAAAACAACTTTGTTAAAGAAATCTTTAACTAAAAATAAAAAGATTCGAATACAATATTGCAAAAATATTAGTATTAAATTTATTAATATAAAGCTTTAGAGTTTTGCTCTATTTTAACAACAACTTATTAAGAAGAGTATACTCTATTATTATAATATTAAGCAACAAATATTTATAGATATAAACAAATTTAAGAAATACAAATTCGAGATTTATATTTATTATATAAAAGAAAATACTATTATAAACTTCTTTTAAACAACTAATATTTAAACAATTTTATATCTTTTTAAGATACTAAACAATGTTAAAAAAAGATATTAATTAATAGAGCTAAAAGTTGTCGCTCTTGTATAAATACTAAAAAAGATTTATTATATACTCAATTATATATCGAAAAAATCGATTGTAATTTTTATCAATTATTTTGTTACAATAGATATAGCAAAGTAGATTAAATTGTTTTTCTTTTCTTTAGATTGTATAAATTTGCGTCTTATTTATATTTTTTAATATATTTTTTAATTTTTGCTTAATATATATTGAAAGACAAAAAAATTTAATATTATCTTAAACGCTCTTTTTAGATTGCTTAAAAAAAATTATCTCGAAAATAATTTTAAGAGCAAAGAAATTTTCGACAAAGTTGTTGCTTATTATATAATTTTAATTAAAATAGCTTTAATTTTTAAGAAAAGTTTAACAAAAATTTATAAAATTAATAAAAAGTAATTTAAAATTTACAAAATATTTCTTAATCGACGCAAAAAAGATTGTAATAATCGACAAAAAATTTAAAACTATTTTGTTAATCTAGAACTAATTTTGAAAAAGTAAAAATTTGTTATTATTATTTTGACAAAATTTTTAGCTCTAGCAAAAACTTAAATTATAGTTTCGATACTTAATATAAATACAACAAAAAAATCGACAAAATCGAATATAAAAGAACAAAAATTTGCTATTGTAATTTTAACAACTTTAATAATATTAAAGAATTTCGAAAAGATTGCTACTTTAAGAGAGTCGACAATATTAAAAAAATCAATTAAGTTAAAAGAAACTAGAATAGAAAATATTTAATTTATGTTAAAAAAAGAATTTATTTACTTCTAAAACAAAAAGAATAAACAATTAAAATTATATATTTCTAAAACTATAAAAGCAAGAATCTTTAAGCTATTGTATAATACACAAACGCACAAAGAATTCTTATATATCTATAATAAAATTATAGTCAATTATTATATAAGAAATTTGATTAAACAATTAAAAAGATATCTAAAATATTGTTTATTATATTAACTTAATAGTATAACTAAATATTGTTTATATAAACAACTAAAGTCTATTATTGCAAAGTCGAAGATATTTTATATTATTATTATCGATTTTATTTTTGCGCTTCTTAAGTTGTTAAACAAGTACAATTCTTTTATATTAATAATAAACAAATTCTTTAAACAAATTACAACAATAATTAAGAAAACAACTTTCTTAATCGAGAAATAAGCAATTAAGTTTATCGATATTTTTGCAAATTAAAATCTATCTTTAAGTATTATTTTCGATAAAAATAATAAATTCTTGTTTAGTTTATAAAGAGCAATATTCTATTTCTTAAGAATTAATTTACTTTATTCTATTGTCTATTATTTGCAATTCGACAATTAATCGAAATAATTTAATTAAACTATAGAAATAGCTTTGCAATATTATTTTATCTTAAATTCTAAAATAGACTAAAGATATTTTGCAATTAGACTTCGAGATATTCTTAACAATTTTAAGAATATTTTGACAAAATTTTTTTTAAACAAATTTATTTACAAAAAAGTTCTTTGTAAAGAATTGTTTATAATTGATTTTTATTAACAAGATACTAATTACGCTATTAAGCAAAAAAGAAATTAAAACAAAGTCGCAATATTAATAGCTTTCGCAAACGCGAAAATAAAGTTGCGCTATAATAGTTATTATCAATTGCTTGCTTTAAGAAAGAGAAATAAGATTTTTTTAAAATTATATTTAGATTACAAGATTTCGAAATTAAAGAATTTCAAGCTCTTTAATTAAAGAGCAAGATTATTTAAGATTTTAAAAATATACAATTATCTTGCTTTTAAATTGAAGTTGTTTTTAAATTAAAAAATATATTTAATTGTTTCTATTATTATATTAAAGTTTGTCTTAAAAGAGAGCAATTTATATATAAGAAAAATCGATGCAAATATATTTTTAATAAAAAAAGACAAAGATACAAATAACAACTATAAGATTTAACAACTACTAAATAAATATATAATATTACAAAAATACAATATTTGTAAAAAGAAAATAGTTTAGTATTTTATTAAATAGAAGAGCTAAAATCTTGTTTACAATATATAATATAATAAAACAAATTTAATCGAAGTACAAAATTTTATTAACAATTATCTCGATATCTATAATGCGCAATCTATTAAAAAGTATCAAATTAAAAGAATTTAAAAGATATATTTAAGTTAAGACAATAAATAAATTAGATTAAGTATATATTTGTTTGTTTAGAAAATTAGTATTAAAAGTATTCGATTTATTTCTCTTATTATTGTATTTTCTTTCTACTATAATATTTCTTTTAATAAAATCATTAAGAAAATGTTGTTTGTTGCATTTAATATAGCATTATATTATCTATTAAGAAAAAGAACGCAAATTCGACAATTTACAAAACAAATTACAATAATAGAAAAGAAGAAACAAGCAAACAAACTTAAAAGATATTTTTATAGCTTAATATTGTGCGACAAATATACTCTAATCTATATTAAGACAATTTATATAACAAAGCTTCGAAATTGTACAATCTTAGATTTAGATTTAAGAGACAATTTGCAAAATTTAATAACTATTAAAGTTGCTATATTTGCTACAAAACTAGAAATAGCGTTAGAAGTTTTTTAAAAATAGAATATTATATTAATAAAAGCTATTGTAATTTGCTATCTATCTTACTACAATAAAAATTTATTAAAGAATAGATTACTTAATATAGTCTATTAATAATTCGAAGAAATTTAAGAAATCTTTGTTAAAATAATAGAAAAAAAAGTTTTACAAATTCTAGATCTTTCAAATTTAATTTTATATTTAAAAAAAAAATTAATTGCTATTTTGATTTTTAACAAGTATAGACTCAAATTATTGTTATTAACAAAGAAAAAGTTTACTCGACAAAATTGTGCAATTATTAAGAATTGCTACTTGAAGATAATTATAAACAATTGTTAATACATTTTTAACTTAATAGAATAAGACAAATATTTAAAAAGTAAAATTAAAACTTTAAAGAAATTGCTTAGTGTATACAAAGATATTTGAAAAAAGTTAATTTTTGTATTGTTAATATTGTTTATTTATAATATAGTAACAATTGCAAAACTTTTGTTCTTTCTAGTAGCTTACTTAGAAATCGAGATTACTATTTCGAATTTGTTAATAATTAATTATTAAGACAAATCTACTAATTTTAAGTATCTTGTCTCTAAGATATAGAGAGAATATTCGACGTATTTTTATTTTTAGAATTTAAGTTTACTTAAAATTTTTAATTAAAGTAACAATTTCGAAGATCTTGCTTAATTGTTATTTTAAATATATTTTAAAAAAATAAGAATAAAATTTCTTAAACAAAAACTTATTATTTTGCTAAAAATAAATGCAATTGTATTATTTAAAAAATACGAAGTTGTTTTAAAAGCTTTAGCAAAACTAGTATTTTAAAATTCTCTACTTTGTCGATTAATTATATATATATATAACACAAAACTAAAAGCTTGTAAAATATCGAAAATAGATAAGAACTTTTATCTACTAATAAAAGAAGCACTCGCAATTAATATTCTTAAGTTGCTTAGTAAATACAATAATATTAAATTAGCTACAATTCTACTTTTTCTTGCGTACTACAATATAATAATAACAAGAATTTGTCTACTAAAATTGTCAATAATACGCGCTCTTTTTAGTATATCTATTAAAAGCATTTTATTTATTAAAATTACTAGTAGCTTAGTATTAATATTCGAAAGAACTTACAATCTCGCAATTACAATTTTCTATATTTCTTTATTTTTTCTTTATATTAGTATTATACTATTAGAATTTAATTTTACAATTTTAGATTTCGATCTTAAAGATTTCGACAACAAAATATTAAATATATTAGTTAACAATAAGTTGCGCTCTTTCTTTTATAATGCGTCAATGTCGATTGAGCTCAATTTTAATAACTTTTTTATCGAATATTTTTTAAAGAGTTGCGCAATTCTATTTAATTAATAGTTTTATAAAATTTGTAACGTTAAAGCTACTATGCAAAAACTATATTAACAAAAGATATTTGTTAACAAAAAAACAATAAAAGTTAATATATTAAATAACAAAAATTTAGTTGTATTTACAAATTTATCAATTTAAAAGAATTATTATATTGTAATATATAGAAATACTTAGCTTATTAATAATCTTTAACGCGTTAAAGATAAATACAATATTTTTGTTAAAAAAAGAGATAAAATTGTTGTCGATAAATCTACAAAGTTAGCAATTTTTTTTAAAGATCTTGTCTCGAAACAAAAATCTAATAATAGCGAGAAAAATAATATATTTTTTGAAAACAAGTTTAACAAAGAAGTAGCAAAGAAGAAAGCAAAGATCAAAAAAACAACAAAGAATAAGACAAAAAACAATAAGCGCAAAAATTGCAAACTAAAGAGAAAAGACGTTAAAAAAATTAAGAAAATTAAGAAAAAAATTGTCTTAATCAAGTTTAATATTTCGATATCTTTTAAAAAGAATATTTTAACTTTAATACTTTTAATCTTAAAAGCAAATTGTATAATTGCGATTTTAATAAATAGCTACGCTAGTATACGCAAGAATTTGCTTTGTATACAATTACTAATTAAGATAAATATTATTGTCAAATTCTTTAAAAAGAAAACAAAGAATATAAAGAAATTATAGAATGCAATTAAGAACTTCGCAAATATATTAATATTAGCGCTTATTTACTACTATTTGTTGTTAACTTTTATTAATTTAACAAAGATAGAAGATTCGAATTTTACTATATTTGTAGATTAATTGTCGCACGTTACAATTTATTAATACAAGACAAAATATAAGACTTTCTTTACAACAAAATTACATATTATCGAGAAAGTTATAAGCAAAGTCTCTATATAATTTAGAATAAATCTTTCTCTCTTGCTCTAGTTGTTTCGAATCTTCTTTTCTTGCTTTAATTGTTTCAAGAATTTTGTCAAACAAACGTATTATCTCGAATCTTTCAATCTTGCTTTAGTTGTTTTAAGAATTTTGTCTAATAAAAGAAATGTATTATCTCGAATCTTTCGATCTTGCTTTGATTGTTTTAGAAGTTTCTTTTTTAAAAGAAACGTATTATTACAAATCTTTCAATCTTGCTTTAATTGTTTTTGTTCCATTTTTATATTGTTATTACAAGCTATTTTTTCTATTGCTAAGCACTATAATATCTCGATCGCCTTATTATCTTTTTTACAACAAAAATTCTTTTTTTATTTGCTTTTTAACAACAAAAATTTTGTTTATCTTTTCAACAATAGAAATTCTATTTGTCTTTTGCTTTTTAACAATAGGAATTTTGTTTACTCTACGTCTATTCTTTTCGCATTTGTCGTTATTGAGAACGATAACATAGCAAAGAGATTAGAAAAAAATGTTACAATTATCGTACTTTTCTTCTAAGCAAGATATTCTTTTCGTGTTAAACAAAGTATTCCTTTTGTGTTTGTATTTCTTGGCACAATAGTATTTAGATCTAGAGAACTTTCCTTCTAACTAGCAATACAATTATGATTCCCATTACCAGTGTCCTTTGCTTAGTGCGTTTTCGCATCACTCGCGTAATTATATTTAAGAGAGTAGAGACGAAATATTTATTAGAATGTATTTCTAGACTTTTGTATTACTTCTCTATTAATAGAGATTTACTTAATAACAAATTAGACTTGTTTAACAATACTAAATTATATAGAAAATCTTTCGATACAAAGATTAATAAGCTAGATATGTTAGAAGACAAAAAAGACAACAAAATTGTTAAATATTATATCTTATTAAAATAGCAATTAAGATTGTAAGTTTCTTAACAAAATATATATATATATTTATATTTGCAATTGCTACTATTGTTGCATTTGCTATATTTGATTTATTAACAATAAATATTGTTTATAATAATAAATAATTTATTAAATACAAGCATTAAGACATCTTTTATAGAGTTGGCAAAAAGATATAATCTTCGCGAGAATACTAACAATAATAAAGACTCAAATTGCTTTTTAGAGATATTTATAAGTTTTTACTTTATCTTAGAATAAGACAATATCTAATATAGAGAATTATTTTGATCTATCTAGATAGTGCGAGTAACAAACTTCTAATAATATAATTTAATAAAGACAAAGATCTTGTAGCTCGCTATATCTATTATATATTAACGATAGAGAGTAATATTTTAATAGAGCTCTTATCTTATTGTTAAATGCAAAACAAAGCTAAGAGCGATAAAGATATAAATATCGAAAGTACAAAGCAAATCTAGAAGACTTTTTGTATCAAAAAAATCGATTGTGTTTGTCGTAACAATAGAGAAAAGATCGACAATAAATCTTATAATGTTTTTGATATTTAATTTGTTATAAAAGATGTTGTCTAGATAACAACGCAAAACACTAGAAAATATAGCAACAAAGCTATTGAATTCGAGCAAGAAGTTTATCGTAAAAGCACTTATTAATATTTTTGAATTAACAAGAGCTATAGAAGTAGACGTACGTATATTATTTATTGTTATATTTTGCAATTATAGCTTTTGGACAATAAGAGACTTTTTCGTTGTTGTTATTTGTTTTTGTATAGTAATCTCTTTTGTTATTGCTCTAGCTCTAAGACAAAGAGCAAAAATCTTGTTGTTTAGAGCAATATCTTGTATATTGTTTTCGAACTATCTTTCTAGATTTCTAGACGATAATAATAATAAAGAACAAGAAAATTGTAAGAAACAAGAAGATTATAAAGAAGAAAACAATAATCGACAACAACGAAAGACGTTTTTGAATATTTGTTGCGATAAAGTATTGAATTTTGATTCGAAACAAGTATTTAATTGTGTTTTAGAAACAAGCTTTCTAATACGAGACGTGCGACAAGCATTAGATGTTTTCTTAGAGATAACAACATTTGTAGTCTTATTTTTACAAGATATTATATCGACAAAATGCGACGATTAAGAGAATAGAGTAAGAGATAAAGAAAATAATTGCAAGACAATAATAGAAAGAAACAATTGCAAGACAATAATATAGAAGAAATAATTGCAAAGACAATAATATGCGCGATAATCAAAAGAGTCGAATGTAATAAGAAGAGGAGAAAAGAGATAAGTGCAATGGGCAATTGCCATACTAAATAGTATGGCAGACGGCCAAGCACTTACCCCTTAATCTCCCTCGTCCCCGGCACTAGCCCCCCTGTCCTGCAGGGCTCTTATATTAGGTGGGGTAAAGGGAAAAAAGGGGGTAAAGGGGGTAAAGAAATAAGCGAATTATCTTACCTACTACCAGAATTACTACTATAATTCTCTAGCAGCCTCCCTATCAGCCTCCCTATCAGCCTCCCTACTAGCCTCTCTACTAGCCTTTCTACTGAGCTTCCTGTTCATCTCGGAGCGAATATGATGCTTGAATATGAAGCGAAAATGATGCCTGACTCAGGCCCCTTTCCACCAGTTCGATATCAAGCATCAAATTCGCTTCATAACTGAGCAGAAAGCTGAATAAAGAGGTTCATAAAGAGACTAGTAAGAAGGCTAGTAGAGAGGCTAGTAGGGAGGCTGCTAGAGAGGCTGCTAGAGAATTATAGTAGTAATTCTGGTAGTAGGTAGGATAATTCGCTCATTTCTTTACCTCCTTTACCCTCTTTTTTCCCTTTACCCCATCTAATATACTACTATTAATAGTATATATTTGCCACTGGGTTCCCTTGCCAAGACCCTCCCCTCACCCTCATACCCACTGGGTCGGGTTGAAGGCCTCGTCCCCCAACCCATTACTCAACCCACCCTCACCCCCACTGGGTTGGGTTGGGTAATGCCCCAACCCGTTGCGCGGCGTAGAGAAGCTCATTTGTGTCATTGTGATACTACCACTAGTACCGATCAGATCGTGTGATGAGGAGACGCCTGGATTGGGTTTTCTGTGGAGGATTGAGTCCTTAGACAAGGTCAATCTCGTCAAAAGCGCTCGTAATGGAGCACCTTTAAGAGGTCGAGTCCAGAGAGCAGCACGAGAGAAGTTTTCAGAGTACTCGACGATTGAAGTATCCAAGTGTGAGGAGGGGAGCAACTCCTTATATAGTAGTTTCTGACACAAAGTCAAGTGAAGGAGGCTGTTACTGCTAGATGTTAACACTTTCTGAGACAAAGCAATTGTACTTTGAACACCGTGTTGTAGGAATAAAACTTTCTAAGATAAAGCAATTTTACTCTAGAGTACCTTGTTATGGAGAGGAAATCGGCTAGCAGCTTAACATGGTGTATTTCAGATAGTTGTTGAAGCCGAAGAATAAAGAATCTCCTACTTCGACGAACTTTTGTGTGACCTAGTTCGTATACCGCTATATTGTCTTCCATGCTCATATGTAGCGTAATGAATTCTCAAAGGATTGTAGGCTGTTATTGACAGGTTCAAGCCAGTTGGGGAAACTTTGCTCTCATGAGATGAACACATCTAATTGCCTTGGTTATTAATTGATACTCAGATTTTCAAAACTTTTCCTATCTGTCCTTCTCCCCTACACAGGTTGTAGTTATCCAATGTCCAGATTGGAGACTCCCAAAAACCGATCTAGAACTCCGAGATATCTATCCTAAGCTGAATGACCCTGTTGAATTGTTGAAGTATCCAACAGAAGACATTGTAAACAAAGTGGTAGACTGACTATGATGAACCATTCATCTGGCGAGACTGCGGATCAGCGAACTCCTGGAGGTAGTTGGCGAGTCTCTGGACATTTTCCACGGTGACAGCGTTATAATTACTAAACCGCACCTGAGTGAAGTTGGCCGTCAGTGACCAGAAAGAGTAGAAGAAGTTTTACTTACTCCTCCCACCGAACGGTGCCCCTTCAAACCCTCTAATAATCTCCTCTCAGCACCTTGCAAAAAGTCTTTCTCGCTATCTGCGTCTCCGTTGCGGACACGAAAGCAGACGTTCATTCGACTTCGTACATTCTTTTGTGGTACCACCTGGTATGTTTCCGGATGGGCGTCCAAGATATCGTATATTAGCTTGGATTTGGAATGAGAGAGCTTCTCCTGTCCAACAAGCTTTTGATCGCCATGCTCTTCAAGCAGACAGCGAACGACTTTACCAGCTATCCAAATATCGAAGATAGGCATAGTATTGTAGAGAGATAAAGATTTAGAGACATTCCGGTAATCGAAAACGGCAGGAGGTGACGAGACACCCACAGAATGGAGGAATGCTGTGTTTATCGGATCAAGGACGTCCTTACGGACGATCACAAGCGTGACGCCTGTAATGCCAACGTCTGTAGGGATTTCGGAGTCAGTGATTCTACTTCCTTGGTTGCCTCATGAAAAAGGAAATATCCTGCATGAGTATTCCCTAGCAGGCAATAAATCGCTCGAAATCTACTTACTCTTTTGGGCACCACCCTAGCACAGTGAGCACATTATTGTCACGGAACAGGGGGTATGTCTGGACTTACAAAGATCACGGCATATCTGTTGACGTTAAGAGGCCTACTGAGGAAGTTGGAGCTCATGTCAGCTACTACGCAATCATTACCTTGAAGGCGCTGCGGCATCGCAGGAAACTCTACTCCATCGACTGTCTCATTGTCACAATAGTACACGAGAGCGGCTCCGTGCGGCGTCAGGTTCCAAGCTTGTTCCTTGGGGATGTCGCCAAATTTCCCGTTCTTTCGTGCATCTACAGCAACATTGACGGGCTTTCCCCCGAGTGGCGCGAGCAGATTGGCAGCTTCTTGTGATGCTAGTCGGAGTGAGCATTGCCTCTCTTCATAGATTCCTCAAAAGGGGAAAGATCGCTCGTTATACCTTTTAGCGACCACGATCCAGTAACGAGATAGTCCAGTCTCAAATCTTCTCGAACTTCTCTCTTGACTCGCTCCAGAATCTTATCAGTATCTCCATCTAGATCGGCCATGGCTTGTCGCCTCCGTTTCTCTACCCAGAAAGCTACCATGTTGAAGACAACAGCACCTTGATGGTATTCAGATTAGCGTTGCTTCATGTGATCACACACTCGACCTCGATTGAAGGCTCACTCACTGAATTGCCCGCTGCCACCCCCGTGCATGAAAAGGACCTCATAGTCATTGGGGATGTCCAATAATTCAATTAATGCATTTCTCGCATCTGATAGAATGCTCTCGGCAGTCTTCGAACGATGCGAGATCTCGGCAAGTGACAAACCACTGTTCTCGAAATTCAGGAAGGCCTGTGCGCCTTTCTCGAGGATCGAGGTGGGTAGAGGGGCAGGGCCTGTTATGGACTCGGAGTTAGCGTTCCTTGTTTGGTAGCTACTCGCGGGATGTTCCACTGTAGGTGCACCCACCGGCTCCAAAGTATGCCACTTCCTCTCTGGAAGGCATGTTGAAAGTTATCCAAGTAAGAGAAGGTGTTTGAAAAGATAGGGGATCGTGAGGGGAATTTCGGTTGAGCTTTACAAACCAAAAATTTGCACTGATGTTAGAGCACCAGTAATACAGATTTTGGATGACGACTGTATGAGTTCTTGTTGCTCGTCTGCAAAGCGTGTCGATGAAATTTGACAAAGTTATGTCCGTGAGTCACTTGGCCGAAATCGGTGGGCTGATAGGCTCAACGTGGAGCCCGGAGGCTTAAGCAGGTTGCAAGTCAGGAGACCCCTCGGAGAAACCTCGGCTGACCCTTGGCGCTAAAATTTTAGATTTTCCCAGATAAGTATCCACCTCACCCGACCCTACTTTTGACCTCTACCACCCCCCAAATAACCTACAAGCCAAACTACTGTGGTATCTGGGGATTTAATTGTTGACGCTGAAGCCACAGTCAGGGATTAATTTTGATGTGCTGATCAATCAGTTTCCCTGTATCTGCTGATCGCGCCAACAATTAAAACCTCAAATACGTAGTACTATAATGCAGGGGGTAATTTTTGTTAGCGGCTACTATATAGGTTAGAACTTACTAACTTTATATAGCTAGAACTACCATTTTATATATTCTTCTTCTGCTGCAATTATATCTGCGCATCTCTTTAGCATTGTCTATAAAGGTAATTCGCAACAACGTAACCAACTAGCAGCGTAAACGAAGCGTAGACGGGAGTGAAGACAGAGATCTTAGGGAAATACTACTGGTAACTCTCAAGACTAATCGCTGCCTCTTTAATCCATTTAGGAGCAGTATTAGAGTTAGCTTCTTACTAACTCTATAAGATATTGAGATAATATAAAATTAGTACAAAAGATAATAAGAACTTCATTAAATAGTAAGACTAACCGTTAAAGAAATAAGAATATTAGCTTGAAGAAAGCGTCTTTTATATGTAAGCGTTACGTAAGCAACGCGTTATCGCATTCGTCTCTCTTGTCTTAGTTCTCAAATTGTTTCAAGTGCATTTAAGTTTCTTCGAGTTAGTCTTAACTAACTACGTAGTGTACAAGCGACACGTTTAAGTTTAAACTTTCGTAATATAGTCAAATACTTGTTTTTTTAATAATAGCTTATATAAATTTTAATGTTAACTTTTAAAAATATTTACATTTTTGTTTACAACTTAATAACAACAACAATAATATATATTTATAATTATAATAAATAATTCGTCGCTAGTATTACATATATTGTATTATACAAAGTCGAAAAGAAAATTAAAACAATTGATTTAATAATTAAGTCGATTATATTCAAAAAATTTGACAGCAATACAATATTATCGAAGATATACTTGCTTTTGTTTTTTCGTCTTGTTGCTTTATATACTTTGATAATATGTTTAACTAATATTTTTTACATATGTAGTGCGTTAAAAGATAGAGATTTAGATTTGATTTTTTTTTTTAATAATTGAGTCGAACAAGCTAGTCGAATTTGATATTAATAAAATGCGAATTTGATACTTGATAGAATGCAAATTTGATACTTAATAGAGTGCTTAATAGAGTGCTTAGTAGAAAGCTTTATAGAATGCTTGATAGAGTACTTGATAGAGTGCTTGATAAAAAGCTCGATAGAATGCTTGATAGAATGCTTGATAAAAAGCTTAATAAAAAGCTTAATAGGGTTTAAATTTGATGCTTGCTAGAATGTTTAATAGAAAGCTCAATAGAGTGCTTAATAGAGTACTTAGTAAAGTGCTTGATAGGATGCGAATTTGATGTTTGATAGAAAGCTTAATAGAATGTTTGATAAAAAGTTATGTACTTTGAAGCGCGTTAATAATGTAACTAGATAACTATCGAGCATGTTAGTAATAAGTTATAAAGAATGTTTTGAAGAATGTTTTAAAGATGTTTTAAAGAATGTTTTGATAAATATTTTAAGAAGTGTTTTAATAAGTATATCGAAGCAAGTAGATAGATAAGCAAATAAATAAGTAAGTAGATAAGTAAATAAATAAGTAGGTAAATAAGTAAGTAAGTAAGTAAATAAATAAGTAAATAAATAAGCAGATAAATAAGTAAGTAAATAAGTAGATAAATAAGTAAATAAGTAAATAGGTAAATAAGTAAATAGATAAGTAAGTAACTAAATAAGTGAAAACAGTAAATAATCTTAAAATACTTATACTATTTAAGTATTTTTATTGTAATTAATTTAATAATAAAATTTGATAAATAACAAGTATTTAACTATATTATAAAAGTTTGAACTTAGATATGTTGCTTGTTGTAAAAGAAGTCTTTAAACTTAATTAGTTTTCTAAGTATATATTTATTTCTTAGTAGTTAAATTTATTTCGTATTTCTTTTATTCTTTAAAACTTAGTTTTATTAATTTTTTTTTAATAAGTAGAGTAAGAATTTTATTGAGATTTTGAAGAGCTTTAGTTAATACTTTATTTGCAAATTTAGTTAATATTTCAATATAGTTAGCTTGTTAATTAGTATAATTTAGTTTACGTCGCGCAACGAAGTAAGTAACATAATTGTTAAGTTAACAAAATCTTAGAAAACTTAACTTAACTTTATTTATAAACTAAGTTTAAGTTTAAAGAATGTTTCAAGCGAGTTAAATTAAGATTAAAAAATAATTCGAGCTCGAAATTCGACAAGTTATCGAGATTTCAAGTAAATAAAATAAGATAAAATAAAAGAAATCTTCTTCAAACAAACTAAGCGATATAATTAACAACATAATTCAATTACACGTGTAAAAACAATTTGTTTTTTATAATTTTAACATTGTTTAAAAGATTTTATTTAGTATATTTAATTGAATTATTTATATATAAAAAGTATTGAATACGCATGTTGTATATAGCAAATGCAATTGTATTTAATTCTAATATTTAGATTTATATACTAGTTAATTAAAGTTTTAAGAGTTTACGTAAACTTTAAATGCAAATTCTTAAAATCTTATTTTACTAGTACGTAAATTTAAATATCAAAACTAAATACAATTGTATTTACTATACACAATATATATATTTAATACTTTTTATATATAAATAATTCAATTAAATAAACTGAATAAAATCTTTTAAACAATGTTAAAATTATAAAAAATAAATTGTTTTTGCACTTGTAATTAAATTATATTGCTAATTTATATTGCTTAATTGCTTAGTAATCTAAGTTTGTTATCGAAACTTAACTTAACTTAGTTTGTCGAATAGAAATTAACTTTATTGATAACTTAACTTAATAAAACTTTACGAATAAGATTAAGTTTAAAAACTTAACTTAAACTTAACTTAACAATTATATTAATTAAGAAAACTTGTTTAGAACGAAATTAAAGATAAAATGTATAAATTAACTCAATTTGTTAACAAAAGATTGTTTTAGTAAAATATTAGAATTGTATTAATAAATAAAGTCGAGAATTTAAAATTAACGAATAAGTTGAAACTTATCTTTAATTATAGTAAAATTACAGAGAATTTATCAAAAATCTTCGTAGAATTATTCTCGAAGATATATAATAATTTATTAAATTTAAGTTATTAATTCTTGTTTTCAATAAATTTGAAATATATTTACTATATTATTAAAATATATTTAGAAAATTAATATTTATTTGTCTTTATTATTTTAAATATTAATTAAATATAATTTATTTAAATATAGTAGAAATTTATATTTGTAAATTTTATAATAACAAAACTAATATATAGAATGTTTAAGTTTTTGTCTTTTTTGCACAATAAATTATCTTTATTATATGCTGCAAATTTGTTTAAATCAACTTCGTTAATTTTTTACATAAATAATATTTTTAAAAACTTTAAGTTTTTTAAAAAATAATTTACTTTTTTACGTAATTAATTCTTTTCTTAAATTGAATAAGTTAAATTAAAATTAACATTTAAGAAACTTCAATTATTTACTAAATTAATAAAAGTTTTTAAAATAAATTACAACGTAAACAAATATATAAAAATATTAAATAAAAGAATAATTAAAATAATTAATTAATTTGTATTAGTTAGTTTTACTAACATAAGAAAGTTTCTTGAAATAATAAATATTACACGTTATTAAATTAAAAATTTCACTAAAATTATAAAATTTTTAACTTGTTTAATTAAAAAGAAAGTTCTATAAAAATTAATTTAGTTAAAATAGTTATTATTTAAACTATTGCAAATTAAATATGCAACAAGAATCTTAATATATAATTTAAATTTAATTAATAAAATTTACTTTTATATAAATACTTTTAAATTTGCTATTAATATAATTATTACTTAGTTTCGAAAAAAGATTTCTAAGAAAGTTTTTATTAAATTTGTTAAATCAATTATAAAAACAATATTAAATAAATTTAATAAAATTATTAAATTAATAAAGATTTTTATTATTTATTATTTATAATTTCTTTTTCTTTTTAATTACTTAGCGATTATATTTGATTTACAAAAAGAAATTATATTTTTTAACAAAATTTGTAATTTGTTACAAGTCGCGTACTTAGTTCTACTAACTACAACGCAAAGCTCTTTACAATATATAGAATACAACTTGTTAAGAAAGTATTATATAACTAAATTAATAAATTAATAAGATTAACAATACTAATTTATTAAAATTACTAATCTAAAAGATTAATAAATTATTAAAATTAAAGTAACTAATTTAGTAATTTAATTAATTTATTATATATATAATTTCTAAACGCAACTTTTTTATAAATTGTATTTAATTTATTTATTAAGTTATTCTTTATTATTAATACAAGTTGCAAACTTTTGTTATTAAATAATTGCTTATATTGTCTAAAAACGTCTACAAATTTCTTTAAAAGTATTAATCTATTCTAATACTTTAATTGTTTAAATAACAATATAATATTTTAAATATTTTAAGAATATTTATATTAGATTAACGTATCTTTATTTTAAGTATTAATTTATTAATATTATATCGATTCTTTATTAATAAAAACAACAAAATTAGAATTAACAAACTTAATATTTACTATAAAGATTATATTAATCTAAAGAACTAATTTATACAAATAAATATTTATTTTATCTTTTATTTTATTTTAGTAAACAAAAGAACAATTTTTGTATTAATATTTTTTAAAGAACAAACTTAATATTAATTTAAGTTAAACTTGCGCAAATATATAAAAAATTATAACAAAAATCTTAAAATAATATTTACAAATTTCGACAATTTTAAAATAGAATTTTAAAGAATTTTTAAAATATTTAACAAAAAACAAATTGCAAAAAAAGTAATTTAATATTTAATTTAACAAATTTTTATATCGAATTACGCAATTAAATTTCAAAAATATATTAATTTTATTAAATAAAATAATATTGTATTTATAACAATATTTCGACAAAATTTAAAAAACAATTTAAAAAATAAAATTATATATAACAAAAAATATATTAATAATATATTTGATTTTATTAAAGTAGTTATCGATTTTAACAACAAACTATATAAGAGAATTATAAAAAAACAATATAATTAATTTTATAAAAAAGTAGAAACTTTTTTCGAATTAACAATTAAATATTAGAAAAAAGAATTTTGTTCTAATTAAAAGTACAATAATTTTAACTATTGTAAATTTGTATTTATAAAACTAGATTTTACTTAACAATATAAAAAGAAAAATTAAAAAAAAAACAAAAAAACAAAAATTCGAAAATATACTATTTATATAACAAATCAAATTACTTTGCAAAAGATTATTAATTACAAAATTTAATAAATTGTCGACAAATCAATACTATATTAAGAGAGATATTTAATAGTTAAAACAATATTAGAGAGCAAATTAATATAAAAACAAATATTTTTAAAACTAGATTAAATAACAACTACTATCTAGTAAAAGACTTAAATTAATTATAAAAAGTTCTAAATAAAATATTATTAAATAAAATATTTGTATTTATACAAAAAATTAATTAAATACTTAATAAAATTATAAAAACAAAACAATTAAAAATATTATACTTTTATCTAACAACAAATTTAGACAATAAATATAACTAAAAAAACTTTTACAAATATTTAGACAATATTATAAAATATCTTAAAACTTTAATTAATTTATCGAAAAAATAACAAATTAATTAAATTGTAAATAAATACTAAAAAGCACTAAAAAGCAAAACTATTATTAAAAGAAAATTTTTTAACAAAATTAAACAACAATTAAGTAATATAAATTTATCTTAAAAAAAAATTAAAAAAATTAAAAAATATATAATACTTAATTAAATTAAATATTATAACAATTTCTATTAAATTTATATAAAAAACAAAAAAAACAATTAGATAATTTTTTAGAAAGTTACTTATTTTTAAATAACAATAGAAAAAAACTTAATATAAACAAATATTTAAAGCAAAAGTTGCAATATAAAAACAAAAAAAAGTTTAAATTTTTTAATAAAGAGTATACTAAAAAAATTCAATATATTAGTTTAACAATAGCAACTAAACTTAATAGTATATATATAATATTTTATTATATTAATTAAAATTAATAATTGTTAATTTATTGCAATAGTTAATTCTAGTACAACAAATAATTTTATAATTAAAATTTTTATTAAAAGAGAAGAGTACTTTATTTAAAAGAAGCTTAATATATATAATCTAATAATTGTAAATAAAAACTTATTATTTAATAAGAATAAAAAGATAAATAAAGAAACAAAATTACTACTAATAGCTATTTAATAATATTACAAAAAACTAATTTTTAATATAATAAAAATAACTATTTATAATATTGTTTTAAAAATATTTTAATTAAAGTAGTATAATCTAAAAGTTAACTAAAATATACAAGTACTTAGATTTGCGCAATATAATTATATAATTTATATTTAATTTATATATCAATAATATTTAATAATAAATAAAAAAACAAATTAAAAATTAATTGCAAATAGCTGTTACGAGCTTATCAAAGCTGTATCAGTAATTCAGATTCTACGTCTTTGAACAAATCTGCTATTATATTTGATATACTCAAGAAGCAAGCAATCTGAATATAATATTCGATATACTCGACAAGCGAGTATTGCAAACAACTATATTTGCTATACTCGACAAGCGAGCAAAACAAGCAATTTATATTTTTTTAGTATATAGAAACAAGAATACAACTCTTTTATAAATTGTATTCAATTTATTATAGATTTTTACTTATTGTTACTCTGATTTATCGAATTTCTTTTAAGATTTATTGAATATAGAAACTGTCTATAGCTGCAACTTTTGTTATTAAATAATTGTTTGTATTGTCTGAAAATATCTACAAATTTTTTTAAAATACAATCTATTCTGATATTTTTGTAGAAAATATCAGTATAATATTTTAAATATTTAAAAGAATATCTGTATCAGATTAACGCATTTCTATTTCGAGTACTAGTTTATCAGTATTATATTAATTATCGATTATAAAAGACAACAAAATTAAAATCAATAAATTCGATATCTACTATAGAAACTGTATCGATCTGAAAAACTGATTTATATAGATAAATATCTATTTTATTTTCTATTCTGTTTCAGCAAATCAGAAGACAATTTTTGTATCAATATTTTTCAGAGAGAGAATTTAATATTAATTTAAATTAAATTTACAAAAATATCTGAAAAATTATAACAAAAATTTCTATGCAATATTTACGAACTTCGACAATTTCAAAAAAGAGTTTCGAAATTTTTTTAAAATATTTAACAAAAAACAAATTGCAAAAAAAGTAATTCAATATTTAATTTAACAAATTTCTGCAGCAGACTATACAGCTAGATTTCAGAAATATATTAATTTAATCAAATAGAACAATATTGTATTTATAACAATATTTCGACAAAATTTCAAAAACAATCTAAAAAACAAAATTATATATAATAGAAGAATTCTCAGCAATATATTCGATTTTATCGAAATAGCTATCGATTTCGACAACAAACTGTATAAAAAAACTATAAAAAAAAGATACAATTAATTTCGAGAAAAAGCAAAAATCTTCTTTAAATCAGTAATTAAATATCAGCAGAAAAAATCTTGTTTTAATCAGAAATACAGTAATTTCGATTATTGTAAATTTGTATTTATAAAACTGAATTCTATTTAATAATATAAAGAAAAGAACTCTAGAGAAAAACAAAATAACAAATTTCAAAAAATATACTATTTATATAACAAATCGAACTATTTTGCAA
>JAABUW010002524.1_pt1 | contig 27712 bp, 4 predicted proteins | sample 5560081 | NCBI WGS metagenome assembly JAABUW01 (sample SAMN10711882, study PRJNA513363) | rock metagenome | isolation source: Antarctica rocks | place: Antarctica: Victoria Land, Knobhead sud | reverse complement strand
TAATATTTAAAATTTTAAAATTCTTTTATTAAATTTATTTTTAAAGATATTTATTATATCTTAAAGCGCAAAATTATAATTTTTAAAAATATTTTAAAAATTAGATTAAATGCGAACTCTACGTATTAATATAATTGCGTTATCTTTATTAATAAAGACTATAAAAAGAAAAGTATTAAATTTAGAAAACAAAATAAGATAGTTCTTAAGCTCTAAACTATTATAGATAGTTTTTTTTTTGAAAAACTTTAATAAAGATTTTATTGTTAAAAATAATAAACTTTTTATTATTAAGAATTACAAATTTAGTATATCTTTTATTTCGATTAACAAACATTTTCGCATTTATATTGATAAAAATTTCGATAAAAAGAACAAAAATTCTATATTTATTAAAGAAAACTATATTTGACGTATCTTAAATATAAAATCTTTTATTATTTAATCTATATATTAACTTTATCAAACTTAAGATAAACTTAAAATAAATTATTTTAATTGCAATTTTTTTTTCGAAATCTTTGATAAATTTTATTTATTTTTTTTTTTTTTTTATAGACGATTTTAAAATTTATCGAAACAACTATTGTTTTTTTAAGATATTTTATTTTATGTTTGTTGCTTTAATTTACAAGAAACAACGTAAAATAACAAATATCTTTACTTTTATATTAAAATTTTACAAAATTAATATCGAAAATATAGTAGAATTTATCTTCAAGTTTATACAAAATTTAAATAGAAAAATTAATCTTATTATTAATAGAGATACTATATTTGTTTGCGCTTTTAAAATAATATTGTTCGATAATATATTACAATAAACTTACAATAAAGATTTTTTTTATTATTTTGCGCAAATAGATTGTTAAATCTACTATTGTTTTAAAAAGAAACAAAAAGATTTACAATTTAATATTGTTAACAATAAAAAATATTATTAAGAAACTATTAATTAAAGAAAGTATACAAAAAACTTAATTAATAAGAACAAAACAATCTATTTGCAAAAAATAAAAATTAATATTAATATTTTAATAATTTAGCGTTTAATTTTTTTATTTGATTTAATATTGTTTTGAATTTACAACGTATTTTATTTTAAATAACAAAAGTTAAATAAAATTCTTCAAAATTTGTTAATTACTACAATACTTAACAAGAAGAAAAATCAATTTTATATTAAGATATTTTAATATTTTTGCTTTTTTTTAAATTGATTTTATATACAATCTTCTATATTCTATATTTAATCTTAATTTTTGTCAAAATTCGAACAAGTTTCTTTGTTAATTTCTTTTATTTTGCGTTCTTATATTATAAGTATTTAATTTAATATAAATTATATACAAAAGATTTCTAGACTTATATTTAAAGATAATACTAATATACGCAAAATTATTAAAATCTTTAATACAATAGCAAAAATCAATATATTAATAAAAAGTTAACAATATATTTATTTGGAAAATCTACATTATATAATAGTCACAAGTTAACAAATATATTAAACTCTTATTTAATATATTATAGATTTTGCAAAAGATATTGCAAAAGATTTTGAAAAAATCTCTAAAAAAGTTTTTTGCAATAATAATAACAATATAAATAACGCTAATAAAACAAATAAAAAGAATAAAATTTTAAAAAATATATTCTCTAAAGTTGTTAATAGTAAATTTAAAAATTTTGAGAACAATATTTTATTATTTTAAAAATATACGCAATTATCGAAGTCTTTTGCAAGTATTAAAAAAAAAAGATTATAAATTCAAAAATAATAAATTTTAAAAGCTTTTCGTATTGTTAAATATATATATCGATCTTTATATTGTTAATATAACGCACAAGTATATTACAATTATAAATATAAACGTTTTAATATACAAGATAAAATACATATAAGTAATATTTCAATAAATCTATATTAACTAACACGCTTTTTAGATTCTTTAAAACTATAATAGATTACGCAATATTATCGAATCTTATAAGTTATCTTTTCGTACATAATATTATAAATTAGTTTATATATTTTAATCTTATTAAGTTTTAAAAAATATATTTGAAATTAATAGAGACTTTAATACTATTTAAAAACTATTGTTTATTATTAATAAAAAGTTTTTTGCTATTAAGCAAACAAATAATCGACAAGAATATAGATAAAATTTATACAATAATTTACAATAATTTATATCAATAAACTTAATTGTTTTTAATTAATTTTGGATTCTTTAATACGTTTGTTATAAACATAAAATCAAATCTATTAAAACTTTTGTCTTAGTACTTCTTTATTTAGAAATTACTAGATATCTATATACAAAACTACAATAAATAAGTTGTCGATTTAGACTTTAAACGTTTTAAGTAATACAACAAAATTGTCTTTACTAATAAATTAATATTTTAAATACGTTTCTTATAATTATAGTTGAACTAATATATATTAAAAACAACAATTGGCGTATATACAATATAGAGAACTATATAATAATTAAAGCTAGAAAAAATTGTTTAAGTTAGTACTTTTTGCACTTATATTATTGTTTAAAATATATCTTTGTTATAATAAACATTATATAATAAATATATAAAAATAAAAACTTTTTGTACAATTTTTTGTACAATCTTGTTCTAAATCTTCTTGTATATTAATAGATTTTTGCACAATATATTTACGAACTTCTTGCTCTTATCTTGAATAATATATATATTATCGACGCTTTCTACAAACTAAATTGGCAAACAATAGAGAACACAAATTAATATCTATTAAAATATAATTAAAGTATAATATATCTATAAAAAACAATATAGCAAAAGACTTTAAGCATTATATAAGCAAATAAATAACAAAACTACAAATAATATAAAAGATTTTTGCGACAAATTAGTATATCTAAAAGAGATTGTAAACATGCAATAGAAAAGATTTTCGCAATAATAATAGAAAGTTTTTCGCAACAAAAGTTTAACAACAATAATATTTATAGTTGTCAATTGTATATTAAATACAATTTTGTTTTTTAATTGTTGCTTAATTAATTTTTTATCTATTAATTTAATTTCTAGTTGTTAATTGTTACAAAATCTTTTACAATTTTGTAGCAATTAATAATTGTTAATACTTTTAACAATTGTTCAATCGATAATTAAATTGCTTTTTAACTATTGTTTTATTGTTTTTCAACAAATTGAGATTAAGTATTTTTTAAAATATTTGTAACGCAATTGTAGTGCAATTGTAACTTAACAATAGTTTAATTGTAATTCAATTGTAATTCAATTGTTCAAAAACTACAATTATAAAAAGAAATCAATATAACAATCGCTATTTAATCGATATTTAATCAAAGAACAACTACGTTTCTATTGTTGTTCTATCGTAATATAACTAGCGTTAAATTGTCGAAATATTCGAAGATCTAGCTATATAGTACTTTGTATTTGCAATTAATTTTTTGTAGCTTTTTCTAATAAATAATAGCTAAAATCGAATTTTCGAGTTTCTTTTTTAGTTTTTAGTCGATTTTAATTGTAGTTGTTGTTATATTATTTTTATTATTGCTATTGCTCGAGTAAACTCTTTGCTTCGATGGAAAAATATTGTTATTGTACTATTTTATAGACATTTTTTTATTTGCAATTATTACTATTTTCGATAATTTGTTTTAAGAAATTGTTGTATACAATTAACTTTTTACTATTTTTATATATTCGAATATTTTGTCTATTTGTTTTTGTTTTAGCTATAGAGATGTTTTTCGCAATTTTAATTTTTTAATTTTTTTTGAAATTAAGTTGTTGCAATAGTTTTGCTCAATTTTCGAAAATTTATATTTGTTATTAATTTTTGTATCAATTAATATAGATAGATATCTATTAATATTGTATTTATTTTTATTTGCAAAGTCTTTATCAATATTGTTCGATAAATATCGATAATCTATTGCAATATTTTTTTTATATTAATTTTAGCTTAGTGTTTAGATCTTTTTAATAATTTTTTATTTTCTTTAATATATATTATATTCCAATTTTGTAATTGAATAGCAATTTGTCGGAATACTGTAACCAATCTGGTCTAGTGCCAATACTATTTAATTCAATACTATTCGACTTGATATTACGTAATCGATTCGAATAGTTTCGATTGAAGAATATAGATAGACTTTGTTTCAGCTTCTATATAGTAACTAAACATTTTATTATTTATTATTCTAACAAATTATAAGCTCGAAATAGAACAAGAAACTTATTTGTTTGTTAATCAAAATATTTGAAGTATAACTAATAAATCGAACTAACAATAGACTTACAATTACTATTATTAGTTAAGTTCTTATTAATTTCGAATATATAGAAGTTAACAATTAATTATCTAAATATCTAGATCAATTTTTAAGAATAGAAATATTAATACTATAATATTGTCGAAACAATAGCTAAAAAATTGTTAAAATTTGTCAAACAATCGATCTCTCAATGACTTGAACAGTTGAAATCTTTAATTATTAACAATTAAATAGCTAATATCTAATTAAAGATTCTAGACACAAATATTTTACTAAAAAAACTAATATAAGTTTTAAAAATAACTAAGTTTATTTTATTTGCAACTTGTTGTTTTTGTCAAAAAATACTAATTATCTTTAACAAATATCTATTAATAATAAATATTAAAAAATCAAAAAATCAACTATATAACAATTATACAACTAGAAATCGATAATTAGATAGCTAATAATTAGTCGAAAACATATTATTAAAATAAGACAAAATTCTGCTTCAATATATTAATAAGAAAGTTAAATTATTTAGTCTTCTTAATCTTGATTTTTCTATCTATTGCAAAATTTTCTTATTAACAATTAAATAAATTAATTTGTTAATTCGATAACTAAAACAAGTATTAGTTAATTTTTCTTACTACAATATACAAAACAAATCAGTAAACTAAATTGCAAATATATTTCGAAAATCGAAATAATTCTATTAATTACTCTAAAAGCAGCGTCTAGACGCAACTCTCGATTAAATAACAATTAATTTTATTTAAATAAAATTAAAAAGTTTTTAATTATTGCAAAAATACAAAAAATTTAGATTAAAAAAACTAATATTTAGTCTTATTAAAATAAGAAGATTGAAAAAATCAATTTAATAATTGCAAAAACACAAAATAGCGCAATTATCTTTATAACTGTTAAAATTAAAAAGAAAGATAAAAAAATTAAGTAACTTAGTCAAATTTTAAATAGTTAACAAACTTTGTCTACAATTAAACAAAAATAGCAATTTAGTTAGAAATTATTTAATATTTTATTCCTTAAATAAATTAAGTCTATTAAGTTTATTTAAATCTATATTTGTTATAATTTTAAAATAGAATAACAAAAATATAAGATTTATCTAAAAGTCTATTGATTGTTTATCTACTAAAACTTTGCTTAATTTATAATTAACAAAATCGATTAAATTAATATTGCTAACAAAGAAAAATATATTTAGCTATTTTCTTTATCTAAATTCTTCGAAGAGTATTTATTAAATTAGATATTTAATTTAGATTTTGTTAACTTATTTAATTTTTGTAATCTAGTAGCTAAAATATTTTTATCGAAACTTTTACTATACAATTGCGTTTTTTTACTATATTTACTAGTATTACTATCTATTGCTTATAAATTATTAGTAGAACTCTAAAAATAATAGATTATATTAATACTGTTATAGCTATTAGTATTTTTGCGTTATTTTTTGCAGTTCTAAAACAGATTGTTAAAATTAGCAATAATATAAGCTTTCTTATTTAAAAACAAAATTTATTTAAAAACAAAATTTATTTAAAGTTCTTAAATAAATTAAATTCTAGAAATATATCAAATTAGAAATTAAATCTGTCGATTTGTTTAATATAGTTATCGAAAAATAAATTAAATAAAATACTAACAACAAAAAACATATAAATATATTTCGAAATACTATTAATAAAAGTCTATATTACAATATAAAGAAAATTAATCTAATTAAAAAAATTTATTAAAAGATTGTTAAAATATACAAGTCTAAAAAATTAAGTATACTAATAAGAATTTTTGTTAAATTCGAGTTTTTTAAGATTTTTAGTATTTAGAATCAGAATATTAATAAATACAAAATTAAATTTTTTAATATTATTAATAAACTATCTATCTATTTAAGTAATTTAATTATAAATAAAAACTAACTTATTTTTAAATATTTAATTAATCTTAACAATATTGTTTATAAACTCTTTTATAAAGATAGTACTCGAAAACAAAAGTTGTTTGCTATTATCTATAATTACAAAACTCAATATATTAATTTAATAAATATCTCGACTATTAATACTATTTTAATTCTAACAACAATTACTAGATTAAGTATTATTACAAGAAATACTCTTTTTATTGTCGATAATCTTAGTTTTGTATATATTAAACAAAAAAAGTATACAAGTTGCAACAAAATAGATTATTAAGAATTAAACTATTAAAACTTATATTTAGAACTATATTTTATTTTAAAAAGCAATAGCTTTAAAAACAATTAAAATAATAACAAAAACAAGTATTATTAAAATTAAAATAATTAAAAAAAAATTTAAAAAAAATTTAAATTTAAAAAAAATAAAAACAAATTTAAGTTTAAGTTTAATAAGAATAAAAATAAAAACAACAATAATAAGAAGTAAAAGACTATTAAAACAATAGTCTATAAATATTATCTTATCTTTGCTATTATAACAATTTTATTTACAATTTCTAGATTATCTATTTTTACAATTATAATATTAGTTTTTGTTGTTAATTGTTTTTTGCGTAAATAGATCTTTAATACAAAATGCTTGCAATATATATTCGAGAATTCTAACATTTTTATATTTTATTTCAAAATATCTTAACAATTAGTTAAGAATATAGAAAATAATTTATTTACTATAAATACTAATACTATTTATTTATTTGTTAAATACAAAAATAAAAAAACTTATTATATTACAATTTATAATATATAATATATATTTAATTCTTTCTATAATTTGATTTTCTATAATTAGTTAAAAAATATTAATATTATTCGAAAAATTATTAGTTATAGCTTTTCTATTAATACTTAGCAAGTTTAAGTAGTTAAAATTTTCAATTTTTATTTTCTAAACTTAAAAATATCTATTGCACTTTTTATTATTATTATTGCTCTATTAACAATTAGCAAAAATACAATAACTATATAATATAAACAACTCAACTATCTAGATAAATAGAACATCTATTAGTTAACTTGCAAAAATACTTTTAATTTTATTAAATTATCTTCGAATAATACTTATATTTCTTTTATATATACAAAAAGCAAAACAATATTTTATTAAGTTTCTATTAAATCTAATTGCTAAAAAAAACAATTTTATTTATATTAATGTTATAGAATTTATATTTCTAAACAATTTCGATAGTATTTGCTATATTTGTATTTGACTAGATAATAAAATAAAATATTTATAAACAAAATATTTTAAAAACAAAAATAAAACTAGTTTGCTAACTTTTTTTAAATACTATATTAACAAATTTAAGTATAGAGACAACAAATATATTTGTATCTATATTAACAACAACAATAAATATATAAGTAAAGTTTTTCAAATTTAATACAAAAAGCGCAAAATATATATCAAATTAACAATTGCTATCTTCTTTAAAATAAACAAATATATTGATTATCTTAATTAAACTTTAATACGAAAAATTAATATTATAATTAAAAATATTAACTTAATTGTAAATCTCTAGTTAGAAATTATTTAAATAATTAATTTATATTGCAATTTTTTTTTGTTATTAAGTACTCTATTATTTCTTTTAAAGCAAATATCGAATATCTCTATAATTACAAATATATTTGACGCATTAATTAATAGAAAGAAAAATTAAAAATTTAATTAAATACTAATTAATAAAAGTTTTAGAATTGTATTTAACTCTTAATTTTAGTAGAATACAAAAGAGAGTATATCTATTGTATAATAGATAACAAAGACAAGATCTAACAAATATTAGAAATTTATTAACTAAATAATAAACAAACATTACTTAGCTCTAATATTAATTATAGCAAAATTAGTTATTAAAACAATAATATATATTTGTCTACAACTCTATTTATATAGTCTAATATTGCAAATACTATTAATAAATTTCTAAATTCTATAAAAGCTAAATTAAACAAACTTTTTGTAACAATATTATAATAACAACAAAAAATTGTTTTGTTTTTAAATTATATTAAAAATTCTAAGCTAGATTTATTTATTTTATTTAAAATTTTATCTTTTTTAGACTTTAAAAATACTATATTTTTTAAGTTATTTTTTGATTTTAAAAATAGTATTTTTTTAAACTCTACTAACTTTAATAAGTTCTCTAAAATTATTAAATTATTAAATATATTTTAAAATCTATTGTTTTTAAATTTCGATTTAGTATTGCAAAAATATTTAAAATTTCGATTATATTAAAACAATTTTGTAAATTCTTTTGTTCTATTATTTAAAATTATATTATCAAAAGCATATAAATCTAAAATTTATACTAAAATTATAATAAATATTTATTATAAAATAGACTAACAACTAGCTAAACAAAACAAAATTAAATTTTTAAAAAAAAAATTATCTATATTGTTTGTTTAATATCTAACAAATATTATATACTTTATAAAAGATAAATTTACAAAATTAAGTAAAAAATTAATAATAAATTTTTTTGCTATAAAGTTTGTTAAACTATTAGAAGTTTTAAACAATACAAAAATCTAAATTATATTAAGATTTTTGCAATTATAATTAAGTTTATAAATTACAAAATTATTTTTGTCTTTGTTATTGCTAATAACTAAAATCTAAAACAAATAAATATTATTATTGTTTTTTTCTATAAAAATATTAATAAAAAGATTTATATAAAATTGTTTTATAACTTTAAACAAAATAAAAATTTTTATTAATTTAGAATTTTTTTTTATAGATTTAAGCAATTATCTTAAGTATAATATAATATTTTTGCAATATTTTTTAAAAAGTACTATTTTTGTTTATTAAATTTTAATATAAGTATTTTTACTAATAGTTCTATTATTATTGCTATTTATATAGACAATTTTTTAATTATTAATATTAACAAAAAATTTATTAATATTGTTAAAAGAACTTTTGTCAATTAATTTAAAATAATTAATTTAGATTTTATTTAATAGTATTTAAAAATCGAAATTAAATATAATTTTGCAATTTAAACTCTCTATTTAAGTTAGAAAATATATCTAAAAAAAATATTAAAAAATTACAAAATATAGAAGTATAAATTAATTGCTATTTTTATAAATATATTTAAAATATATATTGTTAATTTAAACTATATTGTCGATTTAGATTATTATTATATCTATTAATCGATAATTAATTTTCTTATATATACAATACTAGATATTTAATTAGATATTACTTTTGTTGTTTTAATAATAAACAAATATATTTTTAATTTTATTAGTATCTATTAAAAAATTATTAAACAAATATTTTGTTATTTTTAAGATATTTTTAATTTTTGTATTATTTTTTGTAAAAGTATTTGTTTTTTATTAGACTATATTAATATTAATTGAAATAAAAATTAAGATATTTGTTGTTTTATCTCTAGATATATTTTTAATCTAGAGAGTATTATTATTAGTTAATTATTTAAATATTAATTAATTATTGCTCTTTCTATTTGCGAAATTAATTATATCGAACAAATATAGATTGTTAAAAAAATTATCTAATTTTAAATACTATTAAAGCAATTGCAATTATTTTACTTATCTTTATTGCTATTATTTATATTAAGAGTTTTTATTGTTATTAAAACTTTTTTTTAATATTCTTGATATTGTATTTAGTTGCTATTATTATCTATTACAACAATTAATTATAGTATTTACTAAAAATCTTGCACAATATATTTAAACAAAATATATAAATATTCAAATTTAATTTGTTTGCAAAAAAATCGCAAATAATTAAATTAAACTAAAATATATTTTTATTAAAAAGCAAATAGTTAACAAACTAATTAAAATTCTCTCTTATAATATATTTAAAATATTTTAACAAATTTTTAAACTAATTTAATAACTAAACTATTTATAATTTTGAATATAAATATTAGATTTAGTTATTTAAACAGCTTGCAACTAAATAATTGCTATATTTATTACTATTAATTTTTGTATTATTTATTTAAATCTATATTTATTGTTTTTTTCGTTTTACTAATAAAGTTATCGAGTATTATCGACAACGTTTGTATAATTTTTTATTAAAATTTTGTTTTTTATATATTTTTTAAATTTTAAAAGATCTCGAACTTGTAAATATATATATATTTATATATAAATTGCTAATAGAGAATTTTTATATACTTTTTTTATTTTTGCTAAAAAGATACTTGAAATTTAGAAATTTTAAAATAGATTTCGAATTTAATAAAATATAAAATATAATTTATATAAAAACTAATTTTTAAATTTAAATTAAACAGCTTTTTTATTTTTAACCCTGTGTACACTTAGAAGTATTAAAATACTATAATTAATTTAATCTAGTATTAATACTATTCGACTCAATACTACTTAATTCGATATTATATAATTAATTCGAATAGTTTCGATCAATATATATAGATAGACTTTGTTTCAGCTTCTACATAGTAATTAAGCGTTCTACTATCTATTATTCTAACATAATTGCGCTATAGCAAAATAGATTTGTTTTTTTACTATTATTAACAAACTTTAGATAGAATTAGTAATTGTTTGTATAGTTTTTTGTCTAATTATTAATTTTCTTTCGATATATTGTATATAAATTGTCTAAACTTTTAAAATTCTAATATTAATCTTTAAATTTATCTAATATTTTGTTAATACTATATTAATGTCTATATTAAACTATCTAGAAGTTTTCGAAAAATAAATTAACTTATATTTTGTTTTCGAGAATTTAATATTGTGCGTTTGTAATTATTGCTTGTATCTAATATTAATTTTGCTTAAAACTTTGCAATTTTGCTCTAATAATTCTTTGTATATTAGAATATTAATGTTGTCTACAAAGTATCGGAATATTGTAATCGATCTAGTCTAGTGCCAGCACTATTTGGCTCGACACTATTCGACCCAATATTACGTAATTGATTCGAATAGCTTCGATCAATATATATAGATAGACAAAGTTCCAGCTTCTATATAGAAACTAAGCGTTCTATTATCTATTATTTTAACAAATTATAAGTTCAAAATAGAGCAAAAAATTTATTTGCTTATTAATTAGAATATCTAAAGTATAGCTAATAAATCAAACTAACAATAAACTTACAATTACTATAATCAACTAAATTCTTGTTAATTTTTAATATATAGAAATTAACAATCAATTATCCAAGTATCTAGATTATTATTGCTTCAAAAATCGAAATATTAATATTATAACGCTGCCAAAACAATAGCTAAAAAATTGCTAGAACTTATCGAACAATCGATCTTTCAACTATTCGAACAATTAAAATTTTCAACTATTAACAATTGAATAGCTAATATTTAGTTAAAAATTCTAGACACAAACGCTCTACTAAAAGAGCTAATATAAATTGTAAAAATAGCTAAATTTATTTTATTTGCGATTTGTTGCTTTTGTCAAAGAACACTAATTATTTTTAATAGATATTTATCAATAGTAAGCTCTAAGAGATCTAAGAATCAATTATATAGCAATTATATAATTAAAAATCAATAATTAGATAATTAGTAATTAGTCGAAGACACATTATCAAAGCAAAACAAAATTCTGCTTCGACGTATTAATAAGAAAACTAGATTATTCAATTTTCTCAATTTTTAGTTTTCTATCTATTGGAAAAATTCTCTTATTAATAATTAAATAAATCAATTTGTTAACTCGATAGCTAAAACAAGTGTTAGTCAATTTCTCTTACTACAATATACAAAACAAATTAGTAAACTAAATCGCAAATATATTTCGAAGATCGAAATAGTTTTATTAATTATTTTAAAAGTAGCGTCTAGACGCAACTCTCAATTAAATAATAATTAATTTTGTTCAAATAAAATTGAAAAGCTCTCAATTATCGCAAAGACGCAAAAAATTTAAATTAAAAAAACTAATATTTAGTTTTATTAAAATAAGAAGACTAAAAAAATCGATTTAATAATTGCAAAAACGTAGAATAGTATTGTTATCTTTATAATTGTTAAGATTAAGAAAAAGAATAAAAAAATTAAATAATTTAGTTAGATTTTAGATAGTTAACAAATTTTATCTACAATTAAACAAAAACGACAATCTAACTAGAAATTATCTATTAATACTTTATTTTTCAAACAAATTAAGTCTATTAAGTCTATCTAAATCTACGTCTATTATAATCTTAAAATAAAACAACAAAAATATAAGACTTATTTAAGAGCTAATTAACTATTTATTTACTAAAACTTTGTTCAATTTATAATTGACAAGATCGATCAAATCGATACTATTAATAATAATAAAAATATTTAGCTATTTTTTTTATCTAAATTCTTCGAAAAGTATCTATTGAACTAAATATCTAATTCGAATTCTATTAATTTATTTGATTTTTGTAATCTAATAGCTAGAATATCTTTATCAAAATTGTTACTACGCAATTGTGTCTCTTTATTATATTTACTAGTATTACTATCTATTGTCTACAAGTTATTAGTAGAACTCTAAAAATAGCAAATTACGTCGATATTATTATAACTATTAATATCTTCGTATTATCTCTCGCAACTCTAAAATAGATCGCTAAAATTAACAATAATATAAATTTTCTTGTTTAAAAACAAAAATTGTTTAAGATTCTTAAATAGATTAAGCTCTAAAAATATATCAAATCAAATATTAGATTTGTTAATTTGCTCAATATAATTATCGAAGAACAAATCAAATAAAATGCTAATAATAAAAAGTATATAAACATGTTTCGAAATATTGTTAATAGAAATTTATATTACAATATAAAAAAGATCGATCTAGTTAAAAAAATTTATTAAAAAATTGTTAAAATATACAAGTCTAAAAAATTAAATATATTAATAAAAAAATTTGTCAAATTCGAATCTTTTAAGATTTTCAACTTTTAGAATATCAACAAATATAGAATTAAGTTTTGCAATATTATTGATAAACTATCTATTTATTCGAACAATTTAACTATAGATAAAAACTAATTTATTTTTAAATATCTAGTTGATCTTAACAATACTATTTGTTTTTTTATTAATTAATAGATATTTAAGTATAAGTTTTTTTATAACAATAATATTTGAAAACAAAAATTGTTTGCTATTATTTACAATTACAAGATTTAATATATCAATTTAATAAATATTTCGACTATTAATATTATTTTAATTTTAACAATAGCTACTAGATTAATTACTATTATAGAAAATACGTTTTCTATTATTGACAACTTTAGTTTTATATATATTAAACAAAAGAAATACATAGATTGCAAAAAAATCGATTATCAACAATCAAATTGCTAAAACTTATATTTAGAACTACATTTTATTTTAAAAAACAATAACTTCAAAAATAATTAAAATAATAGCAAAAACAAATATTGTCAAAATTACAATAATTAAAAAAAAGATCGAAAAAAGTTTAAATTAAAAAAAAAAAAAATTTAAGTTCAAGTTTAGCAAAAACAAAAATAAAAATAGCAACAACAAAGAGTAAAAAGCTACTAAAACAATAGTCTATAAATATTATTTTGTTTTTGCTATTATAACAATTCTATTTGCAATTTCTAAATTGTCTATTTCTATATCTATAATATTAGCTCTTGCTATTAATTGTCTTTTGCGCAAATAGATTTTCGATACAAAATACTTGCAATATATATTTGAAAATTCTAGTATTTTTATATTCTATTCGAAAATGTTTTAACAATTAATTGAAAATATAGAAAACAATTTATTTACTATAGATATTGAAAATATCTATCTATTTGTTAAATACAAAAACAAAAGAACTTGTTATATTACAATTTACAATATATAATATATATTTAACTCTTTTTACAATTTGATTTTTTATAGTTAATTAAAAAACGCTAACATTGTTCGAACAATTATTAGTTATAATTTTTCTATTAATATTTAACAAGTTCGAGCAATCAAAAATTTCGATTTCTATTTTCTAAACTTAAAAATATCTATTGTACTTTTTGTTATTGCTATTGTTCTATCGACAATTAGTAAAAATACAATAACTATATAGTACAAACAACTTAACTATTTAGACAAACAAAATATCTATTAATTGATTTGCAAAGATACTTTCGATTTTATTAAATTATCTTCAAATAATATTTATGTCTCTTGCGTATATGCAAAAAGCAAAACAATATTTTATTAGATTTCTATTAGATCTAATTGTTGAAAAAACAATTTTATTTATATTGATATTATAAGATTTATATCTCTAGATAATTTTAATAATATTTGTTATATTTGTATTTAACTAAATAATAAAATTAAGCGTTCGCAAATAAAATATTTTAAAAACAAGAATAAAATTAATTTGCTAACTTTTTTTAAGCATTATATCGACAAATTTAAGTATAAAAACAACAAATATATTTGTATTCGCGTTAACAACAACAATAAATATATAGATAGAGTTTTTCGAATCTAGCGCAAAGAACGCAAAATATATATCGAATTAACAATTGTTGTTTTCTTTGAAATAAATAAATACGTCGAATATCTTAATTAGATTTTAATACAAAAAATCAATATTATAATTAAAGATACTAATTTGATTGTAAATCTCTAATTAAAGATTATTCAAATAATTAATTTATATTGCAATATTTTTTTTGTTGCTAAATGCTCTATTATTTCTTTCGAAACAAATATCAAATATTTTTATAACTACAAATATATTCGACGCATTAATTAACAAAAAAAAGTGTTAAAATTTTAATTAAATACTAATTAATAGAAATTTTAGAACTATACTCGATTTTTAGTTTTAGTAGAATACAAAAGAAAGTATATCTATCGCATAATAGATAACAAAAACAAGATTTAACAAATATTAAAAGTTTATTAACTAAACAATAAGCAAACATTATTTAGCTCTAATATTAATTATAGCAAAATTAATTGTTAAAACAACAATACGCGTTTGTCTACAATCTTATTTACGCAATCTAATACTACAAATGCTATTAATAAATTTCTAAATTCTATAAAAGCTAAATTGAACAAGCTCTTCGTAACAATACTACAATAATAGCAAAGAGTTGTTTTGCTCTTAAATTATATTAAAAACTCTAATAAACTAGATTTATTTATTTTATTTAAAATACTATCTTTTTTAAACTTTAAAAATATTGTTTTTTTCAAATTATTTTTTGACTTCGAAAATAGTATTTTTTTCGACTTTATTAACTTCAATAAGTTTTCTAAAGTTACTAAATTATTAGATATATTTCAAAATTTATTGCTTTCAAATTTCGATCTAATATTGTAAAAATATTTAAAACTTCGATTGTATTAAAATAAATTTGTAAACTCTTTTGTTTTGTTGTTTAAGATTATATTATTAAAACTATATAAATCTAAGATTTATATTAAAACTATAGTAGATATCTATTACAAAATAGACTAATAGCTAGTTAAAAAAAAAAATCAAATTAAAAAAAAACAATATCTATATTGTTTGTTTAGTATCTAACAAGCATTATCTATTTTGTAAAAAATAAATCTACAAAATTAAGCAAGAAGTTAATAGCAAGATTTTTTGCTATAAAGTTTGTTAAATTGTTAGAGATTTTAAACAATACAAAGATCTAAACTATATATTGAAATTTTTATAATTATAATTAACTTGAAGTCTATAAACTATAAAATTATTTTTGTTTTTGTTGCTATTAACAATTGAAATCTAAAGCAAATAGACGTTGTTACTATTTTTCTTTATAAAAATATTAATAAAAAGATCTATATAAAATTGTTCTATAGTTTTGAACAAAACAAAAAGATTTGTTAATTTAAAAAAACTCTCTATAAGTTCAAGCAATTATTTCGAGTATAATATAATACTTTTGTAGCATTTTTTAAAAAATATTACTTTCGTCTATTGAACTTCGATCTAAATATTTTTACTAATAATTTTATTATTATTGCTATCTATATAGACAATCTCTTAATTGTCGATATTAATAGAAAGTTTATTAATATTGTTAAAAAAAAATTGTTAATTAATTTAAAATAATTAATTTAGATTTTGTTTAATAGTATCTAGAAATTAAAATTAAGCGCAATTTTGCAATTTGAATTTTCTATTTAAGTTAGAAAATATATTTAGAAAAGATATTAAAAAATTACAAAATATAGAAGTATAAATTAGTTGTTACTTTTATAGATATATTTAAAATATATATTGTCGATTTGAACTATATTGTCGATTTAGATTATTGTTATATCTATTAATTGGCAATTAATTTTTTTATATACGTAATACTAGATATCTAATTAGATATTGCTTTTGTTGTCTTAGTAATAAATAGATATACTTTCAATTCTATCGACGCTTACTAAAAGATTGTTAAACAAATATTTTGTTATTTTTGAAATACTTTTAATTTTTATCTTATTTTCTATAGAAGTATCTATTTTTTGTCAAACTATATTGATATCAATTGAGACAAAAATTAAAATAGTTGTTGTTCTATCTCTAAATATATCTTTAATCTAGAGAGTGCTACTATTAGTTAATTATTTAAATATTAATTAATTGTTGCTTTTTCTATTTGCAAAGTCGAGTATATCGAGCAAATATAGATTGTTAAAAAGATTATTTGACTTCAAATACTATTAAAGTAGTTGCAATTATTTTATTTATTTCTATTGTTATTGCTTATGTTTAGAATTCTTGTTGCTATTAAAATTTCTTTTTTAATATTCTTAATACTATATCTAGTTATTATTGTTATCTATTGCGACAATTAAAAAACTATAGTGCTTGCTAAAAATTTCGCGCAATATGTTTGAACAAAGTATATAGATATTTAAATTTAGTTTGTTTGCAAAAAAATTGCAAATAGTTAGATTAAACTAAAATATATTTCTATCAAAAAACAAATAGTTGATAGACTAATTAATTTTTTTTTTGTAATATATTTGAAGTATTTCGACAAGCTTTTGAACTTATTTGATAATTAAATTATCTATAATTTTGGATATAGATATTAGATTTAATTATTTGAACAATTTGCGACTAGATAGTTGCTATATCTATTGCTATCGATTTTTGTATTATCTATTTAAATCTATATTTATTATTTTCTTTGTTTTATTAATAAAGTTATCGAATACTATCAACAATATTTGCATAATTCTTTGTTAGAATTTTGTTCTTTATATATTTTTCGAATCTTAGAGTATCTCGAACGCGTAAATATACGTACGTCTATATATAAATTGCTAACAAAGAACTTTTATATTTTTTTTTTACTTTTGCTAAAAAGATACTCGAGACTTAATAGTTTTAAAATAGATTTTAAATTTAATAAAATATAGAATATAGTCTATATAGAAACTAATTTCTAAATTTAGATCAAATAAAAGTGTCAAAATATTATAATCGATTTAATCTAGTATCGATACTACTTGACTCGACACTATTCGATCCAATATTATATAATTGGTTCGGGTAGCTCCGATCAATATATATAGATAGACAAAGTCCCAGCTTCTATATAGAAACTAAGCGTTCTACTATCTATTATTTTGACACAAACTTAATAAAACAAATTTTTAATTTAATATTATTGTATATTTTTAACAAGTTTGCGTTGTAAAACAAATATAATATTAATAATAACAAAAAGTTTTACAATATATTTACGTTTATATTGCGCTTTGCTATTATATAGCTATTAATTATAATTATAGTATATCGATTTTGCAAAAAGTCTTTTACAAATTTAAGAAATAGTTTGAAAACTTTTTTCTTTTTTATATTATATAAGAGTCGACTATACACTATATTTGTCGGAATACTATAATTAATTTAATCTAGTGTTAACACTATTTAACTTAATACTATTCGACTCGATATTATATAATTAATTCAAATAGCTTCGATCAATATATATAGATAGATTGTCAAAATAATAGATAGTAGAACGTTTAGTTACTATATAGAAGCTAAGACTTTGTTTATCTATATATGTTGATTAAAGCTATTCGAATCAATTATATAATAGTATCGAGTTAAATAGTATTGAATCGAATAGTATTAATACTAAATTAAATTAATTACAATATTTCGATACTTCTATTTAATTTAAATCTAGAAATTAGCTTCTATATAAATTATATTTTATTAAGTTTGAAATCTATTTTAAAACTATTAAGTTTTAAGCATCTTTCTAGCAAAAGTAAAAAAAGTATATAAAAGTTTTTTGTTAGCAATTTATATATAAATATATATATTTACGCGTTTGAGATACTCTAAAATTCAAAAAATATATAAAAGATAGAATTTTAACAAAAGATTATATAGATATTGTTAATAATATTTGATAGCTTTATTAGTAAAGTAAAAAAAAAAAAAAAGTCCAAATTTAAATAAATAATACAAAGATTAATAGCAATAGATATAGCAACTATTTAGTTGCAAATTATTTAAATAATTAAATCTAATATTTATATTTGAGATTACAAGTAGTTTAGTTATTAAATTAGTTTAAAAGCTTGTCGAAATATTTTAAGTATATTACAAAAAAAACTTTTAATTGATTTATCAATTATTTGTTTTTTAATAAAAATATATTTTAGTTTAATCTAATTATTTGCGATCTTTTTGCAATCAAATTAAATTTAAATATTTATATATTTTGTTTAAATATATTGCGCGAAATTTTTAGCAAATACTATAGTTTTCTAATTGTTGCAATAGATAACAATAACAACTAGACATAATATTAAGAGTATTAAAAAACTTTTTAACAACAATAAGAGTTCTAGATATAAATAGTAATAATAAAAATAAATAAAATAGTTGCAACTACTTTAACAATATTTGAAGTTAAATAGTTTTTTTAATAGTTTATATTTGTTTAATATATTCGACTTTGCAAATAAAAAAAGCAACAATTAATTAATATTTAAATAATTAACTAATAGCAATACTCTCTAGATTAAAAATATATTTAGAAATAGAATAACAAGTATTTTAATTTTTGTTTTAGTTAATATCGATATAGTCTAATAGAAAACAAATATTTTTACAAAAAATAAAACAAAAATTAAAAGTATTTCGAAAATAACAAAATATTTGTTTAACAATCTTTTAATAAATATTAATAAAATTAAAAATATATTTGCTTATTACTAAGACAACAAAAATAATATTTAATCGAATATCTAATATTGCGTATATAAGAGAATTAATCGCTAATTAATAAATATAACAATAATTCGAATTTATAATATAGTTTGAGTCGACAACGTATATTTTAAATATATCTATAAAGATAGCAACTAATTTATATTTCTATATTTTATAGTTTTTTAATATCTTTTTCAAATATACTTTCTAATTTAAATAAAAAGTTTAAATTACAAAATTATATTTAATTTCAATTTCTAGATATTATTAAACAAAATTTAAATTAATTATTTTAAATTAATTAACAAAAGTTCTTTTAATAGTATTAATAAATTTTCTATTAATATCGACAATTAAGAGATTGTCTATATAGATAACAATAATAGTAAAATTATTAATAAAAATACTTAAATCGAAGTTTAACAAACAAAATAATACTTTTTAAAAAATATTGCAAAAGTATTATATTATATTCGAAATAATTGTTTAAGTCTATAAAGAGCTTTTCTAAATTAAGAAATTTTTTTGTTTTGCTTAAAGTTGTAAAACAATTTTATATAGATTTTTTTATTAATATTTTTGTAAAAAAAAACAATAATAATATCTATTTATTCTAGATTTTAGTTGTTAACAATAACAAAAATAAAAATAGTTTTATAGCTTATAGATTTAACTACAATTGCAAAAATCTTAATATAATTTAGATTTTTATATTGTTTAAAATTTCGAACAATTTAACGAACTTTATAGCAAAAAATCTTGTTATTAATTTTTTGTTTAATTTTCTAGATTTATCTTTTACAAAATATATAATATTTATTAGATACTAAACAAACAATATAGATATTGTTTTTTTTTAAATTTAATTTTGTTTTGTTTAACTAGTTGTTAATCTATTTTATAAGATAATTACTCTACATATATTATTCTACTTTGATTATACATTATCGAGAACTTTGCATATATATTATCTCTTGCACTAAGTTTAATCTTTGTAAAAAAATTAGCAAGAAGATATTAGAAAAGATATTTACTTTTGTGTCTAATTATTACCAAAATTAATATAGTTTCTTATAAATCTCTCGATGCAAATTTAAACTTAAAATATATCTTTTGTATACTTAGAATTAATCTTTATTTGCATCTCTAGTTATATTTAAAAACTATCTATATAGATAATTGAAACACTTGAAATTTGTTTCCTTGTTGTTGCTTTTCTTATATCTTCTTGTCTATCTTGTCGAAAACTTTTTGTTTATTTTGCTAGCTTTGTAAATGCAATTGCGATTGATTGTTAGATATTTAAGTTTGCGCGTATTCGAATTTAAACAACTTTTGTTGTATAGAGTTTTTAAACATTTGTTGTTGTTATTGCAAGACAATAAATTGTTGCGAGACTCTTGCTTACACGCAATTAAGAGCTTTTAATAGATATCTTTTAGACTTAACTATTGTCGACTTCTAAACGCGTAGAATATTAACAATAGAAGTAATTAACAAAGATATAGAATTAACATTTATAGACTTATTGTTACTATTGCTTGCGTTTGTATAATTCTTTTTTAGTTTTTTTGTTTGTCGCATTGCTTGTCTTGACAACTTTATAAATTGTTAATAAAAATATATATTCTCTAGTTTTAAAACGTAATTGCTAGTTTAATTGTAGAGACAATCTTAAATACAATAAGCGCAAAAAAGTTTTATAGTTGTAATAAAGATATTGATACATGCTACAAGAGTTGTAGAGATATCGACAAAACATAGATATTGATTAACTATTATATTTAAAGCTATAGAATTGACAAAAACAATAAGATTTTTTAGAAAGAGTCGATTTTGCAACTTCTTTAATAGATATGCTTTTGTCTTCTCAATTTTGTTGTTGTAATTATAATATTGCTTATCGAGCAATATATCTATTCTAGTAGTTATTGTATAAAGATTGTCGATCAAAAATTAAAGCTTTTTTTTTACTACGCAATAATCGTCTTTGCTACGTAAGATAATAATATTGTCGAAGTGCAAAATTTTATCAATATAATATTTAGTCTACTTTTGACGCTACAATTAGATGTTTTCTTCAATATAAATATTGATTTGCACATTTATCTCGATATATTTTATATAGAAGTTTTGATAAATTGTATTAAGTTTTGCTTTAATAGAAAAGTAAACAATTGCGTTCTACTTACACAAACAAGACTTTTAATTTTTTTTGTTCGAAAATATTTTTTGCAATACTGTACTCTGTAAAATTGTTGTTGATATATTAAATATATAAAATATAATATATAATTTTGCAATTAAATTTGCGACAATCAAAGACGTTTAATATAGTTGAAACAAAAACTTTATTGTTATTAGATAGAATAATCTTTAAATAGAGCAAATTTAGATAATTGTAGAGTTGTTTTATTATTTTTAATATCTAGCAATAGTTGTTAAAATTCTTGTCTTTTATAAAGCAAAAAACAACAAAGAAAGAGATATTTAAGTACGTTACTTTAATAATAATAAGCAACAACATTTTGTATTTGTTTGTTTTGTAAATACAATTTATAATAAGAATTTTCAAGTTATTGCGTAGAATCTATTATATACATTCTAATATATAAAAAAAATCTATAATTGATTAGAAACAATAACAAGACTACAAATATCTATTTATTTCAATTTATTGTTATATTTCTTTTTCTTGTAATTTATATATTATTTTTTTGTGTTATTTAAGATCTTTATTAACGTCTAAGTAGATATTAAGTATTCAAGTTATTTAATCTTTAATTCTTAATATGTGTTTCAAATATTTTGCGATTTAAAAATAGAATTTTTTGAGTCGCTATTAAGACAAAAATCTATTAAAATTGCTATTATCTTAAAGTTCTTAACAAACTTCTTTTCGATCTTCTTTTTAATTGTAGTATCTATAGCTATTTTTCGCAATACAAAATGCGTACTTTAATTAATAGAAAAATAATTATAATAAGAATTGACAATTTTTAGATATTATTGCTCTTTGTTAGTTTCTAGATCTTCGTAATTATTCTTTAGTTTCGCAATAATAATAAAATTGCAATTCTTTTTTCAACTAAATGTAACACAATATTTATTGTCGACAAATTTAGTTTTGTTGTAAATATTGCATCTAACAAAGATCTTTATTAAAATATTCTTTTTAAATTGCTTAAAGCAATCTTTAACAATCGCGTAGTCTTCGATTCTTGCATGCTTATTAATAATCTTAATAAGATTATCAAATAATAGATAAACACTCTTTTTAGACGATGCAAGAGACATAGTAAAATAATAAAGAGAATAATGTTAATAACAACAACAAAAATGTAGAAAATTGTAGACTGACCAGTCGGTTCCAACAGTTGGAACCGAATTGCATAAATTATGAAAATACTAACTATATTAGGTTAAAACTTGGCCTAATTAGGTATAACTTTCGGGTCCGATTATAGATTTTGGGGAAAAACCGACCCGAACAATTAGTCTAAATCTAATATAATCTAAGTTAGTTTAATTTGCTCTAAGAATCTCTTGTTTAAGATATTCTATATTGTTTACTTCTTTATTATGTTACTTATATTATAATAAATATTTTAGTAGATTAAGATAGACGCTATTATATTGTTTATTATAAAAAAAAATCAGTTATTGTCTTTTATGTTTTAACTTATCGAAAGACTAGAATTGTGTAATTCTTCTAATTATTATCGATTAATTTTAAATATTCGATTTTTAACAAGCTATTTAGATTGTTTTGTTAAAATAAAAGCAATTTTTACAAAATTGCAAATATTAAAAAGAAATTAAACAATCTCTTTATTATAGATTTACGTATATTTATTTAACTAGTATTTATGTGATGTGTCGAGTCTTATTGTATATCTAATTGACGTAAAACAATACAATAGAATATATTATTATATGCGAGAATATAGAAAAGACTTCGAGCTATATACGCTTTGCTATCTAACACAATTAACAAGATAGCTAGCAACAATATTGTTCGAATAAAGTTTTTGCTTCTATTCTTTACAATACTAGATAATAAGTTTAAGATATTGCTTGCAAAACTTACAAATTATATCTTAATATTGTTGTCTTTCTTGCTAGAAAATCTTGCTCTAGAACTTATTAAAAATAGTTTATTTGTTAAACAACTATTTTATTTAAGAATAATAATAGCATAAACAATAATATTTCAATTTGATCTAGTAAATCTAGAGAGAACAATATCTAAAAAGAAAATCTATTATATATCGATTTAAGTACTAGTATAGTTTTCGATAATAACAAAAACAACAATTTAAGAAAATGTAGTTTAAAACATTTATATTCTATATTAATTAATCTATCTTCTCTTATAGAATCAAAAATACGTTTGTTAACTTCTTTATTAATTCTATCTTATTTTATATTATAAATATCTATTTAGTTTTAGAACAATTGTAAAAATTGTGTTTGTTACAAGTTGCAAACTTAATTAGAATATAAAAGTTTATATATTAGAATATGTTTAAAGAAAAGATATAATTTTTAACAATAATATTTTATATATTTATCGAGAGATTGTTTGTTTTGTATATTGTTTCAAATTTAACAATTCTTTACTAAACTAATTAAAATTAAGATTAAGTTGTCTTAAATTTAATATATTAAAAAAAATATTAATACAAGAAGTCTATCGCAATATATATATATTTAATAGTTACTTAATATTTGATTTCGAATATTATATTGTATTTAACAAATATACTTAATATTAATTAAAAATAGTTAAGAGTTAAGTAGAATATTATTTGCAATATATATACTCTTTACTTTGTATATTATTGTTTTTTATATATTTTGTTTTAAAATTTCTAATTATTTTTCTTTATTCGACAAATTAATTTTTTTGTTTAATATATATCGAAAACTTCAATTTTAATTATTAAACAATACTTAATATATATTTGATATTAATCAAAACTTGTATTTAACAAGCACTCGAAATTAATCAAAGTTAACTAGAAATATTTATTAAGAAATTCGATATTACTTTATCGAAATTTGCAAATAAAAAAAGAAAATAGTACTATAATTTTAGATTAGATAGACCTTGTTTTTTAGTTACTTTTTAGATTTTTGCTTTCTAGTCTTAAATATACTACAAGTAATATCTAGCGTCTTGATATCTATAGTACTTATATCTAGTTTCTGTATATAGTTAGTTCTATATAGCTAGTATTCTTGTTAATTAACTATATACTAGCTATTAAAGCTCTAATTGTAACAACTATATCTTAACTATATAGAGTAGATAGTAGTAAAACTAATTGTTGAAGAGCAATAAGAGACAAACTTTCTTTTTATCTAACATTTGTTATAACGTGCAAGCTTATTCTTTGGTATTTAACTTAAAAAGAGATATTGTATTATTTAGATCTTTTATAGATACTTAAGATTATATACTCTATTATATTTTAAGACGCTAATATATCGAAGACGCTATAATATTACAATTATTTTCTCTCTTAAAATATTAATTCTTAATAATATAAAAAGCTATATTAGTCTTATTAAAAATAAAGATATTTGCTAAGTGCTAATATTACAAAAAGCTAATAAAATCTTTTTAAATCTCTTTAAAAATTAGAAGAAAAAGAGTTTTTTATCTAATAAAAACTAATTTGTACTTTAGTTTAATATAATTTGTAAAACAATATAATAATAACAATAACAATTTATAATAAATTATTGTTTTATTATTATTAGACTGACCGTTCGGGTCGGTTTTTCCCCGAAATCTATAACCCGACCCGAAAGTTATATCTAATTAGGCCAAGTTTTAATCTAATATAGTTAGTATTTTCATAATTTATGCAATTCGGTTCCAACTGTTGGAACCGAACGATCAGTCTAATTATTATTGTTATTAAAATTTTAAATAAAGTTTAAAGTAAAGTTAATATTGCGCAAATATTAAACAAATTATAAATATAAATTTTTTCTTTTTTCTTTTTTCTTTTTTTTTTAACTGCAATTGTTTTTTTGTTATAAATAAATTGTTGCAAAGACAATAATATATAAAGCTTATATATATAATATAAATCTTAAATTAATATATCTTTATCTTTATCTTTATCTTTTAAAAGATTGAAAAAATTAACAAGTAAATAATTTTAATATTTTATTGTTTGCGAAATTAATATATTACAATTTATAATAATCTTTTATATATAATTTGTATAAACAAATATATATATATTTGCGAAAAAAAAGTTCTTATATTTGTTGCAAAATTTTTAATCGTAAATTAAATTATTGTATTGCAATAAGTTTTATTTCTATTTACAATATAATAATTGCTAATATTTATTAATTTATAGAATATTTTTAAAATTAAATAAAGTATCTTGTTATTAATTATTATAAAAAATTCGAAATTAAAAATGTAATTTCTAAAACAATAAAATATATACAAAAAAATATAATTTGCAAAATAAAAAATTATCAATACAATAAAGAATTTGTTTTATTAATAATAAATTAAACTTAATTTTATATTTATTAATTTAAATACAATTTAATTTGCACTTTAAAATATTAAATTAAATTCGAATAGAAATTTGCAAAAACAAAATTAATTTAAAATAAAGTTTTTGTTAAAATACAACAATTAATCGATCTACTTTCAAAAAAAAAGATAAATATTTTTGCTTGCTTTTTAATATTTTTATTAATATATATTTGAAATTTAAAGCAAAATAAAAACAAAAACAAAAACAAAATATTAACAAAAACAAAAACAAAAAAATTAAATCTGCACAAAATATTCTTAAGTTTATTGTTAATTTAAATTAAATAGATTTAACTTTTTTTTGTAAAGTTTTACAATTTTGCAATTAAACTTTTTTGTAACTTTAAATTGTTAACAAAATTATTAAATAAAAATATAATATATTCTTATTTTGTTTATGTTTTGTTTATATTTTGTTTATTTGTATATTTTTTAAAAATAAAAAATGCAAAAATATATAAATAACAAAAATCAATTTATAAAAAAATAAAAAAAAATACAAATTAAATTTTTTGCAATTTAGTTTTTTTTAAAAGAATATAGATACTTTAAACAATTTTGAAAATTTGTCTATAATTAATTTTAAAAAATTTAAGAATTAATTTTTAAATAAATTTAAAAGTTTTCTTTAGTTTTTTTAAGACAAATTTAGTAAAATATTAAAGATTTACTAAGTTACTACAATATATTGTTAACCAATAAAAAATAATAAAATAATTGTGTTTTTAAACTATATTTTAAGCATTTATATTAAAAGAGATAATTTTATTATTTTTAATATTTTGTATAACAAAATAAAGAAATCTTTTTTTGTAAGTTTTATTATACAATAATATTGCAATAACAATTGCGCAATATTTTATAAAAAAATTTATTTAATATAATTATTATTGTTGCAATATATATTATATTATTATTTTTATCTTTGTTTGCTATATATTTATTTTTCAAAATTCTTTTGCGATTTATTAATATTATTTAGAAACTTTTCTCTTAATTATTAATTGTACTTCTTGTTCTAATTTATTTATTTAATCTTATATTATATTTGTCTCTTTAACTTAGTTTTATCTAGAATTTCTTTAATTTTTTATTAAACTTTATTATTAATAAGTTTCGAAATTTGCAATATTCGTTTTGTTAACTTATTGTTAATACAATGCAAGTATAACTTTAGAAATAAAATATAAAAAATATTATAAATTTAATAGATATTAGATAGAGTAAAACAATAAACTTGCGTTTTATTCTTATTTTTAATTCTAAACAATTTAATATATTTGTGCAATATTTTTTTGTTAAACTTTTTTTGTTTTAGATTTTTAATTAAGAGTATAATTAATTCTTCTATAGTAAAACTCTTTAATTTATATTCTTTATTATAGTATTTCGCTTATTATGCGACAATATTTTTAAAATATTTTGTTAAAACTTTTTTTGAATTATAAAGCTATTTTACTTATTTTTGTATTAATAATATCTTTTTTTTAATAAAGTTGTTCTTAACTTTATAGTAAAATTTTAAGTAATAATTATATATTAAATAAACAACAAAGCTTTAATTAAATTATAATAATTATTGTTATAAACAAATTTTGCTATTAATAATA
>JAABUW010002519.1_pt1 | contig 27759 bp, 25 predicted proteins | sample 5560081 | NCBI WGS metagenome assembly JAABUW01 (sample SAMN10711882, study PRJNA513363) | rock metagenome | isolation source: Antarctica rocks | place: Antarctica: Victoria Land, Knobhead sud | reverse complement strand
TGGCGGCGAAGATGGAGGCTCAAAATCCGAGCCCAGGTCAAGCGTGACTCTCCTATTTGACCTGGGTGTCGGAGATGATCCGAGGACATCCTTCATTAGAGCGTCATCAGAAGGTAATACTGGAGAGGAATCGTCGGCATCTAGGTTTGCATGCGAACGTTGACTCCCGCTGAGGACCAGCTTTGGCGGGCTTCTCTTATCTCCAGTTCGTGACCTTGATCTGGGACTAGACCTGATGTCCGGGAAGATTGCTGTGGCCTCGCGCCTCTGACGTTCTTTGACTTCCTTCTGACGTTCGGTAAGAAGCTGCGAGCCATCGGCGTAAGGGGCAAGAGGAGACGATGATTCTATAGCAGCGAAGTGGACCTGTGAATCATTGTGACGCAGGCGAGCCGTGGGAGTCGTCTTTTTCTCGGCTAACCGCCGGGACGAGCTTTTCGGCGAAGATGCTGAGAATTGAGTTAAAGACCCTGTAAAAGGTCTCGGAGTCGTGTCCCTCATCATTGCCGTCCGGTTCCCAAAACCACCGACCGAGGTATCAGGCAGGTTGTCTACACTATCCTGGGACTCGATGAAACGAATGGGCGATGACATAACCTTGAACTATCAGTACTCTTTCTAAAGTTATTTTCCATAGAGGCTTTGACTTCGCTCACCTCTACATCATCTTCTGGGAAATTTGGCAGCTGCATCTCAGTCACGGATTTCAACTTGGACAAAGCAGTCCGTAAATCATCACGATACTCCAGGAACTCTGCATTCCCGAAAGTGCAGTTCCACAATTCTATAGATTCGTTCATGATGGCTTGATGACGACTTGTCAAGCTAGACACAATCAAATCTTGGATACTTGTCAACAGTGCGTTGTCAGATTTGGGCACTGCTTTGATTGCGACGGTGACTGCAGTCCAAAGCTTCTTGGCCTGTTTGCTAAGGTTAGCGGGTCTATATCCAGTAGTATGTCCGTCACTTACTTCAGCATAAACTATATCCGACTTAGGATCGGATCTGGAGTGGGTCATTAGACATTTGGCATCCTCGACCCAGAGGCCTAGTCCCTGCTGTATCCTCTTAAGTAGTATGACCTTCAGTGACAGAGGACATGAGGAGATAAATGTTGTGACAGCTGCGAGGAATGAAATCATGGTTGCGGAACCTTCCGACTCAAGCTGTTGATACATGTCGCCAAGCAGATTGTTCACCATCATGTAGAGATTATTGAAAGAATCCAGAGGCTGAGCTTTGTGCAAGGCCAAGCTTGTGCCCCATAGGACCTTTTGTGCTCGTTCCATAACCTGCCGAGATTGTGGCCAAGTCACTGTGTTCAATATTGCGGTAGCGCAATTCAGGAGGAAGTCGTTGCAAGCGTAGCGGCCGGTTTGGATCACAGCGTGTGCAAGAGGCTCCGTGAAGATCAAAATGACACCTCCGTCACCAACCTCATTATGCAGAAGATCAATTATAGCATTGCTTAAACTCAGCCATGCATCGAGGTTTTCAACGGCATTTAGTTGAAGCCCAACTTCAAGGATCTTAATGGCTTCTCGATAATCGTGACCCGCATACTGAGGGCTGTCGTTGTGGTTGTCGATCGACATTGGCACTGTAATGGCGGACCTGGTAGCCTCGGCAATGAACCGCCACAAAGAAAGCTTTGCTGGTGAGTGGGGTTCACCTTCTGTCGATATGAGACGAGCCATATCTCGCAAGACTCCGAGCTTAGAGCGCCTAAATGTTGCAGACTGTAGCGCAATGTGTACGAGACTTCCAACCAAATCCTGGTAAGCTTGGCTGACAGGACCGTCTCCCACCCCAGAGCTGACCATATGCAGTAGATGTAGTATCGGTGAATTAAGAGGTCCCTGGTGTCGACCTGACCGAGTTGATGGCGTTTCAGCTGCTTCGAACGTATCTCGGGAGCTTTGGACCAATCTCCTCTCAGTAAATGGCATTGATCCTATTTTAGTCACTGCTTCATGGATGAGGAGACCAACCCTCTGTATAGTCTGTAAAACGTCTCGATCTTCGGCCGCCTCTTGCTGCCTCAAGCTTCGCTCCCAGAGACGCTTGATTGTTGTAAGGATTTGAGCCACAGCTGTCAGTGATTCCATCGAAACTTTGACCTCTTTAGTACCTGCCTCGCCGACAGCTGCCGTGAAGTTCCGCCAGGCTAGCACAATGGGTGCTTCTTCCGCTGTATCAAGTTGCCAGTCCGTGGCGTCGAGCATCTTGTCAAAGGTTGTCAGAATGTTTGCCGCTCGTTGGCGAATCCACTTGGAATCAAGACAAGGAAGATCCTCTGCTTTAATAGGTACGCCCGTATTAGCTCTATTCTCATCCCAAACCTTGGGTGCTGTGCTTTTGAACAGTGCTGCCAGTATCTCACAAGCGTGGTTCATGTCGGATTTGCTTGCTGAGAAACTACTCGGGATGATTTGAGATACGTATTCCTCCCAGTATTGATCGAGTTGCGCATGTGTAGGTACCGGACGAAATGTGTAGTATAACAGGTTACAATAACTGGAACGAGCAATATGTTTTGCGTTTTTTGAATGCTTGTCGTTAGTGTTCCGACTCAGCTGAGATACAAGTGGCTGTCGGAGCATCTTTACCATGGATGATGATGTAGAAATGTCAGGATTGACTGCGAATACCAGTCTGTTCCAGGCCATATTAGTCTGGAACTTGACATGGGCATCGCTCGAATTGAAGCATCGTTGTATTATCTGCAGCCATGTTTTAAGGTGTTCCCAGCGCTCGATTTGACGCCGTCGACTTCGAAGAAAAAGGATCGCAACACTACAGATCTGTGGAGCGTGGATACCATCTTCTTTGCTGGCAACCATTTCATTCAAGCGGAAGGTAAGAAGATCTATTACTTTCCTTCCCTCTGGAGATATTCTGTTGAAGACATCGATGCAGGCTTGGGAGACCGTAGATGTCGTTCCCAATGCAAGCCCAGCTTCTAGTCCGAAAGTGATGGCGCGAGACCGGATCTCTTTGAGGGAACTCAGCATTCCAGCAATGAGATGGTCCATCCACTCTCCAACTCGAAGCTTCATCAATGATTTGGTTTGTGTAAGCAGTCTTTGATATATCATGAGTCTATGGCCCACCACGCGGTTGCCATTCACGTGATCTGCAACTTTGTCCAACGCCGAGAGAAGTCGGCTAACCCGATCGTTGCTCATAACCTTCGACGAGAAATTCTGCTTCGCAAGGAGTTGCATGTAGTGGCTGACGATTATTTTTGGCATATCCCGATCTTCAAGAACAGATATTGATCGATCTGTAATAAATAACGAAAATTCTTCAGGAATGGAATTCCCCAATTTACCGGTACAGAGCAGTGTCGTAAGGAGCTTGAGTGCCTGGGTAGCAAGTTGCGTATCAGGTGCACCAGTCGCTTCCATTGTAGCAGATATATCCCGGCGGATGAATTCTGTCAACTCAAGCAGCCTCTCGGCCAAAGCTGGAGCGTCTGGAACATCATCATAAGCGCTCAGACATCCAAGTATTGTCATGTAGGCATCGAGGCGGGAGCTCCGTGAAACACTTGCCAGATGCTGTATCGTGGACCGAAGCATGGCGGGGGTATCACTAGGGTCGACCGCCAGAGGCTGCTTTGTATCTGGGGTTATTGCGGTCTCGATGTAGCGTTTGAGTATGGATTTCGAGGATTGGCAATCTCGTGAGGGGGGAAGAGGTCTTATGTTCCCATCTAATACGGCATTCTTGCTACCGAGGCTGAAGGGCTTGTGGTACTTGGTCCACGGCGAAAACACCACCCTTTTCGAGCCTTTATCAAGGGATCTTCCAAAGTATTCCCCCGAAGATGATGGTGAGTCGTCCGGCGTATCCAAGACCGCCTGCTGTATTATGCTGTTGAAGTAGGCGTGGTTGTCATTGGCGAGCTCTGTGATGGTGTCATTGCGTTCTCTCGGAGGAGTTGGCGGGCGTGTTGAGAACGAAGCCAGTCCCCGAGCCACGTCCACCATGGCCGTGTTGAGCAGCCTCTATTAGAGCAAATGTCCATAAAGCTAACATCACATTGCAACAATTGAAAGTAGCACTGCTGGAAAAAAACATGCAAGCCCAAGTCCCCAGATTCTGGTTGTGACCAGCCATCGTATCAGTTATTTATTTCCCGGGCGTTTGCAGGTGCTTGCAGACACGAAAGAACGCGTGCAGGGATGAGCTCGAAGTCAAGCGCCATTCCCGCGTAAAGTGGAAAGTGCCACGAGTGTCAAACCAATGGGAAGTGTGGGGAAGCTCCGGAAAGTCTTCCTAGCGGCCGCTCCACTGGTTCCACCCCCCCGTCTTCCACCCGTCTTCCACCCCTCTCCACTTTGCAGGTTTGTGATTGGTCACTTTTCAGTTCCTGAGCCCCATGCGAAGGCTAATGCTGCACTACATGATGTATTAATATTGTTCCGGGACTGTCACCTACATAGGGGAAAGAACAAAGCTTTGACACCCCTTGTCGACCTCCTTCTTGTTGCTTATCATCCTACTCAAGGCTCCCCGGACGTTCGTTCTCGGCAAGGCTTGTTCCGTGCTGCCTACGTATGTAAAGTAGTTCAGTACTCGTGCAGGAATGTCGCCAACAAGCCCCATGCCCAGTGGTTCAGGTCAGCACCGACGCCCCCTATCAGCCGTGCTCTGTCCACAGACATTAACAGTATTATGCCAGCAGCAAAAAAGAAAGAGATAATAGGATTGGTCGACGTCCTTGGAGGCGACCCCGTGGAGCAAAATATAGAGACACAACGTAAGCACCTTGCTGGTTTGCAACCGCATCTTTCTGATCGCCGTGATCCTTGCAGAAAGGAAAAATGCCTTGGCACAGCTGAAGTCGCTTGTAACTACGCCTGATGATGCTCGATGGTTATCGAACAAAGAGGTATTCTACACTAGGCGTCCAATACTTAGGTATATGGACAAGATAGTTAATAGATTGTTCTTTGCAGGCCATCAAGTTACTCTGTCGATATGGATTTGATGACGATTCTCTCGAGACCTCACGTGCAGCTCTCAAGTGCCTCGCCAATGTCTTGTTGCTGCAAAGTGAAACGAGGCAGATGTTTGTTGACCTAGGCTATGCCAGTAAAGCTGCGGAAAGAATGAAGGTAAAGCAGATTCCGAACAGAGTATCTGAATCTCCAAGCCTCATAATGTACAGAACAACAATCGGGAGGATGAATTGCTTACATCTCGGGTGCTCTTTCTATCGACCTACGACACGGAACTGGATTTCGATGACCTTTTCAACAGCCACCATTTAGCAGAGAGCATTAATCAGGTGAGAATCTATGCAATGAAAACCAAATTACCGCTCACAAGGAGCAGAACATTGCTCGCCACTCCAAAGGCTACTCCAAAATTAGTCCCCAGGCCGTTCCCACCCCAATACATACGCAAGCGCTGTCCGAGACTATGAAACTGCTCTTCAATCTAACCCAGTTCTATCCCCAACAAGCTCCAAAATTCACCGAATCCCTTCCCCACATCCTAAAGATTCTTTCCCGAACCGAAATCCCCTCGCCCGTTCTCCAACCACCAATCACCTTCCTAATCAACTCCCTCCTAAACCTCGACTTCCCTCCATCCACCCCCTCCCCTCTCTTCCCCGCCTCCTCCCCCCAACTCAACACCACCCGCCTAATCCAAATCCTCGACCTCGCTGTCCGCACCTACAAAGACGAAGACCTCGAAACCCTCGCAACCCCCCTCATCACCCTCATCCGCAAACTCCACGCCCACGCCCCACCCCCTCTCGCAACCCACCTGCGCACCGCCCTCCTCCCCTCCAACGCCGAGCGCGCCCACCCCCTCGGCACCTCCTCCTCCCTCGCCTCCTTCCTCCTCCGCCTCTCCACCTCCCCGGCCGCCCCCACCATCCGCGAATCCGTCTCCAGCCTGCTCTTCGAGCTCTCCGACGCCGACGCCACAACCTTTGTCCGCAACGTCGGCTACGGCTTCGCCTCGGGCTATCTCATGACGCACAACATCCCCATGCCCTCGCACACCCTCAACAACAACAACAATGCGAGCGATAGCGGAGCAGCAGAAGATCTCGGCGAAAAAGTCACGACGACGGTGGATGGGCAGGAGATCAACCCGATTACGGGACAGAGGAGGGACATGGAGCCGAGGGATGAGGGGCCGGAGATGACGGATGAGGAGAAGGAGCGGGAGGCGGAGAAGCTGTTTGTGCTGTTTGAGCGGCTGAAGGCGACGGGGGTTGTGGAGGTGGTGAATCCGGTTGAGAGGGCGGTGAGGGAGGGGAGGTTCGAGGAGGTGGAGTAGTGGTTTGTTTTTGGAACGGGGGGGAGGGAGGGATACCATATTATATTGATTTAGTAGCTAGAGTAGCTTGGGAGTTTAGATGGACATCAAATGTTACGAAAAAAGATCCGTTGTTATCCAGCCAGTCTGAACTGTCGATACAGCCATTCAAGTACCCTTAACCAGCATTTCCCCACTTCCAATTTCGTCGATTACGGAATCGGCACTCTACTACAACCTGAAATCCCTATCTACTAGAGCCATACGACATGAGCGTCTGAGAGCAAGAATATCTAGTTATTGACAGTAGGTTCGATTCTTGATACGGCTGATGCAGTGGCGCAATGCGTAGCTTCCCTTTTCATTTCTAGATACGAGCACCTTAGCTTTGAGCAAAACAAATACAAACACTGGGTATCACAATAAATTCCATCAGATCCCCTCCCAAACCCGAACCGGCGCCATGCACAGCACGCCCCCCACTCTCGCGCCCAAGAGGACCGTGACATGAACAAGCATAAGAAGGATAGAAACGCCCGGCCCAGCGCTACTAAGCCACAGATCCAGGACCGCAAGAAAAAGCAGCGGATACGCAATTAGCGGATTTGCGGCCATGGGCGCGCAAAGCATATTAACTGAGAAGATCTTGAGCAGCAGCAAGCCTACGTGCAGGGTGCGCTGAACGGCTGGGTTATGCACGTCCAGGCGGAATGCTAGGGGGCGTGGGGATGGTGCTTCGAGCTGCGGCATTTTGCGGATTTTGGTTGGGGAAGGATAGCGGTCTTGCACCACGAGACTTCGGCTGGGGCTTGTGGCTGTCGGGCTCTCGTCTTCGGCGGTTGGGGAGCCCCAGGTGTGCTCTTTGGGGTACGAGTTCAGGCGGAGCTTGGCAGGGCCGCCAGGACGAACGAAGCCGGTGGACATTTTGCGAGTTGGGGTTTGGGGCATTGGGGTCCCGGATTGAGGGCTATCGATCGGTGAGATACGGGAACTTTTGCGGAGGTCGTCGAAGGCGTGGTTGGATGGCGGACGGGCGTCTGAGATTTCGTCGAGGCCAGAACCAGTTTTAATGCCGTATAAGATTTCTTCGGCGCTGGGTCGGTCCGCTGGATCAAGGGAGAGGAGGCGGCGGAGGAAGGTGTAGAGTTTTTCTGGGAGGTCGGGACGCATTTTTCTTTCGTCGTGAAGGCCGCTCCAAGATGTGATTTCATCCCTAAGTAAGTCTAGATCTTCGTTTTCTTCATTGAAGTTGTCGGCGTGGCGGTATGGTAGTCGAGCGAAGCAAAGAAAGTAGAGTATCATCCCTAGAGAGAAGATATCGGATTTGGTGGTGAAGTTGCCGTAGGCACCCGAGGGATACTTGCGTCGAAGCACTTCTGGCGCGCAGTAGGATATGGTGCCAGTGGCGCCCGTAGATTTGCGAACCATGTGCTCCACTTGGACCTCCCCGAAGTCACTGACCAGTACTCTGAGCCCTTTTCCCGCATCGTGTAACAAGCAATTACTGGGTTTGAGATCTCGATGAATGTAGCCATTAACGTGAAGATGATTGAGGCCAGATGTGATGTCTTTGAAGAATGAATAGATCTCTTCAAACTGTAGCTTACGACCGCGCAGCTCTCGAGGTGGTTCCAGCTCGTTTTTGGAACGACGTCTTAATCTTTCCTTGAGCTGATGAGCAGTGTCGGACGGTTTTGCAGGACTCATAATGCAGTTATGGAGGTCGCCCGAATTGCAATACTGCTGGAGAATAAAAGCACATGGCACACTAGGACCAAAGTTGGACAGCTTGGTGTCTTCCAGCCAGACATGCCTGTAGGATACTAGGTGCTGATGAGAAAGATACTGTAGAAGTTGAACTTCAATCAGAACTTTCTCTAGCCATTCGTGATCGTCACCAACGGGAACCCTTTTGCAAGCAAAGTGACCTAAAGTTACACCGTCCAGTACATGTTTAACAAGGAGAACCACACCTTTACCTCCTCTCCCAAGCTCCTTTTCTTCCACGAAGAATCTTTGAAAGTAATTCGGACTAAACGCAGCAGAAGATATTCCAGACGGAGAAGGGGGAGAGCCAGGCGGCCTGCTTGGGATGTCTGAGCCTTGGCCAGTACTTATCGGAGAGCTATGTCGATAGCCAACTGGTTGTACCAATCGTCTTCGAGGAGATGGTGGCGCCGAAGAATTCTCGGAACCAGGCAGGCTTTGGTGTAGCATACGGAAGTACTCCGGACTGACGAAGCCTCCTCCAGCCACACCTGGACTTGGGCTGCGTTGCTCGTGGCCATGGCCATTTTCCTCTCTTCGCAAGGAGCGATGGCAGTAAGGACAATCGGCAAGCTCTAGTTTGCCGTCAGACGAGGCATCGCGAAGGACTAGCTGTTTAGACTGTGGATCAAACACGACGACTGAATCATTGTGGCGGCTATAGAGAGGAGATGGTTTAGTTACGACACTCGAGATATGGAATAGACATACTGACAGTACTACCTCCCGGTTGCTCCCATATGGAACAATTGACATCCCCCGTTGAGTCTCGTGATGATCATCGTGGGTGTTGTTGTGCGCCATGATCATGTATTTAGCGGTAGACTCCGCACAGCCTTAGATCCGTCTTTAACCTCGACATTGTGGACCAAACCCAATGTCACTAGGGATAGAGCAGTTGCGTGACGCAGTGTTAGACCTTCATTACTTGAAGGTGCATTCAATATGTTCGCACGGCCATAGATACGTTGGATCGTTCAGATTCTCCCAATTGCATGCTAGAATACCGCCTCCCGCTCTTGTCGGAAGTCGGAAGTCGGAACTCGGAAGCTGCTCCTGTTAAAGATTTGCTCGCTCCTGTTATCTATCTAGCTAACCATCACCAACATCACTCATTCAAGCAATACGGTACCTATTTAGCGGAGGCGGAGCGGCCTCACGATGTTGTGGACAACGAGTCTCGCTTGACTTCAGAGCCAATGGATCCGCTGCCGTCATCACAATTGCCTCGAGGTTTCGAATGGCGCTGAACCGTAATATCTAATTCAGCTATGCTGGGCTACATAATCATCTCTTGTCTTTACTGTGATTCAAATACCTTTGATCCTAAGTCTTTGACTTGCACAGTTCTTGCTTTTGTATCCGTTAGTCGGCTTCGTCGTGTCCAGGCACCTCTGGCCTAGTTGATATGCCTACATCGATACCTGGGGTTGACCTTTTTGTCGATGTCCTCGTTGTGGGCGCAGGCCCCACGGGCCTTATTGCAGCTTTAACGCTTGCTCGGTATGGGGTCGACGTGCGCATCATTGACAAGCGGTCGTCTAGAGTTCATGCGGGTCATGCCAGTAGTTTGTGATGCTAATAGTATGCTCGAATGGATTGTACTGACATGCTAGTTAGGCTTACAACCTCGAACTCAAGAAATCTTATGTAGCCTTGGCTTGCAACATGCTCTGGATCAAAAGGGGAATCGTATGAGTGAGATTGCTTTCTGGAGTCCTGACGGCGTCGCTGGCCGACTCTCGAGACGTAGCGTTGGACCAGAAGTGACATGTACCACCTTGTTCCCATACGTTCTGGTAACCGACCAAGGAAATACAGAAGCGGCGTTTGAAGCAGGCCTAGGTTCTAGAGGCTTGGGGATTGATCGTCCGAAAGAGCTTATACACTACGCATATGATGCCAACACAAGCCACACCTGGCCTTTGAAAGCTTATGTGAAGGATCACCTTTCCGGCGTCATTGAGGTATGGCATACAAAATACATTTTAGGAAGTGACGGCGCTAGAGGCATAGTCCGGCATATAGCAGGTGTTCAGGTACAAGCACAAGGAAGGCATGAAATATGGGCAGTTGCAGATGTATTGGCTGATACCAACTTTCCGGATATTCGACGTGCTATCGTCTGCTCAAAGGGTGTGTACGCTGATACCAAACGGCCAGGATGGTGTCCGCATATGCGTACAACTCAGTCCGGAGGATATCGATCGATTGGATGCCGGAGTCCCAAGCTTTTTTATTGAGCCTCCAATACTATTCCCAGAAACAAACTCTACACTGTTATTCGAAATCCTTCAGACTCATATCAAAGATATTCTCTCCCCGTACACGATCGACGTCACCAATGTATCCTGGATCAGCCGCTACCGAATCAGTCAAAGTATCGCAGATCGTTTCACTGACCCTCAAGGACACGTTATTCTGCTAGGTGAGGCATGTCATACTCATTCAATTTATGGATGCCAAGGTATGAATCTTGGCATGGCAGACGCGTATAACCTCACCTGGAAGCTTGCTCTAGTGCTCAAAGGTATCGCTAAGCCTGAATTACTCGACACCTACGAAATTGAAAGACGACATATTGCAAACTTAGTCAATGATTTTGATACCAAATTTGCCAACACTCATACGCAGAAAGAAGCATTGGGTCTCGCCAGATTCTATGTGCTCAACAAGCAAAGTCAGAAGCTCACAAGCGGATGTGGCCATCGATATCCCGAAGGCCTTACCACCAACAACATCGTACGTGCACAGATTAACCAAGCTGCCATAGAGCCTCTTACATCAGGCAAACGGTTGTATACAATGACTTTGACACGGCATGTGGATGGAACTATCGTGGATTTGTTTGGTGAAATGCCGTCAATTAATCGATTTCATCTCTGCATATTCATCGGCAAACTCTTGTCATTTGCAGTTTTCCAAGCGCTGTCTAATTTTTTGATGTCTTCTGAATCACCTCTCTACTACTTTGGCAAGATTGACTCGTCTGAACCCCAGCCACTCCCAGATAAGGGCACAAGGTCTAAAGACAAATACGATGGAAGTAGATACCTTGATCTCTACCTCATCCACACCTCCCCCCACCTCGGTATCGAGCTGGACCAGCTACCCAACCCTTTCCAAAAGTGGACTTCACGGGTCTACGAAGATGTCGGTGGAGTAGGACATGCAGCACATGGCGTATCCGAAATGCAGGGGGTGATGGCCTTGGTTAGACCCGATGGTTACATATCCATGGTCACGAATCTTGATAACAGTAGAGGAGTACTGGAGTTTATGAAAGCGTTCATGGTCATTGTTAAGCCTGACCTACTTGTGTCCGAAGAGTCGGTGAGAAGAACAGAATCCGAAGACGCTATGGGTACCTAAGGATTACCATGAAGCCAAGATAAGCTCATGAGCTTCCTTTGAGATCATTATGAAGATATTCGAGGTTTCTTGCTTACTCTAAAAGACAGGTATTCCGATATGACCGGTGTATAAATCCATCGAGGACGTAAGAGTTTTGCACATTTGGTAAGATCACACAAGAATAGCGAGACATCATCACTCGACGAGCTTTTAGACTCTGCGACACGAGTCGAAGAGTGACGTTGCTACGAATACAGACATCATGTCGAATTCACCGGGGCTACAATCACGTGGAGTGAGTTGAAACCCCGCGCCCTAAATCGTTGTATCGACTAACACCTTGGACAGTTGTCTACGCTGTGCCGAATTTTGCTACGGCTATGCTCAGCTTCGGGAAGCTTGCAGCTGTCTTTCTTCGAAAAGGGACTCGCATCCTGGGTCATGCCCATCAGCCCGTCAATGGAATTCTAATTCCACCAGCTCCAGAAAAGTGTAGCCCCACTTGCAATATTTCTGCTTGTGCGTTATATCGGCGTCGTAGCTGAAGATGTCGGTTGCGCTGAGGTCAAATGCATGATGGACAACACGCATGAAATATGTTGATTTAGCTGGAGCGAAGGAGCAGAAGGTTTAGGAAATACGACGCTGGAGGAGCCTAAAGGCTGACCGCTTGCTTGAATGCTATCAGTCGCTCTATTTTGGTGGTCTCTGAGAAACTCAGTTTCCCAATCAATTCAGTTCGTCCTTCCAATGTAGGTAGCCAAGTGTAGATTTTTCTTGGGCTTGAATTCCACGGCATTGGTATTGGGGTTTGGCTCAAATGCGACGGGCCACGGTTTCGCTGCTGACACCCGTGAACCGGTATTCCTGGGCATGCCAAACGCTTTCCCATGGTTCTTCACCACTGTCCGTGGGTGGTGAGAAGGAAAGTAAGTCTAAGCGATGATCGCCCAGATTGCGCTTGACGGTATATCGGCTACAGTAGACCTTAGTAAGGTACATACCCCGTACCTTAAGGTGGTGCGGGAGGAGACCAAGTTTCCCTTCACTTCCCAGCCCCACCAAAATGCCCAGCCTTCCTCCATCGACTTTACGAGTAACGAGCATTATGACCACCAAAACCTGATCCTTTCCATCATCTCATCTAGACACGGTCCTGTACATATTAATCTGTGTCCACTGTACCTTTTCCCCATAACAGTGTCTTCGTATCGCGCCCTCAGCAATACGTCATTTGTTTCCCTCATTGCCGATAGGACGTCCTGTCACTTTGACGACAAGCACGTACGGTATCAAATAAGCAACTACTTTGAACATCAGACCTTCCGGAATTGAAACGCTTCATTGCTATCTTCACTTCGAACTCTCCTCCCACTTTGAATCGATCATCATCACTGTTCATCTGGCAAACGCCCTGCAACGTGCGCCTTACCTACCTACCGGTTTCGTGCACACAGCAGCGCAATAGCTGCGGTCCTAGGGAACCTTCATCGTCACAATGATTGCCGGGCTGTTTTTCACCTTCTGGCGGATATGCCAAATCCTGACCCTCATACCCACGCTAGGAATGCTGGTAATTATTGACTATTCTGAAGAGAACGGCCTTAGAAAATCAACTGACATGGCATAAGTCTTACTTCGTTCACGCATTTCAAACTGCCAATGAGCTGACACCAAATTATGTCTTGTGAGTATTCTATACCCACAATATTTACATCTCTCACATGCGATCCTGATACTGACTATGCCTCTAGAGTACTATTCATAACTTCAGTATTGGGAGCAGTGTGGGCCATAGCTACGTTGTTCCGGCGAAAGTCAACTAGGAACTCTGCCTACTTCGTGGCTTTCGTCGACCTTGCCTTCGTCGGAGCGTTCATAGCGAGCGTTTTCGAGCTCCGCGGCATATCTTCGGCCAACTGCTCGAATTTCTCCTCCAATGGTGACTACTACGTATCGCTCGGACCCAATGGGTTTGGCGGAAACTCACCTTTTTCGGCCAACATCAACAAGACATGCGCAATGCTCAAGGCGTCCTTTGCATTCGGTATAATGAACTGCATATTCTTCTTCATTACGTCCTTTCTGTTGCTTTTCATGCACAGAACGGAGGACAAGGAGGTTGTCGTCAAGGAGACATACAGACGTAGAAGTCACGACTCTCGGTATGCCTTTGCTTCGCTGTTCAAGTCACCTCAGGATTGAGACTAACGACTTTGTCACAGACGCGGCCATTCTCGCAGTGGTAGCGGACACCACAGGAGCTCGAGGGATAGCAGACGCCAGTATTATGTCTAAAACATACAACATTGTCGCAAAGGGTGTAGAGAACGGTCTCGATAGGTAGGGACGTTGCAATTACCCAAGGATTAAACCTTCTTAAATCTTACGGCCTAGGGAGGATGTTTCTTTTCCTTCGGCTTCTGTCATTATATTCGGCTTCATGTCAGCTATGTTGTATTTTTGGGGGAGCCAGTGAGCGGAAGCGTCTGGAGTTCTCTAGAAAGGGAAGGCTTATAGATACCAGTAGCCTTGGGGAAGTGAGGACAGAATGTGTTGGAATTTTCGGAATTTTAATGTCACATATCTAATCTTCCCCCTGAAGCAAATATCGCTCAAATGTCTCGATAGTGACTGTGCTGCTACAATAATAGTCTCTATATCCAATCACAGCATTACCAAAATTCGACTCTGCCTATGATGAATCGATTGGGTTCTAGCATCGACCGGCAACTCCGACGGACGGCAATCGCCAGATGCTGATGCTTTTTAAAGTTGTTTTAGCTCCAGAGACTCAAAAATAAACATTCGCATGGGTAGAATACCGTGGGCGCGTGCAGCATGCAGGTGTGACCACCAAAGGAAAGCGGATGAGTTCCACAGACTTGAGCGAACCATCACGTGTTACCAGTACCTCGATGGCCATCCACTCTTGGTCGCCCGACGGGAATCATACTTACTTTACTATTGTAGGAACTGAGAATCCTTCGAGGACTATATCTTACCCCTCCCGGTTCTCTCAATTCAGCCACTGAATCGACGCCATGAAATCCGACAATGTTGGGCACTAACAGGGAATCTGACAAGCAGCTGCCCTATGGCTGACCCAGAAAACGTTTTAAGCGTTGCATTTCTTCAGCCGCAGTTACTACAGTGGTACAGTGCATACCTTAGTACAGGTACTATGTATGCTAAGGCCCGACTAGGACACTGACGAGTGGCAGAGCTATATCTTAGCATCGGCGTCTGTCGAAAGTTGGGTCGTCGCCATGTGGATTTTCTCGCATTTGCAAACACGGAAGAGCGGTTTCTTGTTTTCGTTGCTCTTCTCTCGGGATTTCCTGTGTTTGTGTTGAAGAATACCTTCGCATTTTATCGTTGTTGTGAAAGTTTGAGTTGGTATTTTGATTTGCAGCTCTGCGAAAATTGGAAAACTGAGCTATCGATCCCTTGATCATGGGTTTCCTGTCACTGTTCTACGTCTTGGTAATCTCGCTGGTCGCTCCTACAGTCGCAAGTACGTTTGATGCATTGATTCAACAGCACATATCCAATGCTAACAAATGTTCAAAGGGCCACAACTTTTCTTGACATATTCCAACTCAACAGCGACTCCATACCCCACCGCAACGCCAAGTGGGAAAACCCCAAGCGGGAGCCGCGTCTCGGTCGTGACTGCAATCCCAAGTTCAGAAGCAGCTCCATATCCCATATTGTCCTCAGGTCCAGTCACAGCGGCGCCTTCGAGTTATGGTACCTCCAATTTTCCCTCTGCAGGTAATTATACGTTATCAGGGACTGGGTCTGATCAGAATACTACAACGATCCATCGGACATCCGTCAAACTTGTCACAATTACAAGACCCCGGCCCGGCGGGTGCACCATTAATGCACCAAATGCGAACCTGCTATACTGGAATTCCGTCACTTACAATTATACTTCTACGCACGCTTGCCCAATCCTCCCTGAAAGCTCTGGAGGCACCATTCTGGCGCCAATCGTAACGCTGGCACCGTACAGTTTTCCAGTTGGCTTACATGCAGCCTCTACACGGTTCATCAACTTCACAACTCCAACAGTCGTCGAGGTCGGAAACCATACGACTACGTTCACATTCATCAATTCCGGCACTACACAAACATTCACCGAGTCCGCCTACACATCTACATATACTCAGCAAGCCTCTAGCGAAACTTTCACCGGTAGTGGTGTTACAACTACTATTACGCTCAGTGGCACAACAGCTACTGGTACTGGAACCGCAGGCACACAGACATACACCGTAACTGGAAATACCCAAACAGGGACAGGGACAGATGCTATATTCTCCACTCCGACCTTTGCAGGCGTGACTGATGTACTACGACCGGACATTACGTACAATGGAGCTACTTATGCTTACACCGCCACGACTCCAACCCCTTACGTCTTCTTCTCCGTCCTTGAAATTCAACAAGCATCGTCCACGTCAACCATCACTGTTCCGGTCCCCTTCTTTTCTGCTTACCCTGGGAAGCCAAATGTTGATTGGTCCGGCAACTCAACGGCGACAGGCGCTTTGCCTTCAGATCTTATCGGACAGCTCGCAGTCTATGAGCATGTGAACATCAGCAACTGTGAGGTTGGTACGTTCCGCGGCCAGCCAACGTTAGACGTAGGGATTTTCATATTTGATTCGGCAGCCTGTGCCGCGCCTGCACGCGTAGAAAAAACAGCTACTGGACTTGGACCCATTTCTGCTAATCCCGGGGGTGCGCTTTCGCCTTCGGAACCTTTAACTACATCAGTTGCTCCTGCTGTTCCTCCGCCCACTGACGCCGGCTTTACTCCAGCCCCTGTTGCAACCACTCTTGCTGTAACTGCTAGTTCATCGCCAAGAGTCCTCGAACCTGTTACTAACAATCCATCTTCTGCAACCAGTCAAGCTCCCGGAAATAGCTCACCCGGCTCTGTGACGACCTCACCTGTGCCCCAACCCCCACAACAACAGACGATCCCACAGGTTCCCAAATCGCCGACGACAATAGCGTCAGGGCTAGCCGGATTGATTCTGAGTGGTTTGGGTGTTCCTTCAGTCCCGACGCCTGGAACTATGATTGCCCCTGTGGCTATTCCAGGGACTCCAGCTGCAGGCCCTCCCTCTGCTTCAACTACTTTGGTTGTAAGCAACGTACCGATTGCGATCTCCTCGAATAATGTCATCATCAACAGCCAGACCTTTAGACCCGCCCCAGGGTCGCCACCAGTGACAACCACTGTTGGAAATCAACCCGTCGTTGTCAATCCTTCCCAAGTCATTGCTGGTGGCACCACAGTAGCTATTCCAATTCCTGTCAGTCTTCCTGCCGTATCGGTCATCCCCGCACAGCAACCTCCTGTGACTACGGTTGGGAACTCTGTCATAACCGCCAATTCTCAATCTCAATTTGTCGTCTCTGGTCAAACACCCGTTCCTGGTGGTCCTGCCATTACTGTTGGCAGCACTCAATTAAGCCTCGGGCCTTCGGCATCTTCCGTTGTCATTGGCAGCAATGCCTTTCCACTGCAGCCCACTGCAACAGTCCCCTTACCAACCGTGGCTGGCCAACAGATCCAGACTGCTTCAGACGGAAATGTTGTTATCCCTGGACTCGCAACACTTAGTCCTGGTGCTAATGCTGCTACTATCTCTGGTACTATGGTGTCGGTGATGTCGAATGGTGCGGGTCTTGTTGTTGGTGGTAAGACAGTCGCCTTACCTGCAGGAGCCCCATCTTCTCTACCTACGGTCGCTGGTCAGCAGATTCAGCTTGCACCAAATGGCAACATAATACTGCCCGGTGGCGCGACAGTGACCGCCGGAGGCTCTGGAGCAACAATCTCCGGTACTCCTGTATCATTACTACCCAACGGCGCCGGCGTGGTCATAGGCACCAGTACCCTCGCCCTCCCCGTTGGTGTGGCTTCACCCTTGCCGACAGTCGGAGGGCAACAACTTCAAAAAGGCCCGAATGGGAATATTGTCATCCCCGGTTCGACTACCCTCACACCTGGTGGCGCAGCCGCCACTATATACGGCACCGTTGTCTCTGTAGCTTCGAACGGCGCTTCTGTCGTTGTTGGGGCCAGCACTATCCCACTTGCTCTTACGGCCAATGCACTCCCCTCCATAACCTTTGGCGGGTCGACAATCACCGAGAACTCGCTGTCCCAATTCGTCGTGGCCGGACAGACGCTCTCGCCTGGCTCGGCAGTTACAGTTTCCGGCACAGTCATTAGTCTGGCGCCAGGAGCATCAAGCGTAGTTGTTGGGGGTAGTACGGCGTTCATCGCAACCCCCACTGGATCGGTAAATGGGAGCGGGAATGTCACTGGCTTCACAGGGGCTGCGGTGAGTGGCAAAGCTCTTGGAAATGGATTTGCGACGTGCATGGCCATTGCGATGGGGGTGTTGTTTGGGGTAGTTGCGTCGTAAAAGAGGAAAAGAAGAAAGGTTATTCCCACGTTGATGATTTACGGCACTCATACTCGAAATTCTCGATAGGCTAATGGATTTTTGGTATATCCCATGTTGATCCAGAGTTGTTTATATGCAAATCTGATCCTACTTTAGTACTTCAATATGGGGAACTCCATCCTCTTTGAATTGCCGCGCATGGCGAAAAGTGGAGGGGACACTCACGTGACAGCAACAGCGAAAGTCCTTCCCGCTGCACCGGTCGAGCGGCGAGGCGGTTGGTTGTGCCTGAGGATCCTGCAGGTCCCAGATCTGAACAAATAAATTAGCCCGGGTCATCGGCATCTGTAGTCCACCAACATCAATTGCTACTGCTCTTCTAGTAGTACTGTTGGTTTTTTATCTTATTTCTCCTACGAATGGAAGAAGCACGTGGAAAGCCCGGTCTTTGACACGCCCGGAGTTAAGACTCGGCTACGCTGCGAATCCGTTTAAATTTACATCCAATCTCGGTAACTGCGCTTCTTCCTTCATATGTGTACTATCTGTATAAAAGCTCGTATTCCTGAGCCCCAAATCAATCGCTCGTTATAACTTTCCATCATGCATTTCCAGCTCCTCGCTCTTTCCCTCGCCGCTCTCGTCGCTCCTACTCTTGGCCAGACACCTCAGGGCGTTCAGCCCTCTACCAGCAATCTTCTTCCTGTGAAATATGGCTCCACTGTCGTTACACCTGGCATCATGCTGCCCGAGACATGTGAGTATCTGCCATCTCCTCCCTGCTCGTTACTATGTAGTGCTCACAGATCCTTAGTAACCAGGTCCTACCCCACCATTAGCTACCCCTCCGCGACCCCCAACACAACTTACATGGTCCTTTTCGTCGACTTCTCCATCCCCGGTAGACTCATCAACTCCACCTTGCCCGGCGCAAAAGCCCCCGGCATCGGCCCCAATCGGTACACACGCCTCCACTACTGGCAAACAGACGTCCAATTCAGCTCCAACGGAGCTTTTGCGAACAAGTCTGCGCCCATCGCAGCTTACCAGGGTCCGGCGCCTCCTCAGGGGGATGTTCCGCACATTTACACATTTTTCCTGTTCCCCCAAACTGGCGCATTCATGCCTCCGGCACCAGAGACTCAGTTCAGCTCGGGGACTGTGGACCAGGGAATGAACAGATTCAACTTTGATATCTTAGCTTTGTCGAAACAGGCAGGTGTCGGGCCTTTGGTGGCGGGTAACTACATCATGGTGCAGAACTCAACGGCGAGTGCTACCGGAACCTCTGCGAGCGGAACTGGAGCGCCAACGGCGAGTGCGACTGCCAAGTTCACTGGTGCGGCGAGCAAGATCGACGGTAGTTCGATGAGCTGGGGAGTTGGAGCTGGTGTTCTGCTCGCCTGGCTTTTGTGAGATTCTTCGTCCGGATTAAGTCACCTCGACAAATCGTTGGCCGAATCAACGCGGCCCACGTTCTTAGAAAACGAAAAACGAAAAACGGATCTATTCTGTTGGAGGATGTGCGAATATATCGCGACTACAACTTTCTGAAATTTAACCACAGATGCATCAGTCTAGTATACTAAATACGCTACGTGCATAACATAGAGAACAATTTAGATGTTTTGTTTCTACAATCCGGGCTTCAAACTCATCCTCATTGATTCAGTGAATTCTCGTTCCCTCCCGAACCTCTTCCGATCAGTATCGGATTGATTCCACCGGCCGTTAACATATCCGTCGGACTATTCTACAATTTTGTGCATCGCCCAAATAGTACTAATATGCACAGTGTTCTAGGTTGTCCATCTTTAGCCGAAGATCTTTGGGGGCAACATGGCGCCTGATCCCAAGGACGCCTGGTTGGATATGGTTCTTTATGTAGAGCATGTGTGGGCCTGGATATGAACACAAGATGTACTACTCAGGATCTAGAGGCGACTACTTCGTGTTCAAGGCTATCAACGAAGCTGCAGAACGTGAAAGGGGGGCGGGTTGTAAGTTGTTATGTATGCCGACAGATCCTTCACCAGTACTCCGTAGGCGTCAAAAGTGTCAATAAACAAGCTGGTGAGGGGTGGGGGGTGGGGAAACCTCGGCCAGCCACTGTTTGGTGACTTTTGACGCCTAAGGTACCTTGCGGAATATGTACTGGTGGTGCTTGTGCCGATCTGTGCCCCTACTGTATATATCTTCGGAATCTGCCCTCTACATAGATGTTTCGAGATCGATGGTCCAACCTTATCTGAAGCTCGAAATATTCAACGCATCATCAATGAATGAATGAGTGGAGGGACCAGCAGAGCGCGCTGCTGGCGTGATGATCGTGGCAATGGTCACGAGAATGTTGAGCGGGGTTGGTTGGGTGATGGAACGGTATTGTGTTTGGTCATCCAAAAGTCATCGTAGAAGTGAAGTGACTGTTGTTAACAAAAAGATTGAAAGAGGAGCAAGGGTTCTCCTCATGTTGAACCAATGAATTTTTCGTTTTTATGCTGACGTTTAGCGGGCATAGATTATCTAATCTCCTCGGACCCTTGAAAGACTTTCTTTCACCCGTTGACTCTTCCTTTACAATTCCCTAACCCGTGAGAAACCCCAACCACACTACTCACAGCCGCTTGAAACCCTCATCTACGTGCTCTCTGCTACTCAGGCAACCCCCGTATCTCAACCTACACCTCCCATCACTTTATCCATCGCCGCCATTATGGCCTCAGCAGCCAAATCCTTCACCCGCCTCGCCGCCCACGCGACTCCCGTAACCTCAACCGTCAGATCCACTGCCGCTCGCCACGCTCGCCATGCCCTCTCACGCCAAACCTTCCAATCCTCCTCCAGACGTGGCTACGCCTCCGGTGTAGGAGGTCAAACCTCAAGCACAGGCTTGTACCTTGGACTCGGAGGACTTGCCCTGGCGGGTGGCGCGGGAGCGTACGTGTACATGAACCAGGATATCAACTTGAAAAAGGGTAGTTCGGGCGAGACGACGGGGATATTGACGCCAACGAAGGAGGATTATCAAAAGGTCTACAATGAGCTAGCGAAGGCTCTTGCGGAGAAGGATGACTATGATGATGGGAGCTACGGTCCAGTACTCGTACGATTGGCATGGCATTGCAGCGGGACGTACGTACCATTCCATCCGGCAGCCATGCTCTCGGAGGCTGACGTAGTCTAGCTACGACAAGGAAACTGGCACTGGCGGTTCCAACGGTGCAACTATGCGCTTTGCCCCTGAATCCGACCACGGCGCCAACTCTGGTCTCAAAGCTGCTCGTGACTTTATGGAACCAATCAAACGTACTTTCCTCCTCCCCTGATGTTGGAACTCTAGGCTTACTCTGGGTTTTAGAAAAATTCCCCTGGATCTCTTACTCCGACCTCTGGACCCTCGGTGGCGTCTGCGCCATCCAAGAGATGCAAGGTCCCACCATCCCCTGGCGTCCTGGCCGCCAAGACCGTGATGTCGCCATGTGCACTCCCGACGGCCGACTTCCCGATGGCGCCAAAGAACAGAAGCACCTGCGCGCCATCTTTGGGCGCATGGGCTTCGATGATCGAGAAATCGTCGCCCTAAGCGGTGCACACGCGCTCGGCCGCTGCCATACCGATCGAAGTGGATTCGAAGGACCCTGGAGTTTTAGCCCAACGGTCATGAGTAATGACTATTACCGGTTGTTATTGGGGGAGAAGTGGAATTTCAGAAAGTGGAATGGACCGAAGCAGTACCAAGATGTCGGGAGCAAGAGTTTAATGATGCTGCCGACGGATATGGCGCTCATCCAGGACAAGGACTTTAAGAAACACGTTGAGCGTTATGCCAAGGACGACCAGGCCTTCTTCAGCGAGTTTAGAGATGTCATGGTTAAGCTACTAGAGCTCGGCGTACCCTTTACTGGCAAGGAAGAGGATCGTATGACCTTGACGCCGAGCTCGTAGGTTCTGCTCTTCTCAGACGGCGACTTTAGGTCTTTGGTGAGAGGTGCGGGCAGTGGTGATGCATCCAGTCCAGGCGTTATTCTTGTGGTAATTTGAAATGGAGTTTTGTTCCCAGCGCAAATATACCGACATAGAACGCTAGATCTAGAAGCTCGATCTAGACATAGAAGCTCGACCTAGAACTAAAAGTAGATTATTAGATCTTCCAAAATCCTTTGTTCGGGACGAGGGCGTCCGATGGCATTCTTCTCCTCCTCCTCCACAGCATGCGTTCCATATTAATCACCTTATCCACTCTCCCAACTACACAATTCGAGCACGCGAGGTTAGAACTTCCTACCGTAGGAGAGACAAACAAAAGCGCTGTCTTACCCCCCACATAACGGAATCAAAAACCAAGAACGATAATTTTTTCTTAGGGTCGTAATACCCTTTTTCAAACAGTCAAACGAGAACAATTGAGCTGTGTTTTTGGATTTTGTATTGGGCGATTTAGGGGGAAAAGTAGAGAAGGTTTGTTGAACGTGAAAAAGCTCGGTGGAAAGCCTTCATAGCATATCTTCGTACTCGGGTTCGCTCGACGCAGCTCGCCAGCTCATAGCGGGACGGGGGACTGGATGACATCGTATGGAATGCTGTCTCTGCTTGTTGGCATCATAGTCCCTCATAAACGTTCTCACGGCCGGACTGTCATAGGCTACGTATTTCGAGTCTATAGTTGCGCATCCGGGTTGCCCGAGCTGGAGTCTCGGGCATAGAAGTTGGCATACACACGTGCCGCCTCGCTTTATTCAGTCGTGCCCTAGGCACGCAGTCCTCTATGCCGGGGTACTCTGGGCTTGTTCTGTCCATCTCAGGGTCCTAAATCACCAACGCTTTTGGTCGTGTTGGAGATTTTTATCGAGTGTAGGGTAGATCATACCTGTATCGTGTTCATGCGAAGACAGTGATTGCACCATCTGCGTTGAAAGGCCCAATACGTCCGAGTCCTCCAACCACTGGCGCAATGTATACTCTGGCAACCTGTGCCAACCAACAAGTCGGCGTACTGGAGCTCTGTGAGACCGGTTGGTGGTGCGGGTATGTAGCTCTTGGCCACAGGTTCGGGACCTTGCCTCCCTTCAAACCGATCCGGAAGACAAGATCGACAGAAACTCGCTAGATGGTTTCGGGCCTTAAGAAGAGACTCATGTGAGCGTCTTAGGAGAATCTCTTGCCATACGTCACAAGGAACAATTGCGAGGACTGCGTTGTACTTGTCTAATTCAGTCTTAGCTTTATACTCTTGACCGGCCTACTTGTCGAAAGAGAAGATATATCATTTGCTTTACGCTTCGTCTGGCTGCTTTTTTGCGACAACGCGTCCGTCACTAGAAGAGATGTGCTGGGATCAGTCAAGGCTCGCTGCTGTTTGAATTTCAGAGCTTGTGGAATGACCATGACCAGACGAAATCGAGAGTTTTCACGTCACCAGGCTTCTGCGATACTTGTGTCGCAGATTCTCTTGCTTCGAAGCCCAAATTGCACTTTCTACTGGCAGCGACTTACTTGTGACAAGAATGCTTATGTGCACTTGGAGGTGCCCCTGTGAAAAGACATTTTTTTAACCAGCTTCAAAAAGGGTCAGGATAGACCTGATGCGGTGAGACGTGAACGTGACATACAGAAGATCACTAGTTATGATGGGAATGTTGGGTGAATTGAAAAGCCGGTCGAATGATATTCCATGGCGCCGGCATGTTACTGTTCTAGAATTGGGTTCTCATTCACGGTCCAAGGAGCAACCTAAACGCCTAAAGCCATAAAAGAGGTGAACTGAGAAGAATGACCGTACTGCCCTTTGCTAGACCCGTATCAAAAAAGACATCCTGTTCGGCGACGATGTCCATGCTCTGGCAACAGCGTCATTAAAGATAACCGACCCCGAGTTGACTGATTTCACGTTACCCAAATCAAGTCTTCCTGAGTTGCTCGGCTGTGGGATGAGATATGCCGGACTGCCAGCTGAAGGAGTTGGCGCAGGGTAACCACCAGGATAGCCTAAAAGCGGTTGTGGTGGTGGTGGCAAAACTGACTCAGAGCCGTCAGAGAACATGTTGTATGATATACATGATAAGCTTTATGTCCGGGTCTATCCGTACAGCAGTCCTCTCACTTACGGTTGTGGAATTGCTCCCATCCTACAACGGTCCGTCGTTATTGCGTCAAGAACAGAGATAGTGATGTAAAGAACGCGGCGTCTCGCCGTTTATATCTGTACTAGCACGCTCAGAGACTGCTTGACTCTATCCGAGTCAATGAGGAAAGCCATCAGCAAGGCTCAAACTCCTTTGCTTCTTTCTCGAATACCAAATTGTCAGCCAAAGTTCGCCGCAGTCTTGCTCGTTTTGTCAACCAATCCCTTTGCACTCGTCATATGAATATAGTTTGAAAGTGTGGGAATAAATATCCAGCTTCGTCGAAGACTATCAGTTTACGTGTCCATGATCGTGTCTAGCTACAGTGCATTTATATATATATTCAATATAAAAAGGGAAGAATCGGCAAGACCTTTACTTGCTTTTATAGAATGCATGGCATTGGAAGTAAAGGATACCGAGCAAATTATCTCTCGGCTATGATGTTGTGGCGAGGCAAACTGCTTCACACAGCGATGCGTGAAGCCGACAATGTCTATCGGCAGAATGCTCGTTGCCAGCATACTCATTGCAATACTTTTCTATTATGCTCATTTCTACTTTACTTTCTGCTCTGTGTTTATACGTTTATACTGTCGTGTGTGAACTGCGAAGTTTAGATAGGGTCCGATCTAGCTCGATCACGTGTTCTTTCTAAGTTACACAGTACGCGCTTGGGGAAAGCTTGTCTGCGAGTCAGAGGCACAGTTCTCGAACCCCGCCAATGACAAGCCATCAGTTCAACACTAAGCGGCCATCCATGCCGAGATGTGGGGTTAAGGAAATGGACGACAAAAAAGACATGTAACCCAACATGTCAGGATTGCCGCATGAAGCTTACTTGCAGGATGCATTAGGATTATCCGTCTGTCATCCGTCTTGATGGTCTTGTAGCATCACTTTCAAGTCGTGGCGGACTCTTCCTGCTCACACGAAGCTGTCCGAACTTGAAGCGCAAAGATGGCAATAAGAGAAAGTCAGTGTGCCATCAGTTCGCTCCTTGGCGACAACATTTGCTGATTGCATGTATTCTAGAGACATCGGCTTCTCCGGACTCCTCGCTGGAGCATGATCAGCCGTATGTGAACAACTACTACGACCCAGATATCGCTCATCCCAACGCCGAATATGACGACGACCTCCATGTGCAATGTCCATCGCATACAACGCAACGAAAGCTGGTCACCAAGATCGACCTCCGAGTCATCCCAGTCCTCAGTATTCTATACTTGCTAGCCTTTCTCGACCGGACGAACATCGCCAATGCTTCGATCTTTGGCTTGCAAAAGGATCTTAAGCTGAAGAGCACGGAATACAACACGGCGCTCACCATATTTTTTATACCGTACATCCTCTTTGAGATCCCCTCGAACATCCTTTTGAAAAAGCTCAAGCCTCATGTATGGCTATCGGCATGCATGTTCCTTTTTGGCTTCGTAACGATAATGCAAGGATTGGTAAAGAACTACAGTGGCCTGCTTGCGACTCGATTTTTCCTAGGCCTTGCCGAGACAGGCATGTTTCCTGGCTCGTTCTATTTGATCGGAATGTGGTACAAGCGCTCTGAAGCCCAGCGTCGGTACTCTTTCTTCTTCGGCAGTACCAGTCTAGCTGGTGCTTTCGGAGGCCTTCTGGCTTCTGCTATTGGGAAAATGGATGGAATGCGAGGTTACCACGGCTGGAGGTGGATCTTCATCCTGGAGGTAAAGAGACTGATCCTGTTCAGTATCAGGACACTGACAAGTCTGTGAATAATCCAGGGTACTCTTACCTGCGTAGTTGCTTTCGCCTTCTTCTTCCTCATCCCCAGTTTTCCCGAGGACGCCAAATGGCTTGGGGATGATGAGCGTGCATACGTCAGGGCAAGGTTGCGCAAGGACCAGGGACGGAGCGCTGCAGAACGCTCAATCGGTGTCAGAGACGTCGTCAATGTCTTCAAAGATTTCAAAATCTTTGTTGGAGGATTTATGTATTTTGGATTGATTGTACCAGCTTATGGGTATGTGGAACTTCTACTTCCTTTGAACGCAAAGTATTCTGACGCAAGTCGCAGCTATGCATTCTTCGCACCTAGCATCATCAAAAGCTACGGGTACTCGCAGATCGGCACACAGCTTCACAGCGTTCCTCCATGGGCATGCGCTTTTGTCTTTGCAATGGTCATCGCCTTCCTCTCGGATAAAACGAAGCACCGCTTTGCTTTTACCTTGATACCAATATCCATCGCCATTGCCGGATTCGCTATCCTTCTAACCGTTCACACGAAACCCAACGTGGAGTATGCTGCGCTCTTCCTTGTCGCCATGGGAGCGTACAGCGCTATGCCCGTAATCGTCTGCTGGTTCAACATGAACCTAGGAGGCCATCACCGCCGTAGCATTGGGACGGCTTGGCAGGTAGGATTTGGCAATATAGGGGGAATTATTGCTACATATGCATTTCTAGCAAAGGACGCTCCACGCTTCAAACGAGGATATAGTATCTGCATCGGATTCATTTGTTTGAGTGCCGCAAGTTGCATCATCTATTTCGTGAGTATTTTCATACAGAACCGAAACCGGGATAAAGCGGCAACGGATCTGGGGTTGACAGAGTTTGAGAAGACGGAGAAGGGTGATATGAGTCCGGATTATAGGTACTTGCTATAAATCGTGGAGGTATTGGATATCCCAGAACTGCTATCTATTTGCGATTTGTCATGAATATTTCAAAAGCTGCATTTATAAAAACATTGGTTCCTGGATCTCCTTTCATCTGTGGACACGTTTGTGCCTTTGTTCCTGTTATACCTACTTTTGGACCTTTTTGCTGCTTTGTATCTGACGAACCTTCCCTCTTTTCCTATCGGCTGATGCTTTGTTTGCTCCATTTGTACTGTGTGAGCAATGAGCCATGGTCTACAGGCTTCTACTGAGAAAACAAGAGGTAAGACTGTGGAGTTTACAGCGACAACAGCTCAACTCTCTAGCGGATAAAGTCCTGAGACTCATTCAGCTCGGCACAGTCTCATTCATATTAAGGGTAGACGGCAATATTGTCTTCAAAAATATAGAGATACATATTTCTTGCGCTTGCCATCTGGCCCTCGGCGACTTGTATTCTTTTATGGTTGACTCCATCACAGAGCTCTGGGCGCATAACACAAGCGGCAATCGGGAGACACTGATATATCTCGCAGACATTCTCGTCCATTCGTCGGACACGATACAGTAGCCGACAAGCGATGCCGTCCACATATAGTGTCGGATTCACTTTCACCTCATTTAGATCTCTTACTGCTACAAATCCAAACCCAACTCCAACGTAGCCAACCCCAGAATCAGCAATGCACCACCTACTCTCAACCCACATCATAACCGCCATCCTCTTCTCCCACCTACCCTCCCTCACAACCGCAACAGCCCTCCCACGCTCCTCTCCACCCGCCCTCACGGCCAACACCAGAACCCAGTGCACCACCTCCCCCGCCTGGCTCACCCCGACCTTCCGCTCCGAAGACTGCCTTGAAGCCGTCGAGCGCTTCCTGTACACCGACTACATTCACTACAAAGGCACCCGCTACGAATTCCACGACCGCACCCCCCCGCCCCAGCCGCGCTACCCGCCCATGCTTGTCCCCCGCCGCTACACCATCGCCTCCTGCACCGTCGTCATCGCCATGCTGTGGGACTTCCCGGACCAGCCGCCGCTGCCGCCGCTGCCGGGCGATCCGAAGGGGCCGTTCCAGCGCGCGGATGTGCTGAGTTTTCAGGACGTGTTTGATGCGTTGCGGAGGGTGTCGCTGAGGTGTT
>JAABUW010002036.1_pt1 | contig 27768 bp, 25 predicted proteins | sample 5560081 | NCBI WGS metagenome assembly JAABUW01 (sample SAMN10711882, study PRJNA513363) | rock metagenome | isolation source: Antarctica rocks | place: Antarctica: Victoria Land, Knobhead sud | reverse complement strand
CCTCGCCCTCCAGCGCAAGGCGCTACGCGAGGCCGGCTGCCGGCGGACCTATGCGGAGAAGGTGTCCGGAGCGCGGCGCGACCGGCCGGAGTTGGAGCGGCTGCTCGACCAGGTGCGCGAGGGGGACGTGGTCGTGGTCACGCGCCTCGACCGGCTTGCACGCTCGACGCGCGACCTGCTCGACATTGCTGAACGTCTGCGCGACGTGGACGCAGGGCTGCGTAGCCTGGCCGAGCCTTGGGCGGATACCACCTCGCCCGCTGGCCGGATGGTTCTGACCGTGTTCGCCGGTATCGCCGAATTCGAACGGGCGCTGATCCTGGGCCGCACCAGCGCCGGGCGCGAGGCGGCCAAGCAGCGCGGCGTGCGGTTCGGGCGGCCACCCGCGCTCACCCAGGACCAGGTCGCCCTCGGCCGCCGCCTAGTGGACGAGGGCACCTCCGTGCGCGCCGCGGCCAAGGTGCTGCGCTGCCACCACGCCACGCTCTACCGCGCGCTGGATGCCGCGGCCGCTGCCGGGCTGGGCTGACATGGACCGTGTCGTCCGTTGGGCGCCGGCCGAAGGCATTGGCGCCGAGCATCTCAGCCTTCGCAGCACGGCGGAGGGCGTCATTGCGGAAGGCGTGGTGGTCGGCGCGCGCCATGGCACGTCATACGGCCTGCATTACCGCGTTACCTGCGACCCCCTCTGGCGCGTGCGGGAAGCCGTGCTGTCCCTCGCCGGCGAGGACCGCCGCCTGCACCTGCGTAGCGACGGCGAGGGCAATTGGCAGGACAGCGAGGAGCGCCCTGTTCAGGCACTGCAGGGGTGCGTCGACATCGACATCTCAGCGACCCCCTTCACCAACACGCTGCCCATTCGCAGGCTCGGCCTTGCGCTGGGCGAGGCACGCGAGATCCTGGTCGCCTACGTCGCCGTGCCCGCGCTCGCACCGGAGCCGGTCCGGCAACGCTACACCTGCCTCGAAGCAGGACGGCTCTACCGCTACGAAGGGCTGTTCCGGGGCTATGTCGGCGAGCTGCCGGTGGACGCGGATGGCTTGGTCCTGGACTACCCCGGCACGTTCCGCCGCGTATGACGCCCGGGCACTGAAGCCCACTTTGGCAATCCGCTGAAGCCGACTTTGGAAAGTGACAGCCTTCCCGGTATTTCACAGACCGTCAAACGTCCGATTGGGTCTGTGAAAAGCAGGCACAAACGGGCATGATCCCCGCCCATGTGTGTCAGTTTCAGAAGACGGCTGCGGTGACGGTCAGAAGACATCTGCAGTCGCGGGCCACTGCTTGCCGGCTGAGCTTCTCGTGTGAGCCTGCTACGGCGTCCCGCTAGCAGGGTGAGCCTCGGGCTGCTGGAACCGGCGTGCTGCTGGAGTGCCTCGCTGGGTCATCTTATGGTCGGGCAGCCTGCCACCGCAGGCGCCTTCTGGTGAGGCGCTACCCTGATGGAGGTGTCTCTTGGTCAGGCTGACGTTCAGAAGACCTCAGCAACGCGTTGATTTTCCAGACTCGCCAGTGCAGCGGTCTTTTGAAACTGATAGCAGGCCTTGAGCCGCGGCGCCTCGACCTCGACCGTTCCGAACAAGGTCTGCAGCCGACGCGTGCGCCGGTCCTTGAGCGGCTGCAGTGCCCTGCATGCCACGCAGGCCCCATGATGGGCCGCATACTCCGCCATCTGCCCGCACAGCATGCTCGCCTGCAGCTTGGCCAACAGCGCCTTGGTTTCGGACAACACAAGGCCGACCTCCGCAAGCGTGCTGACCACCGTCGGCCGGCTGAACGTCACCAGCTCCGTCGTCTTCACCTCGCCCTGGCTCGTCCTCGCCTCCAGCCGCACCGTCCACTGCATCAAGCCCGTTCCCCGTGGTCAGACCTCAACCAGGCCGATCAGACCACCTTCGGCAAGCCACCTGCCCCAGGTTTTTGACACTCCCGTAGGCCAACTCGGGTGCGACGCCATCCTTACCGAGGTCCAGTGCGGCAAAGCTCTTCGCCCCGCCCTCAATCATATCCTGACAGGGGCAGACGAGCAGGCGGCGAACCCGGACCGGCACGTCGCCGAACAGGGAGCGAAACCTCACCCCATAATGGCCCTTGCTGGCCAGCACGCGTCCGCACGCGACGCACGAGCGACGGCGCTCACCCACTACGGCCACCTGCGCCGGCACGATTTGAGCCTGCAGTGCTGCCGTGAGTTGCTTCGCCTCGGCGAGCCGGAGCCCAAGCTCGGCCAAGCCGGCCTGCTCGTCGCGCTCGATGCAGGCAACGTCGGTTTCCGTCGTCACCCCAGGCCGCAACTCCGCAACCAGCTTCACACGCCACACCAGCTTCGGCACCAGCCCGCCCCCGTCCCGTGAGCCCGTAACCTAACCCAATGTGATCAGCACCCCACGATTTTGAATGCTCTCCTCCGCTGACGCGGCGCCGTCTCGTAGGCTACCGAGTTGGCGACCCTTTAGTTCTACCGCGGGATGACGGCGGCTGTCCTGCTGCAGCCTAGACAGCAAAATCGGCTTCCAGGGTCAGGTCAGTGCCATGCTTGCTATGCCAAGCCAACCCGGCAGCATTACGGGCCAGGTCCATGCAACATGCTGCCGGGCGGGCCTCCAGCGTCACAGCATCAGGTGCCGCCGGACCTCCTCGGCCGTCACCTGCCCCGGCGGAATGGTCGCGACGACACGACCCTTCTCCATAACATAGGACCGGTCGCTGAGGGACAGGATCGTGTCAAGGTTCTGCTCGACGAACAGGATGGTCGTGCCGAGATCACGGCAGAACGAACGCAGCGCCGCGCAGATCAACTGGACGATCGAGGGCTGGATGCCCTCCGACGGCTCATCGAGCAGCATGAGCGACGGATTGCCGATCAGCGCCCGCCCGATCGCGAGTTGCTGCTGCTCGCCGCCCGACATGGTGCCCGCGATCTGGCGCCGCCGCTCCTTCAGGCGGGGGAAGGACTCGAATACAAGGTCAGGCAGCTTCGTCCCGTGCCGTCCGCCGATCAGCCGCCCGACCGCCAGGTTTTCATCCACCGTCATGCGCGGGAAGACGTGGCGGCCCTGCGGGATGTAGCCCATGCCAAGCCGCGCGCGGCGCTCGGCCGGCAGTGCTGTGACATCCTGGCCGAGCAGCCGGACCGAACCGGCCGCCGTCTTGAGCAGTCCGATCAGGCAGCGCATCGTCGTGGTCTTGCCGACCCCGTTCCGGCCGATCAGGCTCACGATCTCACCCTTGGCGACACGAAGGTCCACCCCCTGCAGGATCGGCGTCTCGCCGTAGCGCGCCCACAGGCCAGCGACCTCGAGTACCGGTTCAGCGTTCATTGGTGCGGCCCAGATAGATTTCGGCGACGTTCGGATCAGCGATGATCGTCTCGATCGGGCCGCGCGCGAACACCCGCCCGTAGTGCAGCACCGTGACCATCTTGGCGATTTGGCGCACGAATGCCATGTCGTGTTCCACCACCAGCATCGTCATCCCCTCGCCATTGAGGCGCAGGATGAGTTCGCCGGTCTGGAACGTCTCCTCTGGCGACATTCCGGCGGTCGGCTCGTCGAGCAGCAGCAGCTTGGGTTTCAGCGCCAGCGCCATGCCGATCTCAAGCCATTGCTGCTGCCCGTGCGCGAGCTGCCCGGCAAGCTTGCCAGCGTCGGCACCGAGGTTCAGCAGAGCGAGCAGCCGGTCCTCCTCGTCCCGCAATTGAGGCCCGGCGACGTGGTGCTGCAGCGCGATGTGCACGTTCTGCCGGACCGGCAGCTCCTTGAACACCGACGGCGTCTGCATCTTGATGCTCATCCCGCGCTTGACGCGCTGGTAGGGCCGCTCGGCCGTGACGTCGGCGCCGTCGAAGCGGATGCGTCCAGCGGTCGGCGGATAGGTCCCGACGATCAGCCGGAACAGCGTGCTCTTGCCGGCGCCGTTCGGACCTATCAGGCAGTGGATGTCACCTTGCGTGACGTTGAGCGACACGTCGGACACGGCGGCCAGGCCCCCGAAGGACTTGGACGCGCCATCAGTGGACAGGAGCGGCGCCACCTCCTACTCCCCTACCGGCGTGACGAGCAGGGAAGCCTGCCGCCGCCTGGCCGGCCAGCTCACCAGCTTGATCAGGCCGATCACGAAACCTTCCGGAACATACATCACTGTCAGCAGGAGCAGGAGCCCGGTCAGCACGAGGGCGGCCTGCTGGCTGTAAACGGTGAGCAGCTGATAGGCGAACAGGAAGACGAAGGTGCCGACGAGCGTCGCTGTCAGGTCCTGGCGTCCGGAGAACGACACCCAGACGATCGGCATCGCGGCGAAGGGCAGGCCGATGCTGGACGGCGTGATGAACTGGCCCCAGGCAGTATAGAGCGCACCGCTCAGCCCGGCCAGCGCGCTGCCGATGCAGAAGGTCGCCAGCCGATACTTGCGGACGTCGTAGCCGAGCAGCTCGGCGCGCTGCTCGTCCTCGCGGATCGCCACGACCACGTTGCCGAAGCGGGAGTTCACCAGCATCCGCAGGCCGAGATAGACGACGAGCAGCATTCCGATCAGCAGGAAGTACAGCGCGACCCCGTCGAAGACGAGCGTGCGGTCGCCCCATGGCATGTTGAGCGCCTTCATCCCCTTCATGCCGTTGAACCCGTTGAGGCGGGCGCGGCCGATCCTCCATTCCGGCCCCGCCGTTTGGCCGAGGAAGAAGGCCAGTACAAGCGCCGCGGCCAAGGTGACGATCCCGAAGAAGATGCCGCCGACACGGCCCCAGATCATGAAATAGCCGAGCACGGCGGCTACGGCGCCGGCCAGCAGCACCGCGAGCCCGAGCGCTTCGAACGTCGAAAAGCCCCGCCCGCCGAGGTTGATGGCGATGACGCCATAGGCGTAGCCGGAGATGCCGAAGAAGAAGGTCTGCCCGAACGACATCACGCCGCCATAGCCCCACATGAGGCACAGGCCGAGCGCCATGAAGATCCAAATCAGGAAGTAGGCGAAATTGCCGACGTCGTAGGGATCGGCCACGAGCGGATAAGCGAGCGCCAGCGCGAGGACGACGCCGAAGCCGCCCCAGAAACGCGGCCCCGTCCCCAGCGTCTGTGGACCATTGAGCAGATGGAGCATGCGGGTTCTCCCGTTCAGCGCAGACGCCGGTTGACCCAGCCAGTGATCCCATCGGGCAGGACGCGGATGACCAGGATGACGGCGAGCAGCATCCCGATCTGACCGACGATCTGCCCGTGCCAGGCGTTCAGACCGGTGCGGATGACGGCGAGCAGAACCCCGGCAGGCGCGGTGCCGAGCAGAAGGTTGGCGCCACCGATCACCACGGTGACAAAGCTCTCGACCACGAAGCTGGACCCCATGGTCGGGATCAGGCTCATCGTGGGCGCGTAAAGCCCGCCGCATAGGCCGGCAAGCCCGGTGCCGAGGCCGAAGCTGAGCGCATACACCCAGTTGATCCGCACCCCGAGCGCCCGCGCCATGGATGCGTGCTGCATCGTGGCACGGGCCAGAACCCCGAACTGGGTACGCATGAAGACGACGTAGACGAAGGCCAGCACCGCCAACGATGCGCCGAACAGCTCCATCCGATACGTCGAGAAGGAATACTCGCCGACGGTGAAGCTGCCCGCCGGCGTGCCGATCCCGGCCAGGCTGGAGCCGAGCAGCAGGACCGTCCCCTGCGTGACGACCAGGTTCAATCCCCAGGTTGCCAGCAAGGTGTCGGCCGGACGCTGGTAGAAGCGCCGGACGATGACGACCTCGACCACCACGCCGATCAGCCCGGCGACCAGCGCGCCGCAAAGCTGGGACAGCACCAAGGGCAGCCCAAGCCGGCTCATGCCCACGGTGACATACGCCCCGCACATGATGAATTCGCCATGGGCCATGTTGATGACGCCCATCATGCCGAACACGATGGCAAGCCCGGCCGATGACAGGATCAAGAAGGCAAAGACGTCGGCAAACTGGTAGACATAGGAGAACAGGTCGCCCAGCATTGCCGATCTCCTCGCCTGGTCGGAGCCGTTACTTCTGCGGCAGGTTGTTCGGACTGTATTGCTCCTGCGGATTGTCCTTGGTCAGGTCGCAGCCGACTTGAGCAAGCCAGTACGGCTGGATGACGCCGAAATCCTTGTCGATGTGCACATCGTGCTTGGCGTCAACGGACAGCAGATACATGTGATGGCTCATATGCTGGCTTTTTGGATCCACGCAAATGCGGCCTTCTGGGGCGTCCACGCAAAGGTTGCCGTCCGCCACCGCGTGACGAAGATCATCGAGCTTGGTTGACTTCACCTTCTCGACCATCGTCTTGTATAAGTACATGGTGACATAGGCGTTGTAGCCCATATCATTGATATATGGCTCCTCCGGATACTTGGCGTGCCAGCGACGCTTGAAGTCCTCGGCAGCCGGCGTGTTCAGCTCTTCGAACCAGTTCGCAGCCGCATGCATGTTGTTGAGCGCCGGCGGCTTGAACCGCTTGTGCTCGAAGCCGAGCATGATCTTGATGGAGGACCCCATGGGCAGGTTGAGCTTCGCGGCCGAGGCTTGCTCGAAGAAACTGTCCTGCGCATCGCCGACGTTGATGGTCAGCAGCCAATCGGGCTTGGCTTTCTGGATGTTCTGGACGGTCTGGGCGAACTGGCTGACGCCTAACGGAATGAACTCCTCGCCGACCACGGTGCCGTTGACGTCAGGCTGCTTGAGGATGGCGCGGTTCCATTCGGCGGAAAGCTGTCCGAAATTGTAGTCGGCCGCCACCACGTAGGCTTTCGGGCCGAACGTCTTGACCATGTAGGGGATGAGGGTCGAGAACTGCTGCTCGGGGATGGCGCCGGTCGAGAACTCGTTGGCGTCGCACACGCCGCCTTCGTATTGGTTGGTGTAGAAATACGGGGTGTCCCCCTTGTCGACGATCGGGCGCATCGCCTCGCGAGACGCCGAGGTGATTCCACCGATCAGCACGTCAACATGGTCCCGTTCGAGCAAGCGGCGCGCGAACTCCTGGTAGCGGGCGTTGTCGCCCTGCGGGTCGAGATGGGTGAGCGCGATCGGGCGCCCCATGATCCCCCCCGCCTTGTTGATCTCCTCCATGGCCAGCATCGAGCCGTGCAGCTTGGGCAAGCCGATCGCCGCGAAGTCGCCCGAGATGTCCTCAATGAGCCCGACCTTGATCGGGTCGGCGGCATGCGCCGCCGGCATGCCCAACATCAGCACCGCTACGCCGCCCAGTAAAACCGACTTCAAACTCATCCGAACCTCCTTATGGCTCACACGTCCAACACCGCGCCCGGGCTCATGCAGATCCAAGCTCATGCAGCTCCAAGCTCAGGCACTCCAGGCTCACGCAGCGAGGTATCTCTTCAGGATGGAAGCACCCATCGTGTACTTGGGATCAACCATGTTGCCGAGGCGGATACGGCCGGCTTGGCTGAGCAGCATGTAGGCGTCGAGCTCGTCGAAGCCGTAGTCCGACGCCATCCAGCGGCACAGCTCGCGGTAGGCGATGCGTGCCGCGTCTTCCAACGGGCGCGCGCTGCCGATCGTCATGATGACGTCGGACGTCTCCAGCCGCGGCCAGGCGAAGCTCCATCCCTTGATCACGTCCACGGTCAGGCGGACGGTCGCCCGCTGTTCGACCGCAACGCCGGTAAGCTCGCCGTCCCCCTGGGTCGCGTGGCAGTCGCCGACGAACAGGGACGCGCCGGGAACGTGCACCGGCAGATAGATCACGGCGCCCGGCGCCACGTCCGGCAAGTCCATGTTCCCGCCATAATAGTCCGGCACCAGCGAGGAGATCGCCTCGATCTGCGGCGACACTCCGATGGTGCCGATGAACGGCTCATAGGGCAGCACGATCTTGTCGCTGAAATGCACCCCGGCGGCATCAATGCGCATCCGCTTCACCCTTTCGGGGAGCGGCGGGTTGAGCATGGCCGTGGTGGCCGTTCCGACCAGGCCGCCGAATTCGGGGATTAGGGCCGTCGTCCCATATTCGCCCCGCGTCTCGACCGACTGGATGTGCACCGCAAGGCAGTCGCCCTTCTCGGCGCCCCGCACGCCGAACGGCCCGCTCTGCGGGTTGAGGAAGGGATGGTTGAGCTTTTCGCTCGGCTTATCCTGCTCGGACGTGATCTTGCCGCTGAAGGCGTCCTCGGTGTCCACGATCAGCACATCACCGGGATCAATGGTCAGGATCTGTTTGGCGTATGGGCCGTAGACGAAATGGTGCTCGCCCTGCTCAGCGTCGGTGATCCGGTGCTCGCGGCCCTCCTTGCCGGCCGCCACGCCGCGCTTTGCCATGATGGACAGGTCGAGCCAGTCGGAAACGGTCATGTCAGGGATGCCTCGAGACGGGGAGAAGACGTTGGGCGTTCAATCCTGCGGGTGGCGGAGGTGCCAGTCGGTCGCGCGCTGGAACGCTGCTCCCGCTTGGCAGAGCAATGGTTCCGAAAGGTGGGGGCCGTAGAGCTGCATCGTGATCGGCATGCCGCCAGTGTCGAAAGACGCGGGGAAGGTGATCGTCGGGCCGCCGGTCAGATCGGCGGGGATGGTGAAGCGCAGGTATTCGGTGAAGTCGCCTCCTGCTCGACCCAGCCACTCCGCCGTGGTTGGCACCCGGGACGGCAGCGTCGGCATCAGGATAAGGTCCAAGCCGTCGAACGCCGCCGCCATCCGCGACTGGAACGTCACGCGGGCGATGTTGGCCCCGGCAAGCTGCGGCGCGGTCGCCGACTGCCCCATCTCGATGAAGTTCGAGAGCACCGCCCCATACTCCGCCTTGCGCGACGGATGGGTATCGCGGTGCGCCCAGGCGGTCTCGGCGGCGCAAAGCAGGCCCCAATGCCCGACCGCCTCGCGCCACTCCGGGAACTCCATCGGATGCAGCACGGCCCCGAGCCGCTCGAGCGACCGGGACGTCGCCTCCCATGCCGCCGCCACCTGATCGTCGATCCCGGACATGACGAAGCTGCGCGGCAGGCCGATCTTGAGGCCGCGTATGCCCGCTTCGCAAAGCGACGCATACGTCGGCACCGGGTCGTGCAGCGCGGTCGGATCGTTCGGGTCCGCCCCGGCGATCGCCTCCAGCATGATCGCCGCATCCACTGCCGACCGGGTCATCGGGCCCACGTGGTCGAGCGTGTCGGCCAACGGAAACACGCCGTACCGGCTGACCCTGCCCCATGTCGGCTTCAGGCCGGTGATCCCGTTCGCCGCCGACGGCAGGCGGATCGAGCCGCCGGTATCGGACCCGAGCGTGCCGAACGCCAGCCCGGCTGCCGTCGCCACCCCCGAGCCGGACGATGACGAACCGGTCCAATACTCGGCCCCCCATGGATTGATCGGCGCCGTGATGGACGGATGATGGTCGGCGAACGCCTGCTCGGTCGTCTTCAGCTTGCCCAGCGTGATGGCGCCGGCCGCCTCGAGCCGTTCCGTGACCGTGGCGCTGAACGGCGGCTTGAAGCCGCGATGGATCGCCGTGCCTGCTTCGGTCGCGGCGAAGTCGGTATAGATGAGGTCCTTCAGGCCGATCGGAATCCCGTGCAAAGGGCCGCGCCACAGGCCTTTTTCGATCTCCTGCTCGGCTGCCGCAGCCCGCGCCGTCGCACGCTCGGCCGTAAGCGTCGCATAGGCTCCGCTCGTCCCGTCCCGGGCCGCGATCCGGGCCAGCATGTATCGTGTCACCTCGACCGGTGAAACCGACTTGCTCTTAATCCCGGCGGAAAGGCTGGCGATGGACTCGTAGTGCACGTGGCGTTCTCTCTCAGGAGCTATGGTCGCATGGCGTGACGTTGGTAGGTTCGGCTCTCGCTTGTCTCGGCTCCCCTCGCCAAAATACTTGACCGTGTGTGCCAGTCGGGGCGCGCCAGTCGGGGCCGGAGCGGCCTGATCGACAGGATGCGCCCGCTATTGAGCGCGCTCGCGCAACACGGACCTCGGCATCTCCCCATACCGGGTCTTGAAGGCCCGCGTAAAATGCGACAGGTCGTTGAAACCGGACCGCATCGCGGCTTGGCTGACGGTGCTGACCCTTCGCTCGTCCAGCAGCCGGTGCGCGTGTTCAAGCCGCTGCCGCCACAACCACCGTATTGCCGTGGTGCCGTCAGCAGCGAAAACGCGGCAGAGCGTGCGCCCGGACACGCCGAGTCCGTTGACCAGCCGTGAGAAGTCGAAATCGGGATCCTCGATGTGGCGCAGCAGGATAGCCTTGGCGCGATCGAGCAGGTCCTGGTGGCCGAGACTTTGCTTGCCCTGGGTCAGACCGAACTCGAGCGCCGCCGCCAGCGTGTCTGCCAGCGAGGCGCCCAGACGCTGCAACGCGGTTTCGTCCGGTGCAGCATCCAGCCTGATCGTCTCGTTCAGCACGCTGGTGACGAGAGACACGCAGGGCTCGCCGCATCGCAGCGTCCTGGCCGCGATCTGATCCGACGCAGGGATCCGCGACGTCAGCAACCGCCGGGGCAATTGCCCGATCAGCATCCTGCTGTCGTGGTCAAATGCCCAGGTGAACGGGCGTGCCGAGTCATAGATGACGACGTCCCCCGGCCCAGGCGTGGCGCATCGCTGGTCCTGCACGAGCCGGCCGTGGCCGGCGACCATCAGGGCGACGAAGAAGTTCTCGTTCGGCCTGCTTCGCAGGAGGTCCCGCGTCCGGTCGTTGCGCATCGGGGAAAACCGGATGTCGCTTACTTGCAGCGGGCCCGCGTTGATCCGCTGCAGCTTGGCCGAAAACGGGCGATCCCTGGCGAGCTGGACGCTGTCAACCGGGCTCAGGAATGCGCATATCGTCTCATTCCAGTAGCTGAACCGATCCTTGGACGCGACGGCGTCCGTGTCGAAGCAGTTGGCATCGGGGTTATCTCGACTGCGGAGGGGCAAGACATCCAACACCACCTCTGCCTCCTTTCGACCGCCTGTCCGTGTACCAGGCTCCTGGCTGCACGGAGCGCCGGCACAACCGCTGATCAGCGTTTGCTAGAAGTCACGAAGCAATCATTGTGCCAGCTTAAGGGGGCTCAGGGCGGCGGGCAAGGCGACTCGACTCTGATCATTTCCTGTTTGGATAGCTGGCATTGGTGACGTGCGGTGATTCAGGCTGTGTGCCAGCTTGGTTCACGGATCGGCTGGTTGGTGCTGGGAAGCTGGGCAGAGCAGAAGGTTGCCTCCTCTCTTGACCTCTGGACTTCCTCCTTTGTCGTTCAAGCTGAACCAAGACCGCCTCGGTCACATCCCGCGGGCGCGTCGTCGGGTGACGAACTGGCCAGCCTGCGCCAGCGCGGCAGCTTGACGGTCTGGTTCACCGACGAGGTGGTCGCGGCGTGGGCGGCCGAGCGGCGCGCGACGCGCGGTGGGCAGTCCCGGTCTTCGCTGCTCGCCATTATGACAGTGCTGACGCTGCGCACGGTGTTCCGCCTCGCCTACCGGCAACCCAAGAGGCTGATAAGCTCCATCGTCGGCCTGCCTTCTGTGCCAGTCCGAACACCGGTCCAAGCGTCAGCGCGCTCGCGATGGCCACGCCCGAGTAGCGCGGCTGACCCCCTTCGCGTGGTCGGCGGTGCAGCCTTCCAGGCCGCGATCGCCGCGCAAGTAAACCGGACCGTCGAACTACCGCGTTGTCGCAGGGCGGCGTCATGGGCTGCCGAATTCGTCGCCCGGTGGCTCTGCTTTGGGCTGTGATGACGGCGCTCGGCAGTGGGCTTGATCGCCACGACGACTGCCCTCTACGGTAACGGGGGAAAACGCTCCCGTGCCATCTTGCCTGAGGCGATCCCACAGCGGTCCATGCAACACAGCCACACGAACCCCCTGATTACCGACGTATCCGCCTTTCCGCGCATGATAGGCCGTCACACCTTTGGCACGCGATGTGCTCGTGCCTTGCAATCCGACCATCAACACCGCGTCTGTTCACGCACATCGCTCAGCAGGGACTAAGAGAATGGAACATCGTGGCGCAAAGTCTTTGTTCATCCGAGCCGCAATCGGCATGGCCCTTGCGGCAATCCAGCCCGCGACCGCCCTTCGGGCTCAAGCCGCAGGCACCTTGATCTGGGGCATGCCGTCCGAAACCGACACGTTGGACCCGCACGCAACCGGCGGCTGGACCACTTACCAGATCACCTACCAGATGTTCGAGGGCCTGGTGAAGGAGGATCTGACCAAGGGCGACGTCCCTACGCCTCCGTTAGTTCCAGGCCTTGCGACCTCATGGGAGGTTTCCCCGGACGGACTCCAATACACCTTCAAGCTGCGTCCAGGCGTGACGTTCCACGATGGCACGTCGTTCGACGCCGCCGCGGTCAAGTTCAATTTCGAGCGGTTCTGGGACAAGTCCTCGCCGAACTACTATCCGAAAGCCGCTTCCTTCGTCGCGGCTTACGCGAAGTGGATCAAGGGCGTGGAGGTGCTGGACCCGATGACGGTCCGCATCACCTTGACGGAAGCCAACTACCAATGGCTGCGGCAGGGGCTGCAGAGCTACGGACAACCGTTGATGGTCAGCCCCGCCGCGGTGAAGAAGTACGGCAACGAGGGGATTACCCTCCATCCCGTCGGCACCGGGCCGTTCCGGTTCGTCGAGCGCCAGCAAGGCGTGCGGACCGTGCTGGAGCGCAATCGGGATTATTGGGGCCGGAAGGCGCAGCTCGATCGTGTGATCTACCGCCCGCTGCAGGACCCGGCGACCCGGGTCAACGCACTCGCCAACGGCGAGGTGCAGATGATCAGCACCCCGCCGTGGGACGAAATCCAGGGTTTGGTCGATGACGGGTTCAAGCTGTCAACCAGTCCCAACGTTCCCTACATCAACTATATCTATCTCAACATGAAGCAGGACGTGTTCAAGGACGTCCGCGTCCGCCGCGCCGTCAATATGGCGATCGACCGGCAGGGAATTGCACGCGAGATCTACAAGAAGACCGGCCGGCCCGAGTTTGGCCTGCTCTCGCCCGGCACCGACGCCTATGATCCGGCGTTCCGAAGCTACCCCTATGATCCCGACGCTGCGAAGAAGCTGCTCGCCGAGGCGGGATACCCGAACGGCTTCAAGGTGGTGTTCGAGATCCCGCAGGTCGGCACGGGCGAGCTGGTGGAGTCCTGGATCCAGCGCGACCTGAAGAAGGTCGGCATCGACGTCGAACTGCGGAAATTCGAGTGGGTCACCTACATGGGCCGCTGGGCCGCCGGTATGGGCAACGACGTGGGAATGAACGAGATTGGCTGGGGCATGTCCACCCCGGCCTGGATCGGCATCGTCTCACGCTGCGACACGATGGCGCCGAACGGTCAGAACTCCGGCTACTACTGCAACAAGGACGTGGACGCGCTGCTCAGCCAGGCGCTGACCACACGCGATCAGGATGCGGCAAAAGTCCTGTACCAGAAGGCAAACAGGCTGATCATGGACGACGCGGCCTATGTGCCGGTCGTGGACGACCTGCAGCCGGTGATGCTGTCGCCCAAGGTCCATGGCTTCATCAACCCGCCGGAGGACTGGTTTGACCTATCCACGGTCTCGGTGGACTGACCCGGCACGGCGCCCGTGCGCGGCTTCCTCGCCCGCCGGATAGCCGCGCTGGTTCCGGTCCTGATCGGGGTCTCGATCGTCATTTTCCTGCTGATGCACCTGGCGCCTGGCGACGTGACGACGTCACTGCTCGGACCGCAGGCGACAGAGGCCGACCGGGTTGCACTGCGCGTCACGTTGGGACTGGATCAGCCGGTTCCGGTGCAATATGCGCGCTGGGTGGCACAGGTGGCGCAGGGCGATCTCGGCATCTCCATCGCCACCACTCGCCCGGTCGCGGCGCTGATCCTTCCGCGTTTCCTTAACACCTTGCTGCTCACCGCGGCCAGCCTCGCGCTGGCTATGGTGATCGGCTACGGCGCCGGGCTGGTCGCGGCGCTGCGGACGCGCTCGGTGCTGGACCGGGTGCTGACGGGGGTGACCTTGCTGCTCGGTAGCACGCCGCCGTTCTGGCTTGGGCTGGTGCTGGTGCTGTTCTTCGCCCTGCGCCTGCACTGGCTGCCGGTGTCCGGGATGACCGACATGGCCGGAGACGGCGGGGCGCTGGACGTGGCGCGTCACCTGGTGCTGCCTACGGTTACCACGGCGCTCGGGCCGGCGGCCATCATCACGCGCCTGGTGCGTTCCTCGATACTGGAGGCTATGGGCCGCCCGCATGTGCGTGTCGCCCGCGCCAAGGGGCTGGGGCGCATGGCGCTGCTCCGCCGGCACGTGATCCTGAACGCCTTGCCGCCGATCATGACGATCACCGGCCTGCAGCTTGGCTACCTGCTCGGCGGCGCGCTGTTCTCCGAGGTGGTGTTCGCGTGGCCGGGTCTCGGCTCCCTGCTTTATGACTCGATAACCGCTCGCGACACCCCGGTCGTACAGGCGGCGACCCTGCTGATTGCGCTGCTTTTCGTGATCGTGAACATCCTCGTGGATCTCGTGAACGCTGCTCTCGACCCAAGACTAAAGGAGACCTGACCATGCCGCCTGACACGGCCCATGCCGGCATGCACGAGGATAACCTATCCGGCGGCGCCCCTGTCACGCCCGCAGTTCCGCATGCCTCCGGGTGGGGCTGGCGCATCGCCGCATTCGCACGGGACCGGACCGCCTTCGTCGCCGCTGTCATCCTCCTCCTCATCGCCGGTGCGGCGCTGTTGGCGCCGCTGCTCAGCCCGTATGATCCAGCCGCGGCCGACAACCTCCTGCGCTATGCTCCGCCACTTACGGCAGGCCACCTGCTTGGCACCGATGCGCAGGGGCGCGACATGCTGTCCCGGCTGCTCTGGGGGGGGCGCGTCTCCCTTGTCGTCGGCATCGTGCCGGTGGCGCTGGCCAGCACGGCAGGGCTGGCACTCGGACTCTTGGCGGGAACCACAGGCGGAGGGACTGACCAAGTGATCATGCGCACGCTGGACGTGCTGTTCGCCTTTCCGATGGTGCTGCTCGCCATCGCCATCGCCGGGGTCTTGCGGCCCGGCCTTTGGACCGAGGTCATCTCGATCACCGTGGTGCTGATACCCTATGTCGGAAGGCTGGCGCGGACCGCGACGCTCTCCGTGGCCGCGATGCCCTTCATCGAAGCGGCACGCGCTGCCGGGGCCACCCGCACGGCGCTGCTGCTGCGCTACGTGACGCCGGGCGTGCTGCCTCCGCTGCTGGTCTATGCCACCACCCTGATCGGCATGATGATCGTCGTCGGCTCGGGCCTCAGCTTCCTTGGCCTCGGCGTGCAGCCGCCCGCGTCGGACTGGGGCGCGATGGTGTCGGAGGGCCGCATCGTGCTCCGCCGGGCGCCGCACGCCACCGTTCTGCCGGGCCTGGTGATCGTGGCGGTTTCGCTCGCCTTCAGCTTCCTCGGTGACGGCCTGCGCGACGCACTCGATCCGCGCTCCCGGAGGCGTTAAGCCATTGGAAGGCGTTAGGCCCATGGACGGCGGCGACGTCGTGCTGGAAGTGAAGGACCTCGTCACCACCGTGACCATCGGCGGGGAGGAGGTGCGGCTGGTGGACCGGGTCAGCTTCGTCTTGCGGCGCGGGCGCACCACCGCCATCGTCGGCGAATCCGGGTCCGGCAAGACCATGACGGCGATGTCCCTGCTCCGCCTGCTCGAACCGCCGGTGCGGGTGGCCGGCGGAACCGTCCGGTATCTCGGCCGGGATCTGCTCGCGCTGACCGAGCGGCAGATGGCGGAGGTGCGGGGCGCCCACATCGCCATGGTGTTCCAAGACCCGCTCGCCTCGCTCAACCCGGTGCTGCGTATCGGCTTCCAGATCGCCGAAACGCTGCGGGCGCATCGCCGGATGACCTGGGCCGAGGCGGAACGGCGCGCGGTCGAGCTGCTGGGGCATGTCGGCGTGCCCGACCCGGAGGCACGCGCGATGGACTACCCGCATCATTTCAGCGGCGGCATGCGTCAGCGCGTGCTGATTGCCTCGGCGATCTCCTGCGGTCCCGAGGTGATCATCGCCGACGAGCCCACCACCGCGCTCGACGTGACGGTGCAGGCCAAGATCCTGCACTTGCTGGACGATCTGCGGCAGGAAACCAAGGCCTCCCTGTTGCTGATCACCCATGACCTCGGCGTGGTCGCCGCGATGGCCGACGATGTCGCGGTCATGTATGCCGGCCGCGTGGTGGAGCAGGCCGACGTAGACACCCTGTTTCATGCGCCGCTGCATCCCTACACCAGGGCGCTGCTGTCCTGCGCAATCAACCTGGAGGACGACCGGCACAGCGCGCTGGAGCCGATTGCCGGCGCCCCGCCCGACCCGCGCCGGCGCCCATCCGGATGTCCGTTCCATCCCCGCTGTCCCGATGCGGTCCCGGAGTGCCGGCGCATCGATCCGCCTCTTGAGGCGGTGTCCAGGCAACAGTCCGTCGCTTGTATCGTAGTGCAGAGGGCGATGGCGGATGCCTGAAGCGATGCTCGAACTGCACGACGTCAGCAAAGGCTACGCCGCCCGGCGCGGACGTGGGACTACGCTGCGTGCGGTGGCTGGCGCGAGCTTCAAGCTGGCAGCCGGCGAAACGCTGGGCCTGGTTGGCGAGAGCGGGTGCGGCAAGTCCACCCTGGCCCGGCTCGCGCTGCGCTTGATCGAGCCGGATGCGGGCACGGTGCGCGTCGCCGGGCAGGACTTTACCGGCTGTTCCCCCGCAGAAACGCGCCATCTGCGCCGGCGGGTGCAGATCGTGTTCCAGGACGCGCTGTCCTCGCTTAACCCCCGCATGTCCGTCGCCGTCAACGTGGCCGAGCCGATGCGGCTGCAGGGCATCGGCTCCGAGCGGGAACGGCGGTCGGCGGCGCTCGAGCTGCTCGAACTGGTCGGGTTGCAGCCGGAGCACGCCGACCGCTACCCGCATGAGTTCTCCGGCGGCCAGGCCCAGCGCGTCGCCATCGCTCGCGCGCTGATCCTCCGGCCCGACGTCATCGTCTTCGACGAGGCAGTGTCCGCGCTCGACGTGTCGATCCGCGCGCAGATCCTACGGCTGATCCTTGATCTGCAGCAGCGGTTCGGACTCGCTTACCTCTTCATCTCGCACGATCTCGGGGTCGTGAAACGCATCGCCGACCGGATTGCCGTCATGTATCTCGGGCGCATCGTTGAGTTGGGGGCGGCGGCGGCGATCTATCGCGCGCCGCTGCATCCCTACACGGAGGCGCTGCTCGCCGCGATCCCGATCCCCGATCCCCGCCGCATGCGTGTCCGCCAGCTCGGGGTGGTCCAGGGTGAGGCAGCAAGCCCGCTCGATGCGGCGGCGGGCTGTTCCTTCCGCTTCCGATGCCCGCGTCGCATACCGGCCTGCGATCAGCTCACGCCCGAGCTGCTGCCGGCGCCAGGGCGGCACGAGGTCGCCTGCTTCCTGCACGTCCCGCCGCCTTCACCCCAAAGGAGCGTCCCATGACAGCCAAGATCGTCGTCACCGGTTTCGAGCCGTGGGAGCACGGCACGGAAAACCCGACGCTGGAGGTGCTCGACCGGCTGGAGCGTTCCAACGAGATCGAAGGGGAGCTGAGCACCGTGCGCCTGCCGGTGGACAGCTCCCGCCTGGCCGGCATCGTCGAGGAAACGCTTGACCGCGTGCGGCCCGACTTGTGGATCAGCCTCGGGCTAGCGCCGGGCTCGTCGGTCATCGCCGTCGAGCGGATCGGCGCCAACGTGCTGGACTTCCCCGTGCCGGACAATGTCGGGCATCAGCCCGGCGGCGAGCCTGTCTTCGCGGATGGCCCGGCCGCCTACTTCGCCACCCTCCCGGTCAAGGCAATTGCGTTCGGCCTGCGTGCCGGCGGCATCCCGGCCAAGATCTCCAACAGCGCTTCGACTTACGGCTGCAATCAGATGATGTATACGACTCTGCATCTGATCGCGCGTCAGGGACTTCCGACGCGGGCGGGCTTCATACACATTCCTGCGTCGCCGTCCCTGGCAGCGCGGCAGGTTTATCCGCAGGTCGAGATGCCCTCGATGTGCGTTGAGATGACGACGCTTGCAGTGCAGAAGGCGATCACGCTAGCACTACAGAACAAAACCGATCTGCAGGAACCGGCCTTCAACTACTGATGCCGTCAATTCCATTGCCGGCTGGCTTCAGGGTTGTTCGGTTCTCGATCCGGCGACGGCGTTCAGGGCGTCGTTCCGGTGTTCGGCATCGTGCTCAAACCCTTCGACGGGGCGTTGCCGGGTTCGTGGGATCGGCCGTGCCACGGCATCGTGCCGGACGTGACGACGACGGCCAACCCTTGCCGCGGCTCCGATTCCCGGCCGAAGTGGTCAAGCCTGCGATGTAGCGGTATCACTGCTTCAGCTTGAGCCTGCGTGACCTTAAGACCATTCTTGCGGCCCGCAGCGTGGTGGTATCTTATGAGAGCTTCCGAGAGTAGGGGCTGACGTTCGGCCGGCTGTTCGCCAACACGTTGCATCGGCGTAGACCAAGGCCGGGCGACACGTGGCACTTGGATGAGGTATTCCCTAGCATCCGGGGGCAAGGACAGCCTCAACCCTCAGCCTCCAGGGACAACCTTCGTAGCAGCGACAACTGGAAGGTCAGCTTGCGGCGCGGTGTTCCAGCACGACGCGGTCCCGGTGGCACTGCATGAGTGGCTGTATCGATCGGCCGAACGCATCCATGCCGGTGATGAAGTCATCGAACGTCGGCATGATCCCTTTCACCCCTGGGATCGTCGCGACCTGGTCCAGCATCAGCACACCCCTTGCACCCAAGGGGCCGTCCAAACATGCAACAACGCCTCGCCACGACCCTTGCGCTCGAGAAAGGCCTCGCTGCGCAAATGGCGGAACGCTTTTGCTCCCAGTCTGTCGTCTCAACTTCGCGATACCGTCAGCCAGATCGCAGGACGAGATGGCCACCGCCGACATCATCATAAACAGATGGGCGGGTGGGCGTGCCAATGGGGAAAACTGGCGAGGGGAGCGGGGTGTAAGCCGGCTGCTCGATCGTGCGCCGGCGCGCGGGGTCGGCAACGGGCACGGCCGCGAGGAGCGAGCGCGTGTAGGGATGGCGCGGGTCCTCGAAGATGGCGGCGCGCGGGCCGATCTCCACGATGCGGCCGAGATACATGACGGCTACCTGGTGCGAGACGCGCTCGACGACGGCCATGTCATGGCTGATGAACAGGAACGAGAGGCCGAGGTCGGCCTGCAACTCCATTAGCAGGTTCAGCACCTGCGCCTGTACCGAAACGTCTAGGGCGGATACGGATTCGTCGGCGACGATCAGCTTCGGACTGGGCGCCAGCGCGCGGGCGATGGCGACGCGCTGGCGCTGGCCGCCGGAAAGCTCATGCGGGAAGCGGCGGATGAAGTCACGCGGCAGTTGGACGCGGTCGAACAGGTCGGCGACCCGATCGGCGATTTCGCTGCGGGGTGCGAGGGCGAAGTTCTGCAGCGGCTCGGCAACCTGTGCGCCGAGGCGGCGATAGGGGTTGAGCGAGGCGAACGGGTCCTGGAAGATCATCTGCATGTCGCGCCTGGCCCGGCGTAGGTCGAGGCGGTTGAGGGCACGGACATCCTGGCCGTCAAGCCGGATTTCGCCTGCTTCGGGCTCCACCAGGCGCAGGATGCTACGGCCGCAGGAGGATTTGCCGCAGCCGGACTCGCCGACGAGGGACAGCGTTTCGCCGCGAAGCAGCGAGAAGCTGACGTCCTCGACCGCGTGGACCCTGGCGATGGTGCGGCGGAGCACGCCGCCGCGGACCGGGAAGCGCGTGGTGAGGTGCTCGACGACGAGTAACTCGTCCCGGCCGGCCGGGACAGGAGCGCGCGGCGCGATGGGCGCGGACCCGCTGCCGATGGTGCGCATCGGTTCGGGTGCGGACGTGCCGCGCATCTCGCCGAGCTTGGGGACGGCGGCTAGGAGGGCACGGGTGTAGTCCTGTTGCGGAGCGGCGAAGATGCGCTCGACCGGCCCTTCTTCGACGACGTCGCCGCGATACATGACCACCACGCGGTCTGCCATCTGCGCGACGACGGCCATGTCGTGGGTGATGAACAGGACCGCCATGCCGGTCTCGCGCTTGAGCCGGTTAATCAGCGCGAGGATTTCGGCCTGGATCGTCACGTCGAGCGCGGTCGTCGGCTCATCGGCAATGAGCAGGCGGGGGCGGCAGGCCATGGCTATGGCGATGACGACGCGCTGGCGCATGCCGCCGGACAGTTCGTGCGGATACTGGCGCAGGCGGCGCTCGGGTTCCGGCATGCGGACCTCGTGCAGCATCTCCAGCGCGCGCTCGCGGGCGGCGGCGCCGTGCAGGCCCCGATGCGCCTCGAGCCCATCCATGAGCTGGCGGCCGATGGTGAACACTGGGTTGAGCGAGGACATCGGCTCTTGGAAGATCATGCCGATCTCGTCGCCGCGTATCCGGCGCATGGTGGCGGGCGTGGCAGCCGCGAGGTCTATCGTTTCGCCGTCGGCGCGCGCGAAGCTCAGGCTGCCGTTGGCGATGCGGCCGCCGCCGAACTCGACAAGGCGCATGATGGCCAGCGAGGTCACCGATTTACCGGAGCCGGACTCGCCTACGACGCACAGCGTCTCGCCGGGCCAGACTGCGAAGCTGACGTCGCGCACGCCGGTGACCGGGCCGCTATCCGTCTCGAAGTCAACGCGCAGGTTGACGACGGCGACGATGAGCTCGCCGGATGGCCCGTTCGTATGCGGGCTCATCGCGTCCTCGGATCGAGCACGTCGCGCAGCACGTCGCCGAACATGTTCAGCGCCAAAACGGTGAGGGCCACGGCAGCGCCGGGGACGATGGCGGTCCAGGGCGCCACGTCGAGGTAGTCGCGCGAGGCCTGGATCATCAGTCCCCAAGAGGATTGCGGCGGCTGGGTGCCGAGGCCGAGAAAGGAGAGGCCCGCCTCTGCGAGGACGGCAAACGCCAGGCTGATGGTGCCCTGCACGATGACGAGCGGCAGCACGTTGGGGAAGACGTGCCGGACGATCATGGCCAGATCGCTGGTCCCGCCGGCGCGGGCTGCCTCCACATACGGCATCTGCGCCACACGCAGCGCCTCGCCGCGGATGATGCGGGCAAGAAACGGCGTGAACGCGACGCCGATGGCGATGATCGTGTTCGTAACGCTCGACCCGAGCATGGCGCTGATGGTCAGCGCGAGCAGCAGGGCGGGGAAGCTGAGCATGGCGTCCACCACGCGCATCAGCACGGTGTCGAACCAGCCCCCGAGATAGCCGGAAACGATGCCGAGCGGCAGGCCGAACGCGATGCTGATCGCTACCGCGGAGCCTGCGATGGTGAGCGAGGTGCGGGTGCCGAGCAGGACGCGGTAGAGCAGGTCGCGGCCGAGCTGGTCGGTGCCGAGCCAGTGCTCTCCAGAAGGCGGGCGCAGGCGCAGCGCCATGTGCATCTGGGTCGCCAGGCTCTGCGGGATCAGCATCGGGGCGATCATCGCCACGGCGGCGACTGCAAGGATGATCACGAGGCCGACCAAGCTCTTGGCGGTAAGGAAGCGGCGCAAGCGGTCAGCCCATCCGGACGCGCGGATCAACGGCGAGGTAGAGCAGATCAACGACAAAGTTGACCAGCATGACGACGACCGCGATGACGAAGATGGCGGTCTCGATCAGCGGCACGTCGCGGTTGAGCAGGGCTTGGTAGGTGACCCAGCCCATGCCGGTGTAGTTGAACAGGCTTTCGACGACGATGATGGAGCCGAACAGGTAGCCGATCTGCAGCCCGGCGACCGTCATCACCGGACCGATCGCGTTCGCCAGCGCATAACGCCAGATAACGGTGCCCTCGCCCAGTCCCTTGGCGCGGGCGACGCGGATGAACTCCTGGTTGAGGATGCCGGTCATGGTCGAGCGGGTGACGCGGGCCAGATGCGCCATCAGGCCGAGGCCGAGCGCGAGCGCGGGCAGCAAGGCGTGGGAGATGGCGCCCGGAAAGTCAGTGGCCGGATCAACGAAGCCGCTGGAGGGCAGCCAGCCGAGCGTCCGGGCGAACAGCAGGATCAGCATGATGCCCCAGAAGAAGTCGGGCAGCGAGATGCCGAGCAGGGCGGCCCCGGCCGCGGTGGAGTCCTGCCACTTGTTGCGGTGAACGGCGGACCAGACGCCGAGGGGAACGGCGCAGGCGAGTGCGAAGACCATGGACATCAGCACGATAATCCCGCTCGCCTTCATCTTTTGCAGCAGCAGCGGGCCGATCGCGGTCTTGAACATCAGCGACTGGCCGAGGTCGCCGCTGAGCAGGCCGCCCATCCAGCGCAGATACTGCACGGGAAGCGGATCGTGCAGGCCGAGCGCCTGCCGCAGCCCCTCAAGCGCTTGCGGGTTGCTCTGCGTGCCCAGCACCATCATCGCGACATCGCCCGGCAGGATGTTGACCACGGCAAAGGTGATCACCGAGATCAGGCCGAGCGTGAGAATGATGGAACCGAGGCGGTTGAGGACGTAGATCATCGTGCGCTGCGCTCAGCCCTGCCCGACCGGTTCAGGCGTCGAGCCAGACCTTGTGGAAATTGAAGCCGCTGCCGTTCGGGACCACGACCGTGTCGAGGCCGCGTACCGATTTCTGGGCGCCAATGGTGCCGTTGCGGAACCACAAGATCACGTCGTGGGTCTGGTCGAAGACGCGCTGCTGCACCTGCTTGTAGAGATCGGCGCGCGCGGAGGACTCGACGAGGCCGCGGGCCTGCTGCGTCAGCTTGTCGATCTCGGCGTCCTCGACGTTGCGGTAATTGAAGGCGCCCTTGGAGTTCCAAAGGCTGTAATAGAGGAAGTCCGGCTCCCAAAGGCCGAAGAAGTTCATCATGGTGATTTGGAAGTCGCGGTTGGTCCAGCACTGGCTGAGCCAGTCGGCCCAGGTGAGCTGCTCGATCTTCATGTTGACGCCTGCAGCGCGGAACCATTCGGCCATGATCTGCGACGCATCGACATGGTAAGGATAGTTGGTGGTGACCTTGAAGACCAGGTTGAGCTTGCCGGGGCCGTAGCCGGCTTCGACGAGCAGGGCGCGGGCCTTGTCAATGTCCTGGGCTCGGTTCTTGAGCGCCAAGTCGTAGGAGTTGGAGGTCGGGAAACTGGGCGAGGCAGTGAGCTTGCCTTGGTTCCAGAGCGCGCCCTGCAGCAGCTCGGCCTTGTCGATGATCAGGTCGCAGGCGAGTCGGACGCGAGGGTCTTTGAACGGCTCGAACTTGTGGTTCATGTTGACAAAGTCGAAGTTGAGCGGAAACCACTTCAATGTCTGCAAGGCGGTGTTCTTGCTGGTTTCGTCAACGCGGTCGGCGGGGATGTCGTTGATCATGTGCAGCTCGCCGGTCTGCAGGCCGGTCAGGCGCACGGTCGGTTCGGTCACTTCGCGCTCGATGAGGCGTTCGATGAGGGCCGGCCCCTCCCAGTAATCGTCGAAACGGATGAGCTCGGTTTCGTGGCCGAATTCGCGGCGAACGAACTTGAACGGGCCGGCGCCGATGGGGGTGGCGGATTGCTTGTCGCCGGAGCCGGTGGGGATGATGGCGCCGGCGCCGTCTTCGGAGATGCGGCTGAGGAAGGGGGCGTTCACGCGCTTCATCTTGACGATCACGGTGAGCGGGTCGGGCGTGTCGATCGTGTCAACGTCGTTGAAGACCTCGTAGCTGACGGCGCCGGTTTTTGGGTCGCGAACGCGCTCGAACGAATACTTGACGTCGGCCGAGCTTAGCGTGGAGCCATCGTGGAATCTAACGTTCGGGCGCAGCTTGAACGTGTAGGTGAGGAGGTCAGGGCTGATCTCGTAGCTCTCGGCGAGCGCAGGGACTGGGCGAAAGCTCGTGTCCGGCTGGATCAGCGTGCCATGGATATTTTGCAGCAAGCGCCCGCTGGCCGCTGTGCCAGACTGATGGATGTCAAGGTTCTGCGTGGTCTCGGAATGCCCCCAGATCAGGGTGCCGCCCCGCTTCGGGGCCGGTTGAGCGGCGGCGGGCGAGACGGGGGAGAGCAGGCCGGCGCCGATGGTGGCGGAGGCGGCGAGGAAGTCTCTACGATGCATGTTTGATGCTCCTGTGCGGATCAACGGGCAAAGGTGGGGCGCTCGCCGGCGACGCCGAGCGCGCGTTCGAGGGCGATGCCGAGGCTGAGCAACCGGCCCTCGTCGAACAGCCGGCCCCAGAGCGAGATGCCCTGCGGCACACGGAACCGGCGCCCGGTCTCGGCAGGCTCGCCGGTAGTCAGCTTGCCACTGTCCAACGAAATGCCGCCGCGCGTGGCGAGATCGAGAAAGCCGGCGCGCAGATGCAGGCAGGGATGGCCGGTGAAATTGCTGGCGATCAGCATCGGGCCGGTCGCGAACGGGCCGATCAGCGCATCAACCTGCGTGAACAGCCGATCGAGCGCGAGCATGATCTGGTAGCGCAGGCGGTCGAGCTGGACGTGATCAACGGCCGAAAGGAACCGCGCCTTGCGGAAGGTATTGGGCCAGGCGCCGGGCTCCTGCCACGTCAGCGTATCATCCAGACCGGAGAGGGTGAGCTCCTCGAACGACGCGGCCGCCTCGGCATAGAGCACGTTCATCAAAGCGTCGTAGGGCAGGTCCGGCAGCGTTGCCTCCACTACCTCGACATCAAGGCGGCGGAGTGTTTCGAGGGCGGCGTGATCAACCTCGGTCGCACCGTCGCCGAAGGCGTCCGGCAGGAAGCCGACGCGCAGGCCGCGGATCGGCGCCGAGGCGTCGAAGCAGAAGGGTGCGGCGATGGAACCGCGGTCCGCCGGGTCGAAGCCGTTGAGGGCGGCGAGCACCATGCCGGTGTCCTCGGCGCCGCGGCAGATCGGGCCGACCTTGTCCAGCGACCCGCACAACGCCATGCCGCCAGCGCGCGAGACGCGGCCGAAGGTCGGGCGCAGGCCATTGGTGCCGCAGCGCTGGCTCGGCGAGGTGATGGAGCCGAGCGTTTCCGTGCCGATCGAGAAGCCGCACAGCCCGGCAGCGGTCGCCGAGGCCGACCCGGCGCTGGAGCCGCTCGATCCCTCGTTCAGGTTCCACGGATTGCGGGTGCGGCCGCCGTACCAGATGTCGCCATAAGCGAGCGCACCGACCGTGGTCTTGCCGAGCAGGACGGCCCCCGCCGCATCCAATTTCGACACGATCGCCGCGTCGCGCTCGGGGACGCAGTCGCGAAACGGCTCCGCTCCCCAGCCAGTCACCAGGCCTGCGGTGTCGAACAGGTCCTTGAGCCCGTAGGGAATGCCATGCAGCGGGCCGAGATAGATGCCGGCGGCAAGCTTGCGGTCGGCGGCCTGGGCCCGGGCGCGCTCTTGCGCCACAGCGGCGAAGCAGAACAGGTCCGGATTGAGCGCCTCTATGCGGCGGAGATAAAGCTCGGTCAGGCGCCGGCTGGTCAGCGCACCAGTCGCGATCCAGGCGGCAAGGTGGGTGAGCGATGCGAAGGCAATGTCCTCGTCGTCGCCCGGGCACGGCGTTTCGATCCGGCTGAAGGCTGTCGAACCGGGTTCGGGCAGGCTCGTGCCGGGCAGGCGCGGGTCGAAGCGGCTTGCCGTCGGCATGTCGTTGGCGAGCGATAATGTGCGGCGGGCCAGGGCGGAGGCGATCTGGCCCTCGAGGTTGTCGAGCATCTGCGCACGCTCAGCCGGCGTGTAGGCCACCCCAAACAGCGCCTCCGCCGCGGCGAGAGTCTCGGGCGTGATCATTGGGTCACGATGAGCGGGCAAGCTTTGCCAGGCTTGGACGGCGTGCGGCGTCCGGCGGTGCGGGACGTAGCGCCTCGCCCGGGAAGCGGTGGCTCTGGTCGAGCAGCGCCGCGTAACGCTCGGGACGGCGGTCCTGCAGCAGGTTGAGGCCGAAGAAGGCCTCGGTGCGGGATTGCAGCACTGCCTCGCGCAGGTCGGCGCGATGCGTGACGAGCCCTTCCTCGGCACCAAGGCAGGCGACGACCTTGCCGCACGGATTGATGATCTGCGAGTTGCCGTAATAGTCGATCTTGTCGCGATACGCGCCGGTCTCGCAGTGGTTCGAGATGACGAGCCAGTTTTGGTTGAAGAAGGCGTTGCTCTGCGCGGCCAGATCCATCGCCCAGCCATGGTAGTCGTCGGCGCGGTCATGGCCCTTCATCGGCCAGGCCGTGGACATCAGCACGATCTCCGCGCCCTTGACCGCATAGGTCCGCAGCAGTTCCGGGAAACAGAGATCATAGCAGATCAGGCTGGCAACGGTGCCGTGCGCGGTCTGGAACACCGGCGTTTCTTCTCCGGGCGAGAAGTACGGAAACTCGAACGTGTTATGGACCTTGCGATACACACCGATGACGCCGCCGGGTCCGATCAGCGCGGTGGAATTATAGATGGCGCTGCCATGCAGCGCCCGTTCGGCGAGGCCGAGTTGGATCAGCATGCCGTGCTGGCGCGCGAGCGCCGCAATCCGCTCCGTCGCAGGACCCGGTATCGTCTCGGCCTCATGATGATAGTAGCGCTTCTGCTCGGCGCCCTCCTTCGAGCCCGGCCGCAGCGCGAAATCGGCATAGCCCTGCAATCCCGCTTCCGGCAATACCAGGATGTCAACGCTACGCCCTGCTGCCTCGCCGATCAGTTCGACGAAGCGGCGCAGGTTTGCCGTCTTATCGTGGGCGATGCGGACATTGGCCGCCGCAAGCGTTGTCTCGGCCATCAATGTCTGCCGTCGCCCACTGGCCCGCGTGCTTCGTAGCGCCACAGGATGACCGAGGCGGACAGGCTGGGCGTGTAAGCCCGTGCTCCGGCGGCGATCGGGAACGCGAGACAGCGGCGATCGTATTCTATGGCTAGTCCTCGTGATTAGTCACTGCCCGTTCTCGGCGCTGGTCCGAATAAGCTAGCAAGACACGTACCAAATTACTGGTGCCGCGGCGCCCTCTAGGGCGGCTCTGATCAGTTTTCCTTTGGCGCGGCGTTGGGCAGCGCGCTGCACCGAATTGGGCAAGTTGCCCTGGCTGGGATGGCATGTCGTCGCTCGCCATGCAGGCGACAGGGTCCCGGTTCTCATGTCCAGAGATCATGCGCCGGACGGCGTTGCTGCATGGACAGGGCTTGGCTGACCATCGCGCACCGTCATCGCTTAGGCTTTCGACATCGTGCGATAGTCGAGGTGGGTGTGGAACCAATACATGTAGCCGTGTTGCATGGAGCAGACGTGTAGGCGCAGTTACTCCAGCCCCGCTCGGGGTTCAGGCGGTGCGGACGGAGATCGGGCGTCCCAGCTCCAGCATGCGGTTGAGCGCATGGACGGCGACGTTCACCTCGGTCGCTCGGCGCCGGTCCGTGCGTGAACGTAGGCCGTCGCCGATGACTTGCTTGAACCTGCCGATAGCTGCCTCGGCCCGGGCTCGCTTCGTGTAGCCGGATGCTTTCTGGGCGTGGTTCAGATCCGGGTTACACGCGAAACGTGGAGTCCCTTGGTTGGCGCGGCTCTGGCCACTTTCGGTGTAACCCATAAACTGCCCGCTTTGAACCAAGCCGCCCAGGTAGCGCATGGGCAGGCCCAGGCGCATCTGCCGCTTGGTCATCGGTTGGACACCTCTGCCATACCGTCACCGTCTCACGTTGGCGGCCACGCCCTTGGCGAAGCCGGTCAGCGCGTCGCCCGCGATGACGCCGCCGGCGAACACCTCCATCTCGCCTGCGGCCGCAGCACCGCGCACCCGCGAATACACCAGCCGCAGCGCGACCCCGGCCAGCACCGCCCAGCCCGCGGCCGGAAACAGGATCAGCATCCCGGTGGCGAACAGCACGCCAAGCTGCCGCTTTGGCCCGCCTGCTAGTT
>JAABUW010002513.1_pt1 | contig 27792 bp, 27 predicted proteins | sample 5560081 | NCBI WGS metagenome assembly JAABUW01 (sample SAMN10711882, study PRJNA513363) | rock metagenome | isolation source: Antarctica rocks | place: Antarctica: Victoria Land, Knobhead sud | reverse complement strand
GTTCATCGGCGGCGTGAACGGTTTTCTGGAGAACCCGCTGGGGCACGGCATCGGCGTAGGGGGTAACCTTAGCCTTGGCACGTTGACGGAAACCAAATGGCAGGAGTTCCAGCACACCGGCGCGGCGAACGTCGGCCTGGAAAGCGCCGTGGGGGTGTTGATCTACCAGATCGGTATTGGATGCGTTGCGATGGTTGTGGCCATCATCGCCCTGTTGCGCGCCGGCTCCTTCGGCGTCGCCTGGCGCAAGCCAAAGCTCACCGATCTTCTGTTCATCGGCCTGTGCATGGGCCTGGTAAATGGCGTGTTCCAAGAGGAAGCCTACTCGCCCTATGCCGTGGGTCTGCTCGCCTTGTTCTGCGGGGTGCTGGTCGCCAATGGCCGGCGGACAGAGCTCACGGTTGATCCTGAGGAGCGCCCACTCTGAAGCTATCAACGTTATGGCGAACACAGGATTTCGCCCAGCTGCGCCAACTCGGCTTGCGCCATATCCGTCATGAGCGTGCGTCACACGGCAGTTGCCATCGCCGACCGGTTACCGATTCCATCAATGACGGTTGACATCCGACCTTTCCCGGCTCATGGCGCGGATGATTGCGGCCAGAAGCCGGAGGGCATCCGGGCCGCCTTCGTCGGCCAATGCTCCACTCTCCATCTCGGTCGCCAGACATTCGGCCTGTCCCGCGATCGCCTCGGCAGCACGGAGCAGCGCCTGTTCGGCCAAGGCGAGTTGCAGGTCGTCCGGCAGGGTATCCCATCGGATCGTGCGGTTCCGGGCGTTAACGGTTGGCATGGTGGTGGTCCCGTTTGGCCTTTTTGGCGTGGAGCGATGCCGCAAGCCGCACGGTCACACCCTATCTTCGGCGACCACGGTTAAAACAATCCTTACGCCTTCACACGAAATGCAGGATGACGATCGGCAGTGGCGGAAAACGGACCTCTATACTGGCCGGGCCATCCAGCCAAATCGGCGGGATGACGCTCCCTAGCATGACAACCTGCCCGGCGCGCAGCCCACCAAACGCTGCGACCTCGTCGGATGCTGCAAGCCATGCCAGTGCGGTCATCGGATGGCCGAGGAGATCGCCGCCCACACCTATGCCGCGCTCCTGCCCATCCACAAGCAGGCTGCCGGCTAAGGCGCATAGGTCGAGGTCGCGCCAGCCCGGATAGGGCGCTCCCAGGACCGCGCCGGCATGGAACACCTGATCTGCTACCAGCGTGGGCGTCCCGAGTACGTCGAGTGCGCCATAGCGGTTCTCGACGATCTCGATTCCGGCCATCAGCTCACCCACGGCTGCAGCGGCTTGGGCATTGCTGCACGGGCCGGGCGCGAGATCATGCGCCAGCACGACCGCAAGCTCGCACTCGACACCGGGACGCAGGAATGGGGCGAGGCTCAGCGTGCTGTCGCTGCCATGCAGCCCAGCCTCGGCGATGAAGCTCGCGGCCGGGCCGGGCAGGCCCAGATAGTCCTGCATGCGCTGTGCTGTAGCGCCAATCTTGAAACCCGCTGGGGGCTGGGCGCCAGATAAGCGCGCGATAGCAACCTGCGCGGCGATCCCGTCTGCTAGCCGGCGTGGGGCGATGTCGGGCGGAAGCCGGTCCAGCACGTGCCGGGCCCGACGGGCTGCAATTAGGGCCTGGGCAGCGCGCTCCGCGTCGAAAGGGGCCGCATCGAATATGGCTGTCGGCATCAGGGGGTCCGGGTCAATTCATAGAGGGCGACGGTCGCGGCAGCCGACACGTTCAGGCTTTCCATCAAGCCCGGCATAGCCAAGCCCGCAATCTCGTCGCAAGTCTCCCGTGTTAGACGGCGCAGTCCGGCGCCCTCGGCACCCAGTACGAGAGCAACGCGCCGCTCTGCCAACGGGGCACCGCGCAGGGGTGCGCCGCCACTGTCCAGCCCGATCACCCACAGCCCGGCGGCCTTTAACGCCGCCAAGGTCCGGGCTAGATTTACCGCCCGCAGCAACGGAACCTGCTCCAGGGCGCCCGATGCGGCCTTGGCCAGCACGCCCGTTTCCTCCGGCGCATTGCGGTCCTGGGTAATGACACAGGCGGCACCAAAAGCGGCGGCGCTTCGTAGCACGGCGCCGATGTTGCGAGGGTCGACAACCTGGTCGAGCACGAGGACCGGGCCCGGCCGCTCCAGCACGGCCGAAAGCACCGGCGGTGCAAGCAGGTCGGCCAGCAACCCGGCGCCCTGGTGCACGGTGTCCCGGCCGAGCAGATGGTCTAGTTTGGCGCGGTCCACACGCTCCGGCGCCAATGGCCAGGGTTGAGGCAGGCGGGACAGCAGCGTGGACTCTGCCTCCTCGGTCAGCAACAGGCGTTTTAGGCGGCGGGTCGGATTAGCCAGCGCTGCTGCCACTGGATGCAGGCCATGCAGCCACACGCTGCCCCGGGGAGCAGGCGGGCCGTGCGCCACACGAGGGGCGGGCGGCGTTGCTATGGGAGGCCGGGCAGCGAGCACCGGCGCGCGGAGTGTGTTGGTCTGTGCTTCCGGGTTACGGGGCGGGACAGCGTCGGGCGTTCGCGGCTGTCCCAGGCGCGGCACGCGCGAGGCTGCGGCGGCCCGCGCTTCCGGGGTCGGCGCGCGGCTGGGCCGGGGGCCGGACGAACGGTCCGGTGGGGGAGGGCGTGTGGCCGAGGCTGGGCCGCGGGTCGCCTCACGCGGAGATCGCGCTCCAGTGCCGGCTTCTGCGTCCCGGGTGGCACCCGGTCGGGCGAAACCGCTTCCGAAGCGCTTGGCGCCCCCGGTTTTTGGTGCTGCGGGCCAGTCGCCCCCGCCGCGGCTGGGAGGTTTGCCACTTCCGGGCCGGTCGGGGTTCTTGGTGCGCATCCTAGCCCTATACAGGCGGGCGGCAATGAATGACAGGCAGAGTATACGAAGCGGGTGAGCTTGAATGCGGTCGCGGTGCTGGTTGACATCCGGCCCTGTTCGGCGCTACCCCGCCCGTCCCGTGGTTATGCTACGACCGGCGGAGGGGTGCCCGAGTGGCTAAAGGGGGCGGACTGTAAATCCGCTGCTGTAACGGCTACGTTGGTTCGAATCCAACCCCCTCCACCACTGGCTACTTCGTCGTCTCACTGCAGCATGGTGGCGACTATATCATCAGCCGGACAATCCAAATGATGCCAGCTCACATGGCAAATCCCAGGCTAAGCATGATGGTATAACTTAGCCCAAGGGGAATGGAGCCGTTCGTAGGTGGAGCAACGCCAGTATCAGGAATGTCCATCTATGGTTCCCATTTTAACTCGATTTCGTCCATAATTATAGCTATATTGCCAGACTATGCAATTTTTATGATCTATCGATGTAGATTTAGCTAAAAATAAGATAGAAATACGGTGCAACTCAACCTTTGATTTAAAACCAAACTGTCTTAGGATGCTGCGGAGGAAGCTCATCCAAAATTATGGGCTTTCTCTCGCTCCGAGCAGCTGTTAGCTCGACTTGTCGCTCACATGACGTGACAATCAAGGATCAGATGCCCAACACGGCGACGAATGTCCGCAATCTGCAGCCCACCGAACTCATCCTCCGGCTGCAGCAGCAGGAGATGGTGGCTGGCTTTGGAATGTTTGCGCTTAGGACGAGCGGTTTGGACGAGGTGCTGGTCGAGGCATGCCGCGTCGCATCGGCAGGGTTGCAGACCGAGTTCTCCAAAGTACTGCAGTTCCGGCCTGCATCCGGCGATTTCCTGGTAGTCGCCGGGTGCGGTTGGCGCGCCGGAGTGGTGGGTCACGCAATACTAGGTGCCGGGTTGGACAGCCCGGCCGGCTATGCCCTGCAAACCGACCAACCCGTCATATCGAACGACTTGGGCGAGGAGGACCGCTTCCGCACACCCGACCTGTTGGTGGAGCACGGAGTCCACAGCGCCATAAACGTAGCTATCGAGGCCCCCGATGCCGCCGTCCCATTTGGCGTGCTGGAGGTTGACGGCACGTCCCGTAGTGACTTTGTCGCGGCCGATACGGCCTTCCTGCAATCCCTGTCCAACGTGCTCGTTGCGACGCTGGTGCGGAACGAGGCGGAACGGGCCAAGGACGCGCTGTTGCGCGAGAAGGATCTGCTGATGCAGGAGGTGCATCATCGGGTGAAGAACAGCCTGCACTTGGTGCGGACCCTGTTGCAGCTTCAGGCGCGCGGCGCCAACGACGAGACACAAGAGCAACTCGAAGCAGCGGCCGGACGGATCATGACGATTGCCGTTGTGCATCAGCGCCTTTATGAGGGCGGATCGGTGACCCACACCGACGCCGCCGTCTATCTGCGCGCGCTGGCCAGCGACATGCAATCCATGATGGCGGACTACCCGGCTAATGTCCGGGATATCGTGGTCCAGGCCGAGTCCCTGCCGCTCGCAGCCGACCGCATCACGCCTTTGGGCCTCATAACGTGCGAACTGGTGACGAACGCACTGAAGCACGGGACCGGCCGCGTGCTGGTCAATTTCCGCCAGGTACCCGAGGGTTTGCAGGTCCGGGTGGAGGACGAAGGACCCGGCTTTCCTCCCGGCTTCGAGGCACGCCTGTCGGATGGGCTAGGAATGCGGCTGGTCGTGGCCCTCGCAAAGGGCAATCCGGCGGAGGCCGTGGTCATCGATCCATCCGTTCTGCACGGCTGCGTGGTGGCGACACTCAGGCCATAGGACTCAGGCGAGCTCGATGATCACCGGCACATGATCCGATGGCTGGGGCTGGTTGCGCTCGGTGCGGTCGGGTACAGCCGAGATCAAACGCTCCGCCAGGTCAGGAGACAGCAGCGCGTGGTCGATGCGGAGACCCTGGTCCCGTGGCCACGCGCCCGCCTGGTAATCCCAGAACGTGTAGACCCGTCCGGACGGTTGCACCGCGCGGATTGCGTCTGTGAGGCCAAGCCATTGCATCGCGCGAAACCGGGCGCGCGTTTCCTGCCGCACCAGCGCGTCGGTTGGGGATAGCGTGCCGGGGGCGAAATCCTCGTCGGTCGGACACACGTTGTAGTCGCCAGCGAACAGCACCGGCTGGTCCGAGTCCAGCAACGCGCTGGCACGGTCGGCCAGCAGCTCCATCCAGCGCAGCTTATAGGTATACCCAGCCTCGCCGCCGGAGTTGCCGTTCGGCAAATAGAGGTTGCCAACGGTAATTGGCCCAGCTGCATCCTGGACTTGCACTTCGATATAGCGGGCCTGGGCATCGTCCTCGGGCAGTCCAGGCAAGGCACGATGCATCACCTCGACGGGGATACGAGACAGGATCGCCACGCCATTATAGGACTTTTGGCCAACGACGCTGGCCATATAGCCCGCAGCCTCAAACGCCGCAGCGGGAAATTGCGCAGTCTCGCACTTCGTTTCCTGCAGTAATAGCAGGTCGGGCTGTACCCGGGCGAGCCAGTCAACCACCAATCGTTCGCGCATGCGAACCGAGTTGACGTTCCAAGTCGCGATCCGCACAGGTCGTGATCCGCGGTTCGGTTAAGTCAGCCTTATGGAGTCAATCTACCGCAAAGCTGGTGCCGCAACCGCAGGCCGATGTCGCATTCGGGTTACGGATCTTGAAATGGGCGCCCATCAGCTCGTCAGTGTAATCAAGTTGCGACCCGGCCAGCAGATCCATGCTGGCGGGATCCACCAGCACGCGTGCCCCGTGCGCCTCGACCACCAAGTCATCCGGCTGGGCCGTCTCGTCCAGCTCGAACTTGTATTGGAAGCCGCTGCAGCCGCCAGCCAGCACGGCCACACGCAATGCCGCGGGGCGTGCTTGTGCCGCAACGATCTCCGCCACACGCTCGGCGGCGCGGTCGGAAACGGAGAAACGGGCGATATCGCTGATGCTATTCATATCGCAGACATAGCGTGTCCCAGCCCCACATTGAAGATGCCGCAGCTTCGGTGTTAAGCCCGCACCCCTGTATAGTCACGTCCATGCCCCACGCCCCCTACGCCGTCCGGCCCGAAACCTCCCGCGGCCGCTTGCATCCGGAGCCGGAAAGTCCGGGCCGCAGCCCGTGGCAGCGGGACCGCGACCGGGTGATCCATAGCTCGGCATTCCGCAAGCTACAGTACAAGACACAAGTTTTCGTTAATCACGAGGGCGATTATTTTCGCACTCGGCTGACCCACAGCCTCGAGGTCGCGCAGATCGCGCGGTCCGTCGCGCGGGAGCTGCGCCTGGACGAGGACCTGACGGAGGCGCTGGCGCTGGCGCACGACCTGGGTCATCCGCCATTCGGTCATGCCGGAGAGGAGGGTTTGAATAACTGTATGAAGCCCTATGGCGGGTTCGACCATAACGCGCAAAGCCTACGCATCGTGACGAAGCTCGAGAACCGCTACGCCGCATTCGACGGCCTGAACCTGACGTGGGAGACGCTGGAGGGTCTGGCCAAGCACAACGGTCCCTTACGCCATCCGCCGCCCTACATCGCCGAGTATAATGCGCGCCATTCGCTGGACCTGCATACCCAGGCCGGGGGTGAGGCGCAGGTAGCGGCCATGGCGGACGACATCGCGTATCACAGCCACGACCTGGATGATGGAATGCGCGCCGGGCTGTTCGGTCCCGACGACGTCGCGCATCTGCCTGTGGTGGGAGCGTCTCTGGCGCTTGCCCGCCGGTCGAGCCTCGACGTGCCGCCGCCGCGGTTGCGGCATGAAACGATCCGCCGGGTGATCAACAGCTTCGTCACCGACCTTACGGAGGAGAGCCGGCGGAGGATCACGGCGCTCGATCCCGGGGATGCCGACGCGATCCGCCGCGCGAAGAAGCCGGTTATCGCGTTCAGCCCGGCCATGGCGGAGGCGAACCACGCCATTAAGGATTTCTTGTTCGCCCACATGTATCGTCACTGGCGGGTGAACCGCATGAGCAACAAGTCCCGTCGCGTGACCGAGGCGCTGTTTGGGCTATTGCATGAGGACACCAGCATTCTGCCGGATGGCTGGCGGGCGCTCGCCGGCGAGAAGGACGGGCCACGCGCGGCGCGGACGGTTGCGGACTATATCGCCGGCATGACCGACCGATTTGCCTTGGACGAGCATCGCCGCCTGACCGACCCCTTCATCACTTGCTAGCGGGATTCAATAATTTGCCAGAGAACATCTTTGCCCGTGTGCGGTCCGCAGTCGTGGCCGCGCTGCACCAAGTCGTGCCGGAGCTGGCGGACGATGTTGCCGCCCGGGTTGAGGTCACCCCAGCGCGGGAGGCCACGCATGGCGACATGGCGACCAACGCTGCGATGGTCAGCGCGAAGGCCGCTCGCCAGCCGCCGGCCCGAATCGCGCAGGCGCTGGCGGCAGCGCTGGCGGATGGTGCCGACGTGCTGCGCGCCGAACCGGCCGGACCCGGCTTCGTCAACCTGCACCTGCGGCCGGACAGCCTGCGCACGACGTTGCCGGCAATCTTGCATGAGGGCGAGGCGTTCGGCGCCAGCGACGCCGGGCAGGGGCGGCGGGTGAACATCGAATACGTCTCGGCCAACCCGACGGGACCGATGCACATCGGCCATTGCCGGGGGGCCGTGGTAGGCGACGCGTTGGCGAATCTGCTGGCGAAGGCCGGGTTCGCTGTCACCAAGGAGTACTACATCAACGACGCCGGGGCACAGGTGGCCGCGCTCGCCTGGGCGGCATATTGGCGGTATCTGCAGACGGTGGGCACCTCGCTGTCGGAGGAGGAATTCGCCGCCTGCGTGCCTGGTGGCCTGCAGTACCGCGGTGATTATCTAATCCCGGTGGGCGAGGCGCTGCGGGCTGAGTACGGTGACGCTCTGGCCGGGCCCGATGGCGTTGTGGCCGGTCCGGCGCTGTGGTTCGAACCGGTCCGCAGCTTCACAGTTTCTGCTATGATGGCTTCGATCCGCGCGGACCTGGCGCAGTTGGGTGTCCAGCCCGACGTGTTCACCTCCGAACGCGCGCTGGTGGAGGCTGGGGCGCCGGACCAGGTGATCGAGCAGTTGCGGGCTCAGGGCCTGATCTATGAGGGCGTGCTGGAGCCGCCAAAGGGCAAGATACCCGAGGATTGGGAGCCGCGCGAGCAGACACTGTTCCGCGCGACCGAGTTCGGCGACGACGTTGACCGGCCACTGCGCAAATCGGACGGCTCGAACACCTATTTCGCCAACGACATCGCCTATCATGCCGATAAGATCGCCCGTGGCGCCGGGCTGTTGATCGACGTTTTGGGCGCCGACCACGGCGGCTATGTTTCGCGGATGAAGGCGGCGGTGCGGGCGGTCGCTGGCAACAATCCCGCCCGTCTCGAGGTCGTGCTTTGCCAGATCGTGCGGGTGATGCGCGGCGGTGAGCCGGTCCGCATGTCGAAGCGCGCCGGCACCTATGTGACCCTTGCGGACCTGATCGGGGAGGTCGGGCGGGACGCGGTGCGCTTTACCATGCTGACCCGGAAATCCGACGCGCAGATGGATTTTGACCTCGACGCCGTGGTGGCGCAGACGCGCGAGAATCCGGTGTTCTACGTGCAGTACGCCCATGCCCGTTGCCGGTCGGTGCTGCGCGCCGCGATGGCGACCTATGGCGCCCCCGCCCTCGACCCGGCCGCGCTGGCTCGGGTATCGCTGGACAGCTTGGAGGCTGAGGCGGAGATGGCGCTGATCCGTCGCCTGGCATCCTGGCCTCGCACAGTAGAAAGCGCGGCTTTCGCAAAGGAACCTCATCGAATCGCGTTTTTTCTCTATGACTTGGCGGGCGACTTTCATATGCTATGGAACCGCGGGCGGGATGACTCAACCTTGAGATTCCTGCAAGCGGACCGGCCGGCCGAGACAATGGCCCGGTTGGCCCTAGTGGCAGCGACGGCGACCGTGATCCGCTCCGGCCTAGCGGTGCTGGGGGTGGAGCCTGTTGAGGAGATGCGTTGAACCGTGCCCGATGAATTGCACATACCTGCCGCGCTGAGCGGTTCGGCCCCAGTCCGCACATCCTATCGGGCGCGTCGTCCCGGCATGGACCGCGGCACGAAATACCTGCTGTGCGCAGCCGCCATACTGGGCGCGCTGCTGCTGGTGGGCACGGTGAGCTGGACGCTAATCGGCGGCCGCAATACGACGGTTCCAGTGATCGAGGCCGACAGCCGGCCGTTGCGGGTCAAGCCGGAGAATGCCGGAGGGTTGCAGGTTTTCGGGGCTGACGACCAAGTAATGGGCGGCCACGGTGCTACCACCCAGAGCATGGCGCCATCGGCCGAGGTGCCGGCGCCACAGGCACTGCGAGCCCAGATGCAGCCGCAACCGCCTGCACCTGCCACTTCACAGACGGTTGCTGGCCCGGCGGTCCCCCCGCAAGTGGCCGCCAGTCCGCCGTCAATCGCGACGCCGCAACGGCCTGCGGTTCCGGCCCAGGCCGTCCATCCCGTTGCACCGCCAGCAGGGGGCACACTGGTGCAGTTGGCGGCGGTGGATAGCGAGCAGGCGGCACAGGCCGAGTGGCAGAGGCTCGCAAAGCGCATGCCAGAGTTGCTCGGCGACCGCCGGCCCGTCGTGCAACGGGTGGATCGCGAGGGGCGCACCATCTGGCGCGTGCGCACCGGCGGTTTTGCGGACGTCGCCGACGCAACCGGCTTTTGCGCCCGCGTGCGGACCAAGGGCGGAGCCTGCTCCATCGCCAGCTTCTGAACGGCTCGACATGAGGGCTGCGGTCGTCGGCCTAGCCGGCCCTACGCTCGATGCGGAGGAGGCCGCGCTGTTCCGCCGGTATCGCCCCGCCGGAGCCATCCTATTCGCCCGCAACGTGCGCGATCCCCGGCAAGTCACCGCGCTCATCGCGTCGCTGCGCGACGTGCTGCCAGAGCATGCGGTGGTCGCCGTGGACCAAGAGGGCGGTCGCGTGGCCCGGCTGCGCCCACCATACTGGCGCGCCCACCCCCCAGCCGCACCGCTCGGCGCAGCATTTGACCGGGACGAGGCATCGGGCGCGTGCGCAACCTGGCTGACGGGAGCGCTGATCGGGCTGGAGTGCAGGAGTGCCGGGTTGGATGTGGTGTGTGCCCCGGTGCTCGACCTCCAGGTCCCCGGCGCGCACGATGTCATTGGCGACCGTGCCTATTCGGCCGATCCGGACGTCGTGGCCCGGCTGGGCCGTGCAATGGCAGACGGACTGCTGGCGGCCGGGGTGCAACCGGTGGCGAAGCACGTGCCGGGACACGGCCGGGCCACAATTGATAGTCATCTGGACCTGCCGAGCGTCGAGGCTGGTCAGGATCTCGCAGACGATTTACGCCCGTTCACGCTGTGTGCCGGACTGCCATGGATGATGACTGCGCACATCCTATATCTAGGGCTCGATCCCAACCGGCCAGCCACGTTATCCGAGTTCGTGATCCAGCGGATCATCCGGGGCCGGATCGGCTTCCAAGGAGTGCTCGTGTCCGACGATCTTGCCATGAATGCCCTATCCGGCTCTCCCGGGGAACGTGCCGCCCGGGCCGTGACCGCGGGGTGCGACCTAGCGCTGCATTGCAGCGGTGTGCTGTCCGACACGGCCGACGTGCTGCAGGGCAGCCCGGATATTGCGGACGTGGCCTTGACCCGGCTCGCGGCCGCACGGGGCATGGTCGCCGCCGCCCGGCGGACTCTGGACGGCGCTGCGCTGGCGGATGAGCGGGACGCGCTGCTGGCCGGGCAGGCCTTCGCATGACCGGGTTCCTGATCCAGATCGTCGTCGCCGCCGTGCCGGTCATCCTCGCGATCACCTTGCATGAGGCCGCGCATGGCTACGCCGCCCTGGCGCTCGGGGACGATACGGCGCGGAGCATGGGCCGGCTCTCGCTCAATCCGCTGCGGCACGTGGACCGGGTCGGAACCTTGCTGCTGCCCGGCGTGCTGATACTGGGACAGTTGCTCACGCTCGGGCGGGTGGTGTTCCTGTTCGGCTGGGCTAAGCCGGTGCCGGTCTCGGCCTGGCGGTTTGCCAATCCACGCCGCGGCATGGCGCTGGTCGCGGCCGCCGGACCAGTGACGAACTTCTTCCTGGCCTGGCTCGCGGCCCTGCTGATGCACGCGACGGCGTTGCTGCCGGACCCCGGAGGCGAGGTGGTAGACACGATGCTGGAGACGTTCATCCTGGCCAACCTCGTGCTCGGCCTGTTCAACCTCCTGCCTATCCCGCCGCTGGACGGGGGACGCATCGTGGTCGGCCTGCTGCCCGAGCGGCTGGCCGAGGTCTGGGCGCGGCTGGAGCGGGCGGGCATCGTGATCGTCCTTCTGCTCGTGTTCCTGCTGCCCCGGCTACTCGCCGAGTTCGGCATCCGGTTCGACCCGGTGGGCCGCGCGCTGAACACCGGGCTGCCCTGGGCCTTCGGCCTCGTTTACCGCCTGGCGTTCCATGACGCCTGATAACCCCCAGCCAGATGCGGCCGAGGGCCTTTTGCTGCAGCTCGACGGGTTCGAGGGTCCGATGGACTTGCTGCTCGACCTGGCCCGCCGGCAAAAAGTTGACTTGGCCCGCATTTCGATCCTGTCGCTCGTGGAGCAGTACCTGGCGATCGTAGAGGGTGCGCGCCGGGTTCGGCTGGAGCTCGCCGCGGATTGGCTGGTGATGGCGGCGTGGCTGACCTGGCTCAAATCCCGTTTGCTGCTGCCGCCGGGCATTGACGACACGGATGACGGGGAGCTGGCGGCGGATATTCTTGCTGCCCGGCTGAAGGACCTGCAGGCGATCCGCGTCACGGCGACCTGGCTTGTGGCGCGGCCGCAGCTCGGACATGACGTATTCGCCCGCGGCGCACCCGAATGCCTGACAAAACTCGACCGGTCCCGCCTCATCGCCGACCTGCCGGGCCTGTTGCGAGGCTATCTCGCCGCGTTGCGCCGACGCAGCGCGCAACGGCAGTATCGGCCGCAGCGTTTGGCGCTCTGGAGCGTGCAGGACGCGCTCGCGCGGCTGGAGGCGATGCTGGGCAGCCGTCCCGGTTGGATCAGCCTGACCTATTTCTTGCCTCCGCAAGCCGTTGCTCCCCTTCAACGCCGCGCCGCGCTGGCCAGTACCTTGCTGGCCGGGCTGGAGCTGGCGCGGAGCGGGATAGCCGACCTCCGGCAGGATCAGCAGTTCGGCCCCATCCTACTGCGGACCGGCGCATGAACACGGAGATCGACACCGCATCACGCCTGGTCGAGGCCATGGTGTTCGCTAGTGCCGAGCCGGTCAGCACGGCTGCCATCGCACGCCTGCTGCCGCCCTCGCTCGATGCCGAGCCCGTGCTGCATGCGGTGCAGGCGCGCTATGCCGGTCGCGGGGTCGAGTTGGTCGAGGTGGCCGGCGGCTGGCAATTCCGCACCGCCCCCGACCTGGCGCCTCGCTTGACCCAGGTGGTGTCGCAGCCTCGCCGCCTGCCCCGCGCGGCGATGGAGGTGCTCGCCGTTATCGCCTATCATCAGCCGGCCACTCGTTCGGACGTCGAGGACATCCGGGGTGCAAGCCTGAGCCAGTCCACCATGGACGCATTGCTGGAAACCGGTTTGATCGAGCCTAAGGGACGTAAGGAGGTGCCGGGCCGCCCGACGCTCTGGGGCACCACCACGGCGTTCCTGGCTCAGTTCGGCCTGCAACACCTGCGCGACCTGCCCCGGCGCGAAGAGATGGTGCGGGAGGACGGCGTGGGCGGACCGACCACGCCGGACCCTAGGTGATGCGGTTTCACAGCCTCCGGTCCCGTGCTACTAAACCGCCGGAGGGACGCAGCTTGCCATGTTCGATCTAGCCTGGTCTGAAATCGCGTTGATCGGTGTGGTCGCCCTTATCGCGATCGGGCCGAAGGACATGCCTGTTGCCATCAAGGCGGTTGCCGAGATGGTGAAAAAGGCCCGGCGCATGGCGTCCGAGTTCCAGACGCATGTAGACGAAATGGTCCGTGAGGCGAACCTGCATGAGGTGCGCGACCACATCAACGACATCCGCAACCTCGATATCAAGGGCAAGATCATGAGCGCCGTGGATGGCGATGGCTCGATCCGCCGCACCATAAACGACCGCCCATTCAATGCGGCACCCCCGCCCGTGACCCCCGTGGTCAACGAAAACACAGCCGGCACGATGCCGGTCGATACAATGGTCGAGCTGCACGAGAACCGCGTGATCGCCGCCCCGGAACCGCCGCCCGCCTTCATCCCGCCCAGCGAAGCAGTCCCCGCCACGGCCGAAGCCGCCGCCGAGCCGCCGCCGATGATCCCGCCGGCCTACATCGACCCCAGGGGCACGCCGCCCCGGCACGAGCCTGCGACCCACTCCGCGCCGCACGCCTAATCCGCCCAATTCCAGGACAGCATCGTGGCCTCGCAGGACGTGCCCAATGACGACCCCATAAACGACAAGCCGATGCCGCTGCTCGATCACCTGATCGAGCTGCGGACCCGGCTGCTGTGGTCCATGGGCGCCTTCCTGATCTGTTTCATTTTCTGCTACTACTTCAGCAGAGGCATCTACTCGTTCCTTGCGCAGCCGCTCGCGGACATCCTGGTCACCAAGACCGGGCAGAACCGCCGGCTGATCTTCACGGCGCTGTACGAGGCGTTTTTCACCTACCTCAAGGTCGCCTTCTTCGGCGCGGCGTTCATCTCCTTCCCGGTCGTCGCGTCGCAGGTCTGGCTGTTCGTGGCGCCGGGCCTGTATCGGAGCGAAAAGAAGGCGTTCCTGCCGTTCCTGGTCGCGACCCCCGTGCTGTTCCTGGCCGGCGCGGCACTCGCCTACTACTTCGTGTTTCCCGCCGCGTGGACGTTCTTCCTCAGTTTCGAGTCACCCGATGGGGGCGGCGGACTGCCGGTGCAGCTTGAGGCCAAGGTCAGCGAGTATCTCGGCCTCGTCATGCGGCTGATCTTCGCGTTCGGCCTGGCGTTCCAGTTGCCGGTGCTGCTCACGCTCTTGGCTAAGGTCAACATCATCTCGTCCCGCGGGCTGAGGAAATACCGGCGCTACGCCTATGTCGGCATGTTCGTGGTCGCGGCGATCATCACTCCGCCGGACGTCATCACCCAGACCGGCCTCGCGCTGCCGCTGATCGCGCTGTATGAAATATCCATCATCACGGCCGGACTGGTCGAGACGAAGCCGGTCGACGTCTGATGCACGATATCCGCGCTCTCCGCGCTGATCCGGTTGGCTTCGATATGGCCATGGCCCGGCGCGGCCTGCCTGCGATCGCGGATTGTCTGCTGCAGGTGGACACCGACCGCCGCGGCGCGCTGACAGCCGTCCAGGATAAGCAATCCCGCCGCAACGCGCTCGCCCGGAAGATTGGACAGGGCCGCCGCACCGGGGCCGATACAGCGGTGCTGGAGGCCGAGGCCACAACGCTGCGGGACGCCATGGCGGCGCTGGAACAACGTGCCGATGCACTCGACCTCGCGATCCGCCGGGAGCTGGAGGCGCTGCCCAACCTGCTCGACCCCGATGTGCCGGACGGCGCCGACGAGACCGCCAACGTCGTCGTGAAGCAGGTCGGCGAGCCCCGACATTTCGACTTTGCGCCCCTGGAGCACTTCCAGCTCGGCGAGGCGCTGGGCCTCATGGACTTCGAGCGTGCCGCGCGCATGTCCGGCAGCCGGTTCACCATCTTGCGTGGCGGCCTGGCCCGGCTGGAGCGCGCGCTGGGCCAATTCATGCTCGACCTGCACACGACGCAGCACGGCTACACCGAGACACAGGTGCCGCTGCTTGTGAACGACGCCGCCGCTTATGGCACCGACAAGCTGCCGAAGTTTGCCGAAGACTTGTTCCGCACCACGGATGGACGCTGGCTGATCCCGACCGCCGAGGTCCCGCTGACCAGCCTGGTCATGGATGAGATCGTGCCCGCCGATCGTCTGCCGATGCGGGTCACGGCGCTGTCGGAGTGTTTCCGCAGCGAGGCCGGGTCGGCCGGGCGCGACACTCGCGGCATGCTGCGCCAGCATCAATTCCGCAAGGTGGAGCTGGTCAGCGTCACCCATCCGGACGATAGCGGGGCGGAACATGAACGCATGACGGCCTGCGCCGAGGCGGTGCTGGAGGCGCTCGATCTGCCCTACCGCCGCATGCTGCTGTGCGCGGGGGACACCGGGTTCGGCGCAGCCAAGACCTATGACCTCGAGGTCTGGCTGCCGGGCCAGGAGGCATGGCGGGAGATCAGCTCGTGCTCCAACACACGGGCTTTCCAGGCACGGCGCATGAACGCCCGGCTGCGCGGCGCGGATGGCAAGACGGCCGGGTTCGTGCATACGCTGAATGGGTCTGGTGTCGCGGTCGGGCGGGCGCTGATCGCGGTGATGGAGAACTACCAGCAGCCGGACGGCGCGATCCGGGTGCCGTCGGCGCTCGTGCCCTACATGGCCGGGATGACGGTGCTAAGCGCCGGCTGAGTCTTCGTTGGGGCGGGCAACGCCGAGGCGGCCGGCGAGGTCCTCGATGAACTGCCAGGCGACCCGGCCGGACCGGGCGCCACGGGTGATGGACCATTCGACGGCCTCGGCATGCAGCGCCTCCCGCCCGATCGGCAGGGCAAGCTGGTCGGCATAGCCGTCCACCATGGCGAAGAACGCGTCCTGGTCACAGTTGTGGAAGCCGATCCATAGGCCGAAGCGGTCGGAGAGCGAGACCTTCTCCTCGATCGCCTCGCCCGGGTTGATGGCCGTCGACCGCTCGTTGTCGATCATGTCGCGCGGCATCAGATGGCGCCGGTTGCTGGTGGCGTAGAACAGCACGTTGGCCGGGCGGCCTTCGATGCCCCCGTCCAGCACGGATTTAAGCGCCTTGTAGTCGGCGTCCTCGCGCTCGAACGACAGGTCGTCGCACAGGATAAGGCAGCGGCGCGGCCGGCCCCGCACCAGGTTCAGCAGGTCGGGCAGGGTGCGGATGTCCTCCCGGTGGATTTCGATCAGCGCCAGGATGCCGGGTGTGTCCTGGTTGGCGGCGGCGTGCGCGGCCTTGACCAGCGACGACTTGCCCATGCCCCGCGCGCCCCACAGCATGGCGTTGTTCGCTGGCAGGCCGCGGGCGAAGCGCAGCGTGTTGTCGAGCAGCAGCCGTTTCTGCCGCTCGATACCCTGCAGCAATCCAATCTCGACGCGGGAGACGCGCGGCACGGGCGCCAGATGCGGGGGCGCCGGATACCAGACGAAGGCGTCGGCGTCCGAAAGGTCTGGCGCGCGAGGCGGCAGCGGGGCCAGGCGGTCGAGCGCCTCGGCAATGCGGGTCAGCAAGGCTGTGTCCAACGGAGGTCCTAGCGTATCGGCTTGAAGTGTCGTGACTTGACGGGGCGGGGCCTCAAACTATGGTCCCGGCGCAACAACGGCAACCCAGGACAAAAATGCTGATCTCTCCCGCCTACGCCCAGGACGTTGCCGGCTTGCTGGGCGGTGCGACCCAGTTCCTCCCGCTGGTCCTGATCTTCGGTGTGTTCTACTTCCTGCTGATCCGGCCGCAGCAGACCCGGGCGAAGCAGATGAAGGCCATGCTGCTGGCGCTGCGCCGCGGCGACCGCGTCGTCACCGCCGGCGGCATCCTCGGCACGGTGCAACGGGTAAAGGAGGGCAGCGACGAGGTCGAGGTCGAGATCGCCCCTAACGTTCGCGTGACCATCGTCCGCGATACCATCACGACGGTGCTGAAGCCGGTCGCGGCGAACGACGTGAAGCCCGGTTGAACGCGCTCCCTCCCCCGGCGAGCGAGGGAGGGAGGCCTGTCAATCAGCCCATCTGGCTGGCGGCGAACTCGTAGTTGGCCAGTTTATCCAGCCAGTTGGTCACGTAGTCCGGACGCCGGTTGCGGAAGTCCAGGTAGTAGCTGTGCTCCCACACGTCGCAGCCGAGCAACGCCTTGCCCTCGTTGGTCGCGAGCGGGTTGGAGCCGTTCGGCGTCTTGGTCACCTTCAGCTTGCCATCTGTGCCTAGTACCAGCCAAGCCCAGCCGGAGCCGAACTGACCGACAGCAGCGGCCTTGAACGCGTCCTTGAACGCCTGGACGCTGCCGAAATCGGCTGAGATCTTGGACTCCAGCGTGCCGGGGATGCCACCGCCTTGCGGCGACATATTCTGCCAGAACAGGATGTGGTTCCAGTGTTGCCCGGCGTTGTTGAACACCGGCGCCATGTCGGCCTTGCCGTTGCTCATCTGGATGATTTCGTCGAGCGACTTGCCGGCGAGCGCCGGGTTCTTCTCGACGAAGCCGTTCAGCGCCGTGACATAGGCCTGGTGGTGCTTGTCGTGGTGCAGCTCCATCGTCTCCTGGCACATTCCGCGCTCGGCCAGGGCGCTGTGCGAGTAGGGGAGGGCGGGAAGTTCGAATGCCATCGGTCTATCCTTTTGGTGGACGCGGCGCAGATTGATCGCGGGGCCCCCGGCGCGTCAAGGTTGCGCGGCATGACGGTTGGGGCCACCTCCGCCGCATGCCCTCCCGACCTTTGTCGTCCTGCGCCGAGATCGTCCGCCGCCATGACCCCGACCGCTTCCTCACCGCCCTGTTTGCGCCGCCGGCTATGCGGGAGACGCTGTTTGTCCTGTATGCGGTGAACCACGAGCTGGCCCGGGCGCGCGAGGTCGTCTCCAACCCGATGCTGGCGCTGATCCGCCTGCAATGGTGGCGGGAGGTCGCCGAGGGCGCCCGGCGGCGGCACGAAGTCGCCGGGCCGCTTGGGGAGGCGCTGGATACGGGCAAGCTGGATGCCGCGGATGTGCTGGCCATCATCGATGGGCGGGAGGCGGAGGCCGACCCGATCGAGACCGAGGCCGCGTTCCGCGACTACGTGCGCGCGACCGCCGGTGGCGTGGCGGTGGCAGCGGGACGTGCGCTGGGCGCTGCCGGTCCGGCGCTGGACGCATTGCGCGACCTCGGTGCCGCCTATGGGGTGGCGGGTATCCTGCGCAGCGTTCCGGCGCTCGCCCGGCAATCCCGCTGCGTGCTGCCGGAGGAGCTTTTAGCGCAGCACGGCGTGAGCCTCGCGGACCTGATCGCTGATCCGGACCGTGCCGCCCTGGCGGAGGTGCGGACGCGCATTGCCGCGATCGCGTCCGATTGGCTGGCGACTGGTCGGGCCGTGCGCCTGCCGAAGCAAGCCATCGCCGCAGCACTTCCGGCGGTGCTTGCCCGACGAGACCTCGCGTATCCTCATACTTCTCCGCGCGGCTTGGCCGACCGCGTTGCCGTGACTATCGCCGCCTTGCAAGGGCGAGTCTAAAAGCCCGCTTGCTGGCGTGCTATTCCTCGGGCTCGGTCGTGAACAACAGCGGATAGCCTTTGCTCCGGCCCGCGTCGGTCGCGTTCGTTGCCTTGGCTTCCGCAACATCCTTCGTATAGACCGAAACAACGCAAACGCCGCGCTTGTGCGCGGTCATCATCACCCGCTGGGCCTGATCCTCGTTCACGCGGAACTCCGCTTTCAGGACCCTGACGACGAACTCGCGGGGGGTAAAATCGTCATTGACCAGAATGACCTTATGGAGCCGTGGCCGTTCGACTTCGACCTGGATCTTCGTATTTGGGCTGGTGATGATGTCATTCATCGGAGGAGCTGCTCCAGATGGCGGCTTACCTTGCAGGCGCTTGGCTTACCGCGTTGGCATGTCGCCATATAGCTTTCGAGCCGCAAGGCCGCAACAGTTGTGCAGCGAGACCGGCCAATATGCAGGGATCTTGCTGTTTGAACCAGTTGCGGAGCGTCCTCATCATCATGGCCGGACCAACGCCAGCACGATCTCGACCGCGATCAGCACGATGATCAAGAACTCCATCAGCCCGGCCCGGCTGCTGCTCGCCTCGTCATACAGCGCCGTGTAGGTGTCCCGGACGATCGCGAGCTTCCGGTTCACCGCCGCGCTGACGGTGCGGACACGGAACAGGTCCAGCGCCGAGGCGTAGATGCGGGCAAGGTACACGTCCTCCGTCACCTGCAGTGCGTTGTCGACCTTTTCGGTGAGCTCGGTGACCTCGGCGACAAGGGTATAAAGCCGCCGGGCGAGGTCGGCGAAGCGGCGGGGCAGCAGGATGTTGACCGTGCGGCGCGTGGTCTGCACCAGGCCGTACATCCGCGGCAACTCGTCGTCGAGCAGCTCGTCGTAGTAGCGCATTTCCAGAAGCTGGGCGTTGGCGACCTCCAGCACGTCCGCCACGTCCGAATCGCCGCGCGGCTCATAGATGAAAGCCCGGTCCCAGGTCAGCACGACGAGGTCGTCGGTGTAGTACGAAAAACTCTGGCGCAGCAGGTCGCGCCGGGCGCCATCGGACAAGGCGCGTTGCTCGCCGGACAGCAGCGGCACCAGGTCCACCCGGTCCTGCAGTGCCACGGCAGTCAGCTGTTCGCTGAACGCGTGCACGGTGCCGATCAGGTAATCCTCCTCGATCGCCGAGCCGGTCGGCCGTACCAGCGCCTCTGCCAACAAGGTGCGGACCCGGGCCAGCAGGCCGTCCCACAGCCGGCCGTCGCCCCCATCGCCGACATGCGCGTCCATCGCATTCAGCAACGCCGTATAGTCCGGCCAACTCATGTCTACCGTCGCCACACGGAGCGCCAGGGCGACCACGCCGAAATCGTAGATGCGGATCGTCACGGCCGCGGTGACGGCGAGGGCGCCGAGGTGCAGCGGGATCGGGTCGAAGGACAGCGCGACCGGCGGCACCCCGAACGCCACGGCCTTGGCGGGCGTGGCGCTCAGCCGGCTGCGGCTGCTCGCAGTGCCGGCGTAGCGCGCCCAGACTTCCTCCACTTTGCGCAGGTCGATCGCGTAGGCGATGTCGAACAGGCGCAACGCGACAATATGGCCCGAGCGAACCTGTGGCTCCGCCACCCTCAAGCCGACTTGCGCAGTTTGCGCGGTGCGGCCTCTGGCAGCATCTGACGGAGGAAGTGACCGGTGTGGCTGGCCGGGTTGGCAGCGACATCCTCGGGCGTGCCCTCGGCCACCACGCAGCCGCCGCCCTCGCCGCCCTCGGGTCCCAGGTCCAGCACCCAGTCGGCGGTCTTGATGACCTCCAGGTTGTGCTCGATCACGACGACGGTGTTGCCCTGCTCGACCAATGCGTGCAGCACCTCCAGCAGCTTGCGCACATCCTCGAAATGCAGCCCGGTCGTGGGTTCGTCGAGGATATACAGCGTGCGCCCGGTGCCGCGCCGGGCGAGTTCCTTGGCCAGCTTGATCCGTTGCGCCTCGCCGCCCGACAACGTTGTCGACTGCTGCCCCAGGCTGATGTAGCCGAGGCCGACCTTCTGCAGGATACTCAGTCGGTCGTGGATGCGGTTCACTGCGCTGAAGAACGGCACGGCCTCGTCCACTGTCATGTTCAGCACGTCGGCCACCGACTTGCCGCGAAATTTTATCTCCAGCGTCTCTCGGTTGTAGCGGGCGCCCTTGCAGGTGTCGCAAGTGACAAAAACGTCCGGCAGGAAATGCATTTCTATCTTGATCAGCCCGTCGCCCTGACAGGCCTCGCAGCGCCCACCCTTCACATTGAAGCTGAACCGGCCGGATTTATAGCCACGGGCGCGGCTTTCCGGCAGCTCGGCGAACCAGTCGCGGATCGGCGCGAACAGGTCGGTGTAGGTGGCCGGGTTCGACCGCGGGGTGCGGCCGATGGGTGACTGGTCGATATCGATGATCTTGTCGAGCAGCTCCAGCCCCTCGACCCGCTCATGCGCAGCGGGCGCCTCGCCGGACCCCATCAGGCGGCGGCTAGCAGCTTTATACAATGTATCGACCACCAGCGTCGACTTGCCGCCGCCGGACACGCCGGTCACGCAGGTGAACGTGCCCAGTGGAAAACCGGCCGAGACGGATTTGAGGTTGTTGCCGCGGGCGCCGATGACGCGGATCACGCGCGCCGGGTCGATCGGGCGCCGGGCAGGGATGGGAATGCTACGGCGGCCGGATAAATAGGCGCCGGTGACGCTGTCCGGATTGGCCGCGACCTCCTCCGGCGTGCCCTGGGCGATGATGTGGCCGCCCAGCAGCCCGGCGGCCGGCCCCATGTCGATCAGGTGGTCCGCCGCGCGGATGGCGTCCTCGTCGTGCTCCACGACCAGCACGGTGTTGCCCAGCGACTTCAGCCGGCGCAGCGTGCCGAGCAGCCGCTCGTTATCGCGCTGATGCAGGCCGATGCTGGGCTCGTCCAGCACATACAGCACGCCCGTCAGCCCGGAGCCGATCTGGCTCGCCAGCCGGATGCGCTGGCTCTCGCCCCCCGACAACGTGGTGCTGCCGCGGGCGAGGGTCAGGTAGTCGAGGCCCACATCAACCAGGAACTGCAAGCGCTCCACGATCTCCCGCAGGATGCGCCGGGCGATCTCCTGGCGCTGCGGGGTCAAGGTCGCGCCCGCGTCCTGGAACCAGGCCAGGGCACGGCGGATCGGCAGATCAGCCGCCTGCGCCAAGTTCTGCCCGGCGATCTTCACCGCCAGCGCCTCCGGTTTCAAACGCGCCCCGTGGCAGACGGCGCAGGGCTTGTCGGCCTGGAAACGGCTCATCTCCTCCCGCACCCAGGCGCTGTCGGTCTCCTGCCAGCGGCGCTGCAGGTTGCGCAGCACGCCCTCGAACGGTTTCTTGACCACATAGGACCGGACGCCGTCCTTATAGGCGAACTCGATCGGCTCGTCGTCGGAGCCGATCAGCACGACGGCACGAACCCGGTCCGGCAGCTCGTGCCACGGAGTGCGCGTGTTGACCTTGAAGTGCTTGGCGATGCTGGCGAGGGTCTGGTCGTAATACGGGCTTTGCGCCCCGCTCCACGGGGCGACGGCGCCCTGGGCCAGGCTGATCCGCTCATCGGGGATAACCAGGCTGGGATCGAAAAAACGTTCCAGGCCCAGGCCGTCGCAGGCCGGACAGGCACCGTGCGGGCTGTTGAAGCTGAACAGCCGCGGCTCGATCTCCTCGATTGTAAAGCCGCTGACGGGACAGGCGAAGCGGCTGCTGAACACGGTTCGCGCGCCGGTGTCGGCGTCCTCGGCATAGACCACGCCGTCGGCAAGGCCCAGTGCCGTCTCAAAACTGTCCGCGAGCCGGGTTTGGATGCCGTCGCGCACCACGACGCGGTCCACCACCGCCTCGATCTCGTGCTTGGTCTTGCGGTTGAGCGCGGGCACCTCGCCGATTTCGTAGAGCTTGCCGTCCACCTTGACGCGGGTGAAGCCCTTGCGCTGCAGCTCCGCCAGCTCCTTGCGGTACTCGCCCTTGCGATCCCGCACGACGGGAGCCAGCAGCAGCAAGCGCGTGCCCTCCGTCATAGCGGCCACGCGGTCCACCATCTGGCTGACGGTCTGCGCCTCGATGGGCTCGCCAGTTGTGGGCGAGTAGGGCACGCCGACCCGGGCCCAGAGCAGGCGCATGTAGTCGTGGATTTCGGTGACGGTGCCGACCGTGCTGCGCGGGTTGCGGCTGGTGGTCTTCTGCTCGATCGAGATGGCGGGAGACAGACCCTCGATGCTGTCGACATCGGGCTTGCCCATCAATTCCAGGAACTGCCGGGCATAGGCCGATAGGCTCTCGACGTAGCGGCGCTGGCCCTCGGCATAGATGGTGTCGAACGCCAGCGACGACTTGCCGGACCCCGACAGGCCCGTGATGACGGTCAGGCTGTCGCGCGGGATATCGACGTCGATGTTCTTGAGATTATGCTCGCGCGCGCCGCGCACGCGAATGGAGCCGGCCATGCGGTAATTTCCTGGTGTTCTGGTATCGTTCACCCCATATGGCATTACGGAGCGGTATTGGAAACCCTGCCGCGTCCCGTGTTGCGGCCGTACCCTGGTCCGTCCGGCTTCTACGGGATATACCGACGGGCGGGTGCGAGTCCGGGCAATGGAAGGTGACGAAACATGGCGGGTACTGTCAACAAGGTGATCCTGGTCGGTCGTCTAGGCAAGGACCCGGAGGTCCGCAGTTTTCAGAACGGCGGCAAGGTGGTCAACATGACCCTCGCCACCAGCGAGACCTGGAACGACCGAACGTCCGGGGAGCGCAAGGAAAAGACCGAGTGGCACAACGTCGTCATCAAGGACGAAAAGCTGGCTGAAAACGCGGAGAAATACCTGAAGAAGGGCGCCAGCGTATATCTTGAGGGACGTATCGAGACGCGCAAGTGGCAGGACCAGACCGGCAATGACAAGTATACGACCGAAGTTATCGTGCCACGCTTTGGCGGCGTGCTGACGTTTCTTGGCGGACGCGGCGAGGAGGGTGGCACGAGCAGCAGCAGCGGGGGCTACCAGCCACGCGAACGCACGACGGCGCCCGCGAAGTCCGGCGGTGGCAGCCCGTCTTGGGAGCCGAACAAAGGCGGCGACCTCGACGACGAGATTCCGTTTTAATTCAACTTAATAACCGAAGCGAAAGCGTTCCTTGTCAGACCTTGATCCTCCCGAGACTCCCGCTCCGCCCAGCCTGCCCCAGGTGATGCTCGAAGACGAGATGCGGCGGTCGTATCTCGACTACGCCATGTCCGTCATTGTCAGCCGCGCGTTGCCGGATGCACGCGATGGGCTGAAGCCGGTGCATCGGCGCATCCTATATGCCATGCAGCAGGCCGGCTATACGTCCGACAAGGCCTATCGCAAGTCCGCGCAGACCGTCGGCGTGGTGATGGGCAACTACCACCCGCACGGCGACGCCTCGATCTACGACGCCCTGGTCCGCATGGCGCAGACCTTCAGCATGCGCGTGCCGCTGATCGACGGGCAGGGCAACTTCGGCAGCGTGGACGGCGATCCGCCGGCGGCGATGCGCTATACCGAGTCGCGCCTATCGAAGGCGTCTAACTTCATACTGCTCGACATCGACAAGGACACGGTCGACTTCACCCCGACCTACGATGAAAGCAACATGGAACCGCGGGTGCTCCCCGCCAGCTACCCGGTGCTGCTCATCAACGGCGCCAACGGCATCGCCGTCGGCATGGCTACCAACATCCCGCCGCACAACCCGACCGAGATCATCGACGCGACCTTGGCGCTCATCGCGGAGCCCGCGACGACGTTGGAGGAATTGATGCAGATCGTGCCGGGCCCGGATTTCCCGACCGGCGGGCTGATCCTGGGCCGCGCCGGCATCCGCAGCGCCTTCGAGGGCGGCCGCGGCAGCGTCGTGGTGCGGGCCAAGGCGGCAATCGAGGATATGAAGGCCAACCGCCAGGCCATCATCATCACCGAAATTCCCTACCAGGTGAACAAGGCCACCCTGCTGGAACGCATCGCCGAGCTGGTGCGCTCGAAGGCCGTCGAGGGCATCACCGACCTGCGCGACGAGAGCGACCGCGACGGCATGCGCATTGTCATCGAGCTGCGGCGGGAGGCGACGGCCGAGGTCGTGCTGAACCAGCTCTACCGCTTCACCCAGCTGCAAACCAGCTTCGGCGTGAACATGCTGGCGTTGGACGGCGGGCGGCCCCGGCTCATGGGCCTGAAGGACGCGCTGCAGGTGTTCATCGCGTTCCGTGAGGACGTGATCCTGCGCCGCAGCCGGTTCGAGCTGAACAAGGCCCGGGAGCGTGCCCATCTGCTGGTCGGGCTGGCCATCGCGGTCGCCAATATCGACGAGATGATCCGCGTGATCCGGGTCAGCCCGGACGCCGCCACGGCACGCGCCGCCATGATGGGCCGCGCCTGGCCGGCGGGGGACGTGTCCGCGCTGCTCGCCCTAATTGACGACAGCGGCAACCAGATCGTCGATGATACCGTGCGGCTGACCGACGCGCAGGCCCGCGGCATTTTGGAGCTGCGCCTGGCCCGGCTGACCGGACTGGAGCGTGACAAGATACAGGCCGAGTTGGTCGAGGTCGCGACGCGTATCGGCAATTTGCTGGAGATTCTGGACAGCCGCCCTCGTCGCATGGAGGTCATGCAGGAAGAGTTGCTGGCGGCCCGGGCGGAGATCGACAGCCCGCGCATGACGGCGATCGTGGACGCCGCGGTGGACCAGGACGACGAGAGCCTGATTGAGCCCGGCCAGATGGTGGTCACCATCACCCGCGACGGCTTCATCAAGCGCACGGCGCTCGAGATTTTCCGCCAGCAGAACCGCGGCGGCCGGGGCCGCACCGCGGCGGGCACCCGCGGCGACGACATCGTGACCCGCAGCTTCAACGCCCACACGCACCAGTGGGTGCTGTTTTTCAGCAGCGGCGGCAAGGCGTTCCGCGAGAAGGTCTGGCGCCTTCCGGAGGCCAGCCCGACTGCCAAGGGGCGCGCCTTGGTGAACATGCTGCCGGAGCTCGGCGCCGATGGGATCACGGCCGTGCTGCCGCTGCCGCAGGACGAGAGCCTGTGGGAGAGCCTGCACCTCGTCTTCGCGACCGCCAGCGGCAACGTGCGGCGCAACAAGCTGTCCGACTTCCGCAATGTCCGGGCCAGTGGCCTGATTGCCATGAAGCTGGACGAGGGCGACCGGCTGATCGGCGTCGCGACATGCCGCGACGGGGATGACGTGTTCCTGGCGACGCGGTTTGGCCGCTGCCTGCGGTTCCAGATCAAGGACGACAACCTGCGCGTGTTCAGTGGCCGCGATAGCTCGGGCGTGCGCGGCATCCGCCGGGCCGAAGGCGATGAGGTGATCAGCCTTTCCGTGCTCCGGCATGTCGGGTCCGACGAACAGGATGATGCCGCGGCTGAGTCGCTTGCGGATGACGATAATGGTCTTGGCGCCGACGTCGAGGAGTTGTTGGACGAGGCCGAGCCGGCGCTCTCTCCAGTGATCGCCGCTGAAATCGTGGATGCTGAAGAGATTCTGCTCACGGTGACAAACGCTGGCTTCGGTAAGCGGACCCCTGCGTCCGAGTACCGGGTGACTCGGCGCGGCGGGCAGGGGATCAGCAACATCAAGCTGTCTCCGCGTAACGGCACGGCTGTTGCGGCAAGTTTCCCTGTGCGGCCCGGCGACGACGTGATGCTGGTGACGGATGAGGGCCGGCTGATCCGTGTGCCATCCGACCAGGTCCGTGTCACGGGCCGGGCCAGCATGGGCGTGAGGATGTTCCGGCTGGGGGAAACCGAGCACGTCATCAGTGTCTTTCCGGTGATCGAAGTCCCCGGTGCGCAGGCCGAGGAGGCTGAAACCGAGGATGCCGGCGAATCGGAGTCGCCCGATGCCTGAGCCACGCACCGGTCCCGTCCACCATGTCGGCGTCTATCCCGGCACATTCGACCCGGTGACCAACGGCCATACCGACATCATCGCCCGGGCGGCCCGGGTCGTGCATCGCTTGGTGGTCGGCGTGGCGGAAAACGTCGGCAAGTCGCCGTTATTTCCTTTAAAGGAGCGGGTCGAATTGGTGCGCGCCGAGACCGCCGCCATCGCCGCGCGGACCGGCACTGAGATCGAAGTCGTGAGCTTCGACTGCCTGTTGATCGATCTTGCGCGGAGTGTCAACGCGGGCGTGATCGTCCGGGGGCTACGGGCCGTGTCGGATTTCGACTACGAGTTCCAGATGGCGGGAATGAATTATCGGCTGGACCATGAGGTGGAGACGGTGTTCCTGATGGCGAGCGAACGGCATCAGTTCATCTCGTCCCGCTTCGTCAAGGAGATCGCGCGCCTGGGCGGTGATGTGTCCAGCTTCGTGCCGACCCTGACATTGGAGCGGACACTGGCGCGGGTGCGCCCAAAAACGTGATGTCGGACGTGACAATCAACGGAGAGCCCTATGAGCCTCGGCATGCGCCGCCGGTATTTGCTTGCAACAATCGCGATCGGAACACTGATGTCTGAAGAAGCTCAATCCCAACAAGGCGGCGCCCAGCAGCCGGCCCTGGATCCCGAGAACACGCTGTATATGGACCTGAAGGACGGTCGCGTGGTCATCCGCCTGCGTCCGGACCTAGCGCCCAAGCATGTCGAACGGGTGAAGGCCTTGGCGCGTAAGGGGTTCTATGACGGCACGGTGTTTCACCGGGTGATCGAGGGCTTCATGGCCCAGGGTGGTGATCCCACCGGCACCGGCACTGGCGGCAGCGACATGGGCAACCTGCCGGCCGAGTTCAGCCGCAACGCGCATTTCCTGCGCGGCACCGTCGGCGCGGCGCGGACCGGCGACCCGAATAGCGCGAACAGCCAGTTCTACATCATGTTCGCCCCGGCGCCGCATTTGGACGGCCAGTACACGATCTGGGGCCAAGTGGTGCAGGGCATGGAGTTCATCGACAAGATCAAGCGCGGCAGCGGTGGCGGCGGTACGGTGTCCAATCCGGACAAGATCATCCGTATGCAGGTGGCGGCCGACGCCAAGTCGTAATAGGGACGCGCCGTGGCCCGCAATCACGGGTCACGGCGGTGGTGCGGGCCTGTAGCTCAGCTGGTAGAGCACGGGACTTTTAATCTTGTGGTCGTGGGTTCGAGTCCCACCGGGCCCACCAATTTCCCGAAGAGTCACAACAATTTCTGTGTTCGTATCCGTTCTCGCGGTTTGCAGTTTGGACCACCGTTTGCAGAACCCTTCGGCTCTCTAGCGTTTCGATGAATGCACGAAATGCTGACACGCGCCCCAAAGCAATTGCCGCTTGGAGTATATATCTCTAGTCAATTGTTTGGCCGTGTTATCGTCTGTGTTTGGCTCATGGCGCTGACGCTCACCATCCATCAGTTTAGCAGGCAGTCCCAGAGCTTTGGCAGCGGCAGGGCTCGGAGCATAAGCCTGACAGCTGTGCGGAGGCCTCGGGTGAACCAGGACAGCTTGCTTCTGGCGAGCTTTCTGGGCTGCTGCTCCGATCTTTTTTTCTAGGGCGGCAAAGTTAGCTGGCATGCTTGTTGTTCCAGAGCGGCGAGGTAGGTGTCCGGGTTGCGGCGGAACCGGGTGCGGAGGGTCCGAGCGTGGCGCCTTTGGCCGAGACGCCGGC
>JAABUW010002511.1_pt1 | contig 27815 bp, 23 predicted proteins | sample 5560081 | NCBI WGS metagenome assembly JAABUW01 (sample SAMN10711882, study PRJNA513363) | rock metagenome | isolation source: Antarctica rocks | place: Antarctica: Victoria Land, Knobhead sud | reverse complement strand
CAACAAGCCAAGAACGGCTTGATCCAGCCAGTAGTCCGCCGAGTATCCCTCCGTCCTGCAAGACCACCGATGGCGATCCACCAGGACCTGCTAAGGACCTGCTAAAGCCCCCTTCTCTGGGCTCCCCGATATTTTGGCCGAAGTCAGCTGTCGGCTTTTCAAAAGTTAGGGACGTGTAAATATGGCGATACATGTCATTGTCGGCACACTGCCACGGATGAAGAAGAGGTCGCGGAAGGGCTTTACGAGTATCCCATAGCAGGCACGAAATAATACCCTCAAAGCAAAGTCCCGCTTTACATCCACAGGACACATCGATAGAACAACCTCCAAAAAGTACTGAGTCAAAGACTAGAGATCTAGGTAAAGCTCTTCTCAGATATCGGCCCAGGTGGAGATGTTCTCAGCATCGAACCCGCTACTGCCTCGACTGCTCGTCTATAGATGTGCAATGTCAGTTGCACTTGGTACAAGCCCTCGAAAACTGCAACTCTTCGAGTTCACCTCGTCGCAGTTCATGGAGGAAGCTGCGCAGAATTGGGCAAGTTCAAAAATTCTGAATAGAACGCTAGAATGTAGGACGGCCGTCAATAAAAAAGGTTAAAGCCCTGGCAATGCTTCGTAAAAGTGGGCAATTCGAACATATTAATGACTTACAGGGTGTTGAATGGGGGTTTGCGGACACGCCTACGACAAGGAATACTTTGCAAACCAATGCCTCTCCGCCGGCGACTCAAACATCCCCTACAAATTCCTAGGCTCCTCCGGCACCTACCAAGCCATCATCTCCCTCACCGAGCTCTCAGCCGCCTTAACCCGGGATCAACTCTCCAAACTACTCTCCCAATCCTTCACCCGCCACGTCCGCACCCATCCCAGCAACTACCAATACTGCCCCACCTCCGACTGCGACCAGGGTCTACTCCGTATTGCCTGACAGCAAAATCTTCATCTGCGCTACCTGCCTCACCTCAATCTCCACCCAGTGCGGCGCCGTCAGCCATGAAGGCCTCACGTGCGATTAGTACAAGAGCGTTATACTGGGGGACGATGCTTTTGCGGGGTGGAGGATGAAGAACGACGCGAGGGATTGCCCCCAATACGGATGCACGATTCAGAAGTCGGAGGGGTGTGATCATATGAACTGTAAAGGGTTGTGGAGCACATATTTGCTGGGTGTGTATGTTGGTTATGAGGAGGGTGAAGGAGACGTATGGGCACTCGAGGGGGTTTCACGATCCTGGGTGTGGGAATTTTCGAATTGGGGGATTTGGTATATGTAGGTAGCATATATTTATCAGGAGCCACAAATCCACACAGTACTCGTTTCAAGCAAGAAGACCACCACTACTCATTCTGATTCAACAAACAAACAACTCGATCTCTTTCCGCACCCGACACACCTAAAAGGCATCGACATCGCCCATCCTTTCAAGCTAACAAACAGCACCTATACACGCCCCAAAAAAAAGACCCTCCTCATTCGTCCTCAAAAAAAGACCCCGGAACCCCATTCCATCATCAGAGACATCCCAGCCCCTCCCTCCCATACTCGGAAGAAATGACCGAATTCCAAGCATAGTTGATTTAACATTATCACAATCCCCACCAATCTTTCACAAGTCATGATAATCCAAACAGCATTCAAAAAAAATTAAAAATTTCTCGTCTCAAAAAGCAAGCGACGATTTCAGCGTTTCGCGGTCCTGAATTTGATGTTTTCTATGGTATGGGAACTCTGATCTCCTTCAAGACGCTCCCCTTTGTGGTAAGTTTCTCGAGACTACTAGGAGTTAGAAGTAGAGGGAGTAGTTTCTCTGTTGGAGAAGTGGAAGAAGGAGGAGGAGAGGTTTGGGATGAAGAGATGTTTGCGGCGATCTTGAGGGGTTTGGTTTCATTGTTTTGATAGGAACGCCCGGGTCTAGGACTGACAACAACGACAACAATTTCGTAAACGAGCGAAGGTGGGTTTTACATAGCGTGTGCAGAAAGCTATGGATTCCTTGGCATCGCGTCCCCCCAAATTTACTATTGAATCCAGACATTCTTGACATTCTCAAACCTTCAACGCTTTCGCATTAGAAAAATCAATCAAACAGGTAAATATGAAGCTGATCAAACGTTTCACAGTGCTAACATCCTTGTAGTCTCCCTCCGATCCCCGAAGCCATCATGCCGTCATCACGTTGAAGTCAGAATCTACCTCTAGAGAATTCACTCATTTCCTCAAGCATCTCATCAAGATCGAAGAAATCTTCTGTCAAAGTCAAAGCAGACGCTGCTTGCAAAGTCAAAGCAGACGTCGCTGCTAGAATCATTGTAGACGCTGCTGTCAAAGCAAACACTGCAGACGCTGCTGTCAAAGTCAATTGCTCTCACAATTTCAAGAAACATATCATTGATAATTTCAAAGCAGCGAAGAAAGCACATGAGACTCACGTCGTTGAGCTTCAGCGGCAGACAAATGCTGCAGACCGTGTCAGAACTCAGAGATCACAAGAGAAAAGAGCTTGATCTGCAGAGATTGCTCAATTTAATAAGAAAGAGACTTTACATCGTTGCAGAGAAGAAAGAGAGGCAATTCAGTTTAATCGCAGCTCATCATTCTGTCTGATGTCGACACGCTGTTCTCTCTTTTCACTTCAGTGTCTCTTTTTCGAAATTCTGAATATCGTGAATCTATGAACATGTATATCTCACTTCTTTCATAGAAATCACATCATCTCTTTCTGCATGATTCATGACTGTTGCTTCAGATATGTAATTAGGAAGTCTTCAGCGGCTGAAAAGATCTTTCGAGAGACGCTCTTCGAACGAAACTGAGGTCTAAAGAAAGAGTCATACATGAAGAGATTCTCTTGCATAGTATAAACGGTGTTACGATGACAGTGAACCTCTTCGACGATGGCGAGGGAGCTTCAATGTAAAAGCAGGAGGCGTAGTATCTTCGAGCGAAGGGTCGGAGCCAGTGAACCTGTCATAGCTAGCTACACAGAAGATCAGTAGTTGTCTAGTTGAGATGTTTGACCAGCTTCATATTTATCTGTTTGATGGATTTTTCTAATGCGAAAGCGTTGAAGATTTGAGAATGTCAAGAATGTCTGGATTCAATAGTAAATTTGGGGGGGGCGCGATGCCAAGGAATCCATAGCTTTCTGCACACACTAATTCGCAAAGAGAGTTAGCAACTAGTCACCCACCCACCCACTCCCACCAAAAACGCCGCCTACCCACCAAGCCGACCTTAAAAAGCAGCAGCTCCACCCCGCCCTATCCCAACTCTCTGAACTGTATCTTCCCGTTATATGTCTTTCTCTTCCTCGTAAGATACTTATCCTTCATCATTAGTTTGTAACCGCGACCACGGTTAGAGGTTTGATGCTCCGATGTATTTGCTGTCGGGAAATGAGAAATAGTAAACGATTGTTGAAAGGGGACATTTCGGCATATTTCAAAAGCCGGGAGCCGGGCAGCTGAAGGTAAGGGTATACTAGCAGGATTGAATAGTATCAAGCATTCTTTTCTGAAACGTCGTCGTCTTGTGCTCATCCTGGTCTCCCATCCTAATCCTTCTCCTTCTCATCCGCGTTATACTCATCATCCTCATCCTCATCATCCTCATCATTCTCATCATTCTCATCATCATCGTCCTCATCATCATCATTCTCCTCTTCCCATTCATCCCATTCATCCTATTCGTCCTCTTCATCGTCATCGTCATCGTCCTCTTCATCATCATTCTCCTCTTCCCATTCATCCCATTCATCCTATTCGTCCTATTCGTCCTATTCGTCCTCTTCATCGTCATCGTCATCGTCCTCTTCATCGTCATCGTCATCGTCATCGTCATCGTCATCATCCTGACCAAGGCTGATCAGTCGCTCAACAACCCGCTCAGGTGTGCTTCGTGGAAGCTTTGAACGTGGATCATCGTGCCACGACCTCTTATCAACCTTAGCTCCCCGCTTGAGCAACAACAGGACCACGTCGTAAGCTTTCACCTTCGCTGCCATGTGCAGAGCATCGCTGTATACTACGTCGCTGGGTGGTTCCGCAGGGCTGCCTTCTGCACCTGCTTCTAAAAGTCTTTGGATGTAGTATTGGTATTGCCGCGTTCGGGAGTACATCTCCATATGACGGTTGACCTCTGCGCCGGCCTCTAATAACCACTTGACCACCTGACAACCTCCACTCATGGCGGCTGCCTCAAGAACAGTCGCTGGGAAAGGATTCCAGGGTGTTGCTTCATCTGCGTTGACCTCAGCCCCCGCCTTAAGCAACTGCTCAACGATCCCAAGATGTCCTTCTTCAACAGCTACCTTAAGCGCGGAACCATATGTCGTTTTCATATTAACTTGAGCCCCTGCTTTAAGAAGTTGTTCGACTACGTGACCGTGCCCTTTGATGGCTGCCATTCGAAGCGCGGAACCCCTTACTCCTATGGTGTCGATTCGGGCTCCTGCTTTTAGTGGTCGTTCGACTATAGAATCATGTCCATTCAAAGTGGCTTTGATAAGCGCAGTATCAGTACCAGCATAGATTGCTCCTCCGTCGACTTGATCATGTCCTCTTTTAGAAGCTTCCACAAGCGTAGCGCGATCTGCTCCGCCAGCATTGACGTCGGCACCTGCATCTATCAACAACTCAACAATCGCATAATGACCGTGAAGTGAAGCTGCGAGGAGTGCGGTGCCACGATATACTCCCATCACATTGACGTCGGCACCTGCATCTATTAGAAGCTGAACAATCGCAGTATGACCGTAAACTGAAGCTTCCGCAAGCGCAGGGCGATGTGCTCCGCCAGCATTGACGTCGACACCTGCATCTATGAGAAGCTGAACAATCGCAGTATGACCGCGAGACGAAGCTGCCACAAGCGCAGGGCGATCTGCTCCGCCAGCATTGACGTCGGCACCAGCACCTATTAACAACTCAACAATTGTATAATGACCGTGAAATGAAGCTGCGAGGAGTGCGGTGCTATGATATGCTCCCATCACATTGACATCGGCACCTGCATCAATTAATAACTCAACAATCGCATAATGACCGCGAGATGAAGCTACGAGGAGTGCGGTGTCATTATCTCCTTCCACCGCATTGACATCAGCGCCCGTATCAACTAGGATTTTTGTCGATTGATATAAGCCTTCCATTGCGGCGTTGTAGAGAGGCGCTTCAACAAATACATATGGAGGATACCTGTGCGGATGTAACGATAACCAGTTGATGAACGCATGCTTCTCGGACTGAAGAAGTTCCATGCTCAATTGAGCAACTTCTTTGGTATAACTCTCGGCCGCTCGAGCATGCAGAGTCCAATTTTCTACTGCATAACTAAGGAGTGGGAAATTTTCGTGCATCTCATAGGTTGACAGAGAGGGTTCTGAAAAGTAGAGGAGATAGAGGAGACAGATCTGAGCAATGGACTTATCGGGTTCAATTGCTATGTCGTACTTTGATGCGGGTCCATGTGAAACTCGGTCTGAAATCAAGTATTCTTTGACAGAGTAATGAGCTAATCTCAGCTCCTCGTAGTCTTCGTTATGGTCTTTTTTCGCAATCGCTATCGTAACTAGACTGGAGCAGATGGTGAGGATATCTCGTGGGTCCTCCAGTCTGTATTCAGGGTCAAATCCTCTCTCTGCTTCTTCGTCGATTGCAAGTATTTCAGCTGCTTCCTGAATCGAAAGTGGTCGTACAGAGAAGACTAGCCATTGCAGGATTTTGAAAGCATAGCTGTAATATTCGGCTTTTATAGTGCACAGTATTCGCACATAGGTATCATCTAGAGTTTTCGGCAGAGACTTCAGCGCTTTCCGAAGCATCGGAATTGTGAGACAGCTACTTAAGGCATCGAGTTGGCATGCGGCCCATCGGAACCTGAGTTATATTGTCAATGAGAGAATACTAGCGCTAACATATGCGTTACGCTTACATTCCCGCTGCCTTGTCCATCAACGCATCTTCAATCTCTTGTCGCACTTCTGAGCGTGATTTCCATCTTCTCAACTGTCGATCTGTTTTTAACCTTTCTTGAACGTAGGCCCGAATATCATCGTTCACAAGTGCACTTTGTATGCTGATCTGTTTGTCTTTCCCAATAAGAGAGTCAAACGATTCTTGAATATCTTTTTCTTGCCGGCTTGTAAGTATAAAGTGTAGATTGCCCATCTTCCAACTGTATATCTCCTCAATGACATTCAACAGTTCCAACTTATCTGTGCATTCGTCAAGAGCGTCGAAAATAATATAGATATCGCCAAATTCTTGAAACATTTGCTGTAACACTGCCAAGAGAGCGTCAGTAGTAGGCGGCTGCCGTCTGTTTTTAGAAGAAGAGAAAAGTGAGGTTAAAGCGATTGGCATATCCGCTCGCTGTCGGGAGATCTGCGCAACAATTGATCGCACCATTCTGTCACTTAGCTGCTTTTCCGAATCATTGAAGTCGAAGAAGAAATATGCTGCGGCTGAACGAGTGTCTTGGAGACATTGACGAAGCACGTTCTCAACTATCGTAGAGCTGAGGATAGTCTTGCCACAACCGGGTATTCCGTGGAGCCAGAGAAACGAGTTCGAATATGTTTTCCAGTCAAGATATTGCTGGCTCCTAAGTAGCCACGATCCGGTTCCTGCCATTCTTTTCTTGTAGGCATCATTCAAGTTTACAGAAGGGTCTGGTGGCGAGAGCCATTTGTAAATTTCTTCACGATTTTCGTCTGAAGCTGGTAAGCTGATCTGAATTTTTAAAACGCAAAGTATGAAATGCTATATGAAACAAGTTTTTATATTAATTACGAGTTTCTGCTGGACCTCATTCAAGAAATGAGAAGCCCGGCAATCATTACCACAAGACAACGTTCCTCCGACGTTAACGTAAGAGTAATGTGCAAGATCAAGAACAATCGAAATTGAAGGTACATACCTATTTCTTTCGACTGAAACCTCCTGTGAATGTCAAGCGAAGTCTTTGCTGTGTTCTCTACCGTATCCTGGACGGCCAGCAGCGTAGATCTGTTGACCGTAGCGAGCTGTCAATTTCATATGTCCCCAAATACGCAGCGTAAGACCCACGCTTGATCTGATGTTAGAGCCAACGTCAAGGTACTCTTGAGTCTACCAATAGTTTCAAGAGACCTCCGTGTATCTTGCTCCTTTAGGGGCCAGCCAAGCACTTGCATCAAAGCTTGTCTCTTTGAACCATCCTTGCCACTCCAGCTTGGAGGACTTAATTTGGTTTTGATCCGGTTTATCTCATCGAGACAACTGATTAGCGGTCCAGAACCCGACGTAGAGTCACAAATGAGCTCCAGCGTCGGCAATCGCGATTGAGAGGCGGGATTCGCATCAGCCGCCGCTTTCGCAACCTTTGCGAGGTTTTCGAGGACACCACGAAGGCCTTTTAGCTCGTCCATAACCTTTGAGAGCTCCCAGGGAGCCCCCTTGAGGGCGGCACTGTAATCATAACATACTGAGATGACAGCGTTGGTTGCTTGGAGTACCGCAATGATACTTGCGGTGATGCTAAGCGGATCCATGAAAGTTGACAAAGTTTAGAAATTGCGGTCCTAGTGGTGTGTCATACTATCAGAACCTAGGTAGACAGGAGGCGCAGCGGCTACGGAGGGCCGAATCGAGGTTGGGGTACACCCCTCGTGCTGCGGCAATGCGCGCCTGTGCCGCCGGCTAAAGGAGCTACGTTGTGCTTTGTGCTTTGTGACAAGCTGATAGCTCCACTTTCTCGCAGCAAGGCTGAGAAGGTACCCTACTCGCCACTCTTATTGGAGGAGGTTCAAGCGAACATGGGGCAGTGCACGAATGTATTCATAAAGTTAAGGTAGTCGGAAGAGCGCTCTAGAATTCTCTGGGCCTAGAAATCCCATTTAGCGCTCAAAAAATCCAACGATTGGGACTGGATGCTGGAAGTATGGGAAAACCAAGCCACGATCTCTCGGAATACCATGCTGGTCCTGCCATTGCATAGATAGCGCCCTGCATGCTGGCTCACTGAGCATGGCGGTGTGGTGTAAGCGCCGTTGTATTACGGGCGATTACAGCCGCTGTCTCAATCATGTGTCTGAAGAGTCTAAACCTAGAGTAATCTTACATTTCTTTTCTGTCATATGTTGAACCTCCAACTTCCAAATCTTCCAACAACGGAGACACGAACTACTTACTGTTCGCATGCCTATTATGGATTCTGTTCTCGGACCGCTCTTACTGCGCTCGCTGCTGGTCATTAGCAGCATAGCCATAGGTACCTTCTTAATCAAACTATACAATGCTCGCATGTTCTTCCGACGCCTTCGAGAGCAAGGCCTTGTGAGTGCACCACCTTCAGATCATCTTTATAGAATCTGACATGGGTTTTGGTTTGGCAGCCTATGCCACCACATCATCCTATTCTAGGCCATATCGCTCTAAGTGCGCGCATACTCGGAGGACTCCCAAAGAACGCCCATGGCCATTATCTTGCAGATCAGATTAATCGCATGTATCCCGACCTGGGGCCGGCGTTCTACTTGGACACTTGGCCGTTCGGTCCCCCAGTGCTGGTGGTCATATCACCAGATATGACGTATCAGTATACACAGGATCGGTACCTCCAAAAGCATATTGGCATGCGCCAGTTTTTGGAACCTCTTACTGGTAAGCACGATCTGGTCTCGATGGAAGGCCCCATGTGGAAAAGATGGCGACGTATATTCAATCCCGGCTTCAGTGCCAGCCATATCGCGACACTCTGCGGAAGCGTTATGGAGGAGGTTAATATATTCCGTGATATACTGAGGAATCACGCAAAGGAAGGGGGTCTCTTTAAGCTGGAAGATCATGCTCTCAATGTTGCTATCGATGTCATCGGGCGGGCGGCAATGGATGTCCGTTTCAACAGCCAAACATCTTATTGCGATATGACGGCAGCTTTACGAGAACAGATCCCGTGGTGCTCGTTCGGCATTGAGCTCAGCCCCTTTGCATTTCTCAATCCAATACGGCCCATAGCGAGGCAATGGAATACTTACCGAATGAACCGCTGGATTGTTCCCAGGCTCGAGGCACGCTATTCCTCCAATCGGGGCACTGTATCAAGCAAGTCCGCCATCGACTTGGCTTTGAACGCCTATCACGAAGAGATTGCGGTTAGTTCCAACAAGGGGACGACTGGCATGGACTCGACGTTCCGCGACTTCGCCACTAGTCAGCTCAAGCTTTTCGTTTTCGCCGGGCATGACACCACCGCTTCCACAATCTGCTACATCTATCACAACCTATGGCAGACCCCGTCCGCATTGGCTCGTATGCGCGCAGAACACTATTCCGTCTTTGGAAAAACCATTGAGGCTGCAGAAACGATGATTAAGAACGACCCACACATCTTGAACACCCTCCCCTTCACAACCGCCGTAATCAAGGAGACTTTGCGGCTTTTCCCCGTGGTAACCACCACTCGGCAAGGCGTTCCCGACTTCATCCTTACAGACGCCGAAGGCCGTCAATTCCCGGCCGACAAGTGCCTCGTCTGGGGCAACCACCATGGCCTGCACCGTAACCCGCGCTACTGGCCACAGCCGGATGAGTTTCTCCCAGAGCGCTGGCTCGTCGCCGAGGGCGACCCGTTGCATCCTGTCAAAAACGCATGGCGGCCGTTTGAGTTTGGTTCGAGAACTTGCATCGGACAAGAGCTTGCCATGATGGAGATGAAGATGATACTGGTGATGACGATCAGAGAGCTGCATGTCGAAGGTGGGTTTAAGGAATGGGACCGGTTGCACCCGAGAAGGGGCATCAAGGAGGTCCGTGAGGAACGGGCATATCAGATGCTTATGGGGAGTGCTCACCCTGCCGATGGATATCCTTGCAAGGTTTCTTTCGTCAGATAGCAGCAAAGTCTTGTATTACTCTGAATACGTTTTGATTGATACTTGAATGAAGAAATGAATGAAAAGTAATGGAAAGCAAAGTTGTCGTGTGTGATAAACTTTATCGAAACGTACTCAGCGTCGCTTTCTAAACCTAACTATCCATCACCACTTTCCTATAACGAAGTAACTCCGGCAGTGATTTCTCATGCACGTTCCCTATCTCTCTGATTTTCCAGTTATGTTGAACCACCAGAGCTTTTCCTAGATTGATACGCGATAGCGGATCAAGCTTTTCGTCCGGACTTACAGGTACAACCCGAATCGGATCTTTGGTCATATCTCTCTCCCCTTCAAGTTTTTCCGGCGGCGATTTGCCCGTATATATTATAGTATGCGCGCTTTGATCTACGCCAGGTTTGGTTGTTGCTCGGCAGTTGTATGTTGTAATGGGACTATTTAATCGGGTCTTGTCAGATATATGGATGTCAACATTATAATAAGAGTCTCACCAGCAATAGCAGAAATACTGTCTTGATACTTCCTGCACCACCACGAAACGCCTGTACTGGTGATATGCGACTCCTTCATGAGCAACTGCAGTGAAATCACTACCATCGAACAATTCTGGGTTCGGTCCAGAATTTTCGATGTACAGCATCATGAATACCTGAATCTTTAGTTAGCAGGTAATCGTATGTATTGCAAGGCATTCGAACCTTTCCAACCACGAAGAATTTATGCGTCTTGGATTTGATCTGTTTGTAGAGTGCTGATATCGTCAGCGCGAGTTACTTGTATCCCGATTGGTCTACCCTCACTAGGATCAAAATTATCCCTTCCAGAAAAGCTAGAAGCAGACACCAACGATTTCATAGTCGATGCTTCGACGGCTTGGTTTTCACCAGAGGAATACGTGTGTTTAAGGTGCTGCACACGCCCAAGTTCAGCGTCACTAAAAGAAGCCCCTGATTGATTTGCAACTGATATCTGAGGTTGGTTTGAGACATCTAGTATTGGTTAGAAAGACTTTCGTTAATGGTTGCAGAGAAACGAAAACATGGAGTGGGACGCTTGCCAGCTGCTGTCGAGTTCACCGTCATGTGTGATCTTGCTCGATAGCCCGCAATCCCAGCACTTAGACTCTTAGGTTGATCTACCGGCGATGGACTTGCGGCCAGAAGAGATAAACCCTGGCTGAGGCGCTGAGCTGGGTCGAGGCGTTGAGGTAGGTTGAGGTGCTGCCCATATGTAGCGGATCTATCCCATCGAGGCACGAGTGATCCCTCTAGTTTTGCATTCGTCAATGCAGCCGGCAATAGTACCCGAGGAACTCTACTTGACGTTAGACACCGAAGCAAGGATAGAGTTCTGTTAAGGCGGGACGAAGTATTAAAGAGGTCTTACGTTTTGTCTTTGGACCATGTACATTTCCAGGTGCCTTTTTTCAAATTAGCTATCCTTTCATCTAAAATGTCGGCCGTGGATCGATTTATAGCATAGCAAAACAAATAGGTGAAAGGGGGTTTCACTTGTGTTTCTGTCGAAGTCTGCGTGGTAATAATCAGCTCGGAGCTCGTCCCATATCCAGTACTCCTGTGATCTCGTTTCTGGGACTGGTTCTGTTTGCAGTTTTTGCTCTAGCAGGTCAGATACTTTCATCTTGGGTCGACTTTGGCCTTCGATGACTGGATAGCTGTCTTTATTTAGCACGGCCATCCTGCAGTGAAGCCGAGATTGGATGTCTTTGGCTATATGGCTCGCAAGAACTATGTACACTAGGTTTGAGCTAGGCTGTTGAGCGACAATATGGCCTAACCATTCGTGTCCTTTTCGGTCAATAATCCATGAACCACAGTCCCCATCGGCTACGTGGAGCTGTCAGTCTAAGGCATATTTCCGCAAGACGAAGACCGAGGATAGACTAACCGACTCTAGCCTCTAAATTGACTGTCCATGTTTCCTGGAAAGACTTGCCCCCGCCTGTCCTTAGATAGGATGGCGTTCCATAGAGCCGTCCATTCAATGTGCCGCGCGAAGACGTCACAGCCAGGATTTCGTCATCCTTTAAGTGATCATACTTAGAAGTGATGCGCGTAACAACTATGCTGTCTGATCTTGCCCCGGCGACTGAATTAATGGTATTGGATTTCCAGTGGTCCCTCTCGTCGATCGAAAATAGCGCCCAGTCAAGTGTGTTATGATGGAATGCATCAGATGATGAATACACTTGTCCTAATGCAAACCTCGAGTACTCATCGTAAAAATCCTCCGTCATTCCACTAGTGCAAGATGATATTCCCGAGAAAATGCTCAGATCTGCGGAGGTAGAATTGTTACTGATGTCCATGTTCCCTCGTTCATGAAGGGGTGAAACGCTCTCTCGAGGATATGAGACAGCTTTTGGTGGCGATGCTACGCTTATTACTACGAGAATATTGATAAGTATTTTAGATACGGATTCACAAGCTTGTTTGGTCTTACCTGAGCTCATTGAGTCATACTTGATGTTCTTATCAATGTCTTCGTCGCTATCGAAAGCAAATTCATCGTCTTCTTGAAGTATACAACTATTTGGCGTCAAGCTGGACTCTTTGAAAGCATGTGCAACTGTAATGCCCATTGGAACACTATCAATCATGATGATACCACCAAGTGTGGCATCTCTTTGGTGGGAATCACCATACATAGATATTGGAACGCCGCAAGGGCTCTCGAAGCTACGATGAGCATAGACCGTTGTCGCGCTTCCGAGAGTTTCGGACTTTGGTAAGGTATTTTTCCCACATGCTTGAGGGCCTCGCGCGCAGGCTGCAAGCTTGAGACTACGATGTTCTCTCTGTATCTTCCGCCATATGGAGCTTTCTCGGACGATGCATTTCGCTTTATTTCGAACAGTCGAGTTTTCACACTCTATAAGTAGAGTAGGATGTACAGACGCGCTGCTTAACATACGTAAACTAATCATATAAAGGCTGAAAACAATTGTTATGGGTATAATCTGGCCTTCATCCAAGTCATCACTCCGTGATTCCAGGACTGTCGTTATGGGACCAGCAATTTTTTCGAACATTTCTCGAGCAGGGCCTTTGGCTGTCCAGCACCGGTATAATTTCCCTAGAAGTCCGCAGGGCTTGTCTATAGAATCCTGCCATTCAGATTCTGGCATGCAACTCGGCGTTGGCAAAGACGTCGTCGTTTCTGTCATGGAAGTCATATCAAGCCGCTGCACTTTGCTAGATCAAGTACCTCGAATGTATTGCGACGTTAGTGTTCGTCGATATCGTACTTCGTTCTCAAAATTGAAGTAGCATATCTTCTCACACCAAGCATCCGAGAACCGGCACAAGGCTGCAGTGGAATTCTTGTCCCACCGCAATTTCTGCAGCCCTATCAGCCTGACTCTACTTCCCTATGGACGAGGCTATCTCTTCTTTGACTAAGCACTTCATGGCTGGGTTCAGCCTCTTTCTTTAATATGTCTACAAATCTAGTTAGCCTTCCACAATGACATTCGAACAGGACGTGTACCCAAGAAGACACGTGAGCAAGAAAACCTTCTAATACCGCAGACCCGTACAAGATTCTTTTGCGAATGCCCACGAGACTTATGGAGGGCCTATGTAAGGTTCCATTATCATTATTCTCTCGGCGCAAAATCAGGAAAACCCTTTGGGGTGCTGGCTATGCCCTCGGCGAGGATCTCAGAAGATCCGTGTAATCCATACTTTTCCTTCTATGAGGCTCAGTGTGCAAGCGTAACGCGCCATAGGGCCCAAGTGCTCTGGACTGTAAACCATGAAGAGTTATTGAAGGTTATCAACTACATCAAGGCTGGCTACGAAAGCCGAGAATCAATTGCCCGCAGGCTACATCAGCATTGCGATGTTGCCGACAAGGCATCAATTGACGATGTGATTGCGCTAGCTGCACGCCTTCTGTTGATGCTAAGCATTGGGAACCCAAAGCACTGCTTGAATCTAGGACAGACCATGATCGATTGGAAGAGCGGAACTCTTAAGGAGCTTGTCGTAAACTGTTTCCCCTCGAGACCTGTTCTGAGTGACCACGTAAAACTTCCGAGGCAATTTAACGCTCTTCAGCTTGTGAAAATAGCTGGCGTGAAAGTGGCATGGACCAGTAACTTGGTGGACCATCTCTTGCTTCAAGAGGATGATACCAAAGTATATCTCTTCCATCACGCATTTTTCCTGCATTGTCAAAGAGACGGTGACTGGTAAGTCTATTGGCGATTGAGCGCCATAAACATTAGCTGAAATTGGCCAATTTAGCAAACTTTACAAGAAGGATTTCGTTGAAGAAACCTTGAAAACTCTCAAACTGCTGCTTCCTGAACATGATAAAGACACGAAGCGCTGGTTCCGAAAGCAGCAGCAAGGATACCATCTGGATCCAGCAGCCAACCGGAACGGTCACCTCAATGCCGAGTCTCGCCAGATCGAGCAATTCCGCTATTGGAGAGATCGAATAGTTATACTCAAGCAGGTCTTTGATGAGTCAGAGCCAAAGAACATTCGACAATGGTGGAACGACCGGCGAAGCGGCGTGCGTTGTGCCACTTTCTGGTTTGGCTTCGTTGTAGTTATGTCGACCATACTTTTTGGTCTGGCTCAAGCGGTCGAGGGAGCTTTGCAGGTTTATAAATCCTACCATCCTTCGTACGTGCAGCCAACAAGCGCTGTTTGAGCATCAGACTTATAACGGAATACCTAACAGAAGGTCTAACATTTCTTCCATTTGGCCATATTGGTTACCTGATTATAGACTCAAGCTAGGTACCTTACTTATACAGTACCTTAGTGCATCATGTTTAGTGATAATCGCACTGACTACTGAGGTTTTACCACTACCGCAAGGCCTATGAGCTTGCGAAAAACCTAGGCTTTGATTACTGTACAAGAACAGAAGACGAGAACACTAATGACAACTGCCAGACCAAGAGCAGCGTTGAAAGGTTATTGAAGAAACCGCAGCCGAATTGGCAAAGGTGACTTATCTGCAGTAGAAAGATAGCAACCACACCCCCACAATGTAGCCGCTTAATCGACGGCGGCGCCCTTATACAGAACGAGTTGTGCTTAGTGACAGAGCGCGTTAACCCTTTGTTCTCTTCTCAACCCTCCTCTCAAGTACACTCCTTGCCTCGCTTTCACTCAACACCTCCAGCCCCAATTCCTCCAATACCTCCCGCCCACTCTCGTTACTCCTATAAATCCGCTGGTCAACCTCCCACAACCCGAGCCCTGCTTCCTCTCCTTCATCTTCTCCAGTAGAAGTTACCGGTAATCGTAGTAACACAATAGCTTCCCCTAGCTTCCGCATCCCTAGCTCACCTTGGCCCTCCCCAAGATGCCGGTCCATGACTTCCCAAATGGCAGAGATGTCGCGTGTGAATTGCGCTGTGCCGGACGAGGAGAAGGTATTGCGCATGAGAATTTGGTCCCAAAGGAAGGATTGCATCGAGAGCGCTAGTTGGCGGGCTATACGGCGGAGCGGGGCTTGGGCGAGAACATTGGAGAGAAAGGAGAGGTAAGAAGACAGCTGCTCGATTGCGCCATCGAGCTCGGCAGTGAGACCCAGAGAGGAGGCGCTGGAGGTGGTGTCAGGGGATAGTAATGACCAGGGGTTTATACGACTGTATGGCCGGAGCGAGCCTTTGATGTTGTCGATTAACAGCTCCTGAATGAAATCCTCAGTGCGGATTCGTAGTCTCTTGTAGGCGCCAGCCGTCTCGTCAAAGAGACCACCTGAGTCTTCTTCAGAACCGACCCGGCTTGAGGTTCGCTCGGCTACATCTTCTACACTCATTGGGCCCGCAAGGTTCTTCCCCGTGTTGCGTCTAGCTCGGTCTTGCAGTTCATCCCATAATTCCAAGAAGAAAACGTCGTCACTCCAGTCTCCCATCTTTTTTTCCAGGTATTCTGCACTGCCGTAGACTCGACATAGGCGCTCAAGTCCCCCGAGGCCTTGAAGCTCCTTTTTTTCTTCTTTGGATATAGTATGAACGGTCCGTCCTAGGGAAGATGTGAGGCTTAGGTAGGCTTCAAGGGATGAATGGAGACGATAGTGGAATTTGTCGAAAATGGCAATCTGGATTTCGATAAGGAAGCGCAGCTTTTGCGAGAAGGATGTCAACGGCCGATAGCGGTCTGTTGTAAAAGGGTTCAGTGGTAATTGCCTCTCGACAAGGGAAAATATCTCTACCGGTTATAGTCTCTAGGAGGTCGTTTACCCTGACTGCGCCATTTGTAGGCTTGGTAGCGCCTGGATCAACGCTCTCATAGTCGATTTCTCCACTTTCTGGTGCTTCAATGATTTCTTGATAACGAGACAAAGCGACTACAAGTTCTGTCAGTCCGTCCCGCTTAATTAATCAACAGTACGTACATGTCTTCTCTACTTCCAGCCATCTCCCAAACCACTCCTTTTTTACTAGAACCTCCCAAGTTAGACCTTTCCATCCATCCACGCCGCAACCCCCATCGTAGCCCCAATCTTCTCTCAGGCTGACATCGAAATTCATTAATTCGTGAATGAAATGACTCAGAAGCTGTGGCTGCTTCGCGACCTGTGGCAATGACATAGAGATTTTATGACGAAGCATTGGCAGTAAAGAAGTGACGAAAGCAGAAGTAGAGTCGATGTATGTAGAAGTGAGTGCCAGGTTCGATCTCTGAAAATGATGCCGGAGAATTGGCTGCATATGGATCGCAAAAAATTCTTCGTGAGTGTTCAGTAATCCTATAACGTGTGAAAGGAAGTATTCCGGCTATTATTGTGAGTTTCAAAGTGAACTTCCAGAGTTGCGATACCAAACACACCTTGTCCAGCCTGTTGGTTGGTCTATCGCCTTCGAAATGATAATGGAACCGTAATTCGAGAGGCCTGACCATAACCTCTAGAGGAAGCAGTACCAAAGAATTTCCTTTGTTAGCGTTTCCATCGGCCTGGTTATCCCTTGCCTTCAGTTCTCTGTGCATCAAGGTAGGTTAGCCCGAGGTTATTTGAGCCCAAGCACAGGCGTGGGGTAGGCTCACGGCTCTTGCAAATCGAGTAGCTTCTCTAATCCAGCTTTCCATTCTACTTCGAGCTTTCCTGCCAATACAACGTCTTTCCCAGGCCACTTCATTTTCTTCAAAGTCTCCTCGAACTCACGGGCAAAGTTGTGCTTCATCTGTTTCCATAGCGTACGAGCTGTTTCATCCACATAATCGACGAGATGGGGAGCGGCATCCTCAGCAGCTGGCTGAGCTTCCTTGAGCGCAGCGACGAGATCTTGTAGCCTTGTATACGGTCTTAAAGCAGCTTGCGGCGATACCTCAAAATTTCGCCTAGCTTCCGAGCTTCGGTACAATTGTCAGCCATAAAATCTAAGATAGAGTGTCAAGTCCAACCTGAGGTTATCGACTTCTGCAAGCAACTCCATGTAGCCTTTGGCGACATCCAGTCGCCGCAAATTGTCCATACTTGAATCGAATTTCCGTACTGCATCATCACTAGTTTCAGACCGCGTGACAATGAGCAGACGCCGGTCGATATCGGCCTGCTGCTTCCTAAACCTCTCTGCTTGTTGTAGTAGATCTCCCGAATGAGCTTTGGAAGCCTTGGTAGCCTCAGAAAGAGCTGTTTCCGCCTCTTGAAGCTAGCAAATAATGAGTTTGATATTCACACCAGACGCGGAAAGAGGGTAACCTGTTGCCTAAGAAGGGTTTGCTGGTTGGTAACCGTTTCCAGGAGAACGTCCAGGTTTGCCAGGTCATTGCTGGTCTGTAGCTTATCGTCAAGATAATCTTGTACACGTACGCTCTGTTCCTCGCCTAAGTTTCGAGAGGCTAGTTCTGCCATCGTTGCAGTCGATCGAGATCGTTACCAATACAGATAGACAAGTAGAGCTCAGGCCTCAATAACCAGGATAGATTGAGAGATCTTCAGGAACGGGGCTTTCGGCGATAATCCCACTAAAGCCGGCTGGCGCACGGGCCAAATGCATGACGATGTCGCAAGCTCCCACCTCGTCCCATACATACAAAACCGCGCCGAGCGTAAGGCACAATGTCAACACCTTCGAAGCGGCGGAGAACAAATGGGTACAAGTCGTCGCCGCAAACTTTGGGTAGCCTAGACTTCTTTTTTGGGAAACAGAATGCCGAATCAGAGTCAAAGGCACGAGGGAAGGATGCCAGCAAGAACTCTGTCGATCTTGAACCTCAATCGCATGACGAAAAGGGCCCCAAAGACGACAACCAGACGCTGACGGATGAAGAGCTGGCCAGGAAGCTACAGTCTGAATGGGATCAGCAAGAAAAGTCGTTGAAAAATAAGCCTTCTAAGAAGCTAAAAGAGACATTGCCCGATGGAGCACATCTTTCACAAGAGGACCACTCAAAGGAGACCCATGATGATCTCCTCAGTCATGGGGACCTGCCCTCAAGCTTGGCCCAGGACGTGGACAGTCAAATATTTCACTCAGAGAGCAAGGCTAGCGTTGCTCTGGAGGAAAAGGCCACTCTCTCTTTACAGTCAACAGCCTCAGCTGAAGATGCTATTTCTTCGACTTTGCCATTTGATATGAACCCATTGACTTTTGACCCTGGGAAATACATTCCAGCGCTCCAAAAGCATTGGGCCACAGAAGGCGGAAATGCCTCTTATGGACTTCTCATCAGATGCTTTGTCCTTGTTAACAGTACGCAAAGTCGGATAAAGATAGTTGACACTCTAGTCAACTTTCTTCGGACAATCATAGAAGGAGATCCTGAGAGTCTATTGCCTGCGGTAAGCGATTCTAAACCATCCCAACCTCGTAGAGAGTCTATTAAGGCTTAGCAGGTCTGGCTGGCGACCAATGCAATTTCTCCTCCTTACATATCTTTAGAGCTTGGTTTAGGCGGCTCGGCTATCTCTAAAGCATTGAAGAAGATGTGCGGGCTGGACAGTGCGGGTCTAAAGGCTCTCTACGATAAACATGGAGATGCTGGTGACGTTGCATTTGAAGCGAAGAAACGGCAGAGCTTCACCCTTCGCAAGCCTAAGCCGTTGTCTATCATGAGTGTTTTCCAGAGCCTCGTCAAAATAGCAAACAGTAAGGGAAATGGTAGTCAAGGGTTTAAGCAAAGGATCGTAGAGAGACTGCTCCAGGATGCCCAGGGCGCAGAGGAAAGTAGATACTTGGTTAGAACCTTGGTGCAGCATCTAAGAATCGGTGCCGTCAAAACTACGATGCTCATTGCACTTTCGCGAGCTTTTCTGCTGTCAAGGCCTTCAGGCGCTACCTTTCCAATAAAATTGCAATCAGATCTTATCAATTTAAAAAAGGAGCAATTGGCAGAAGTGCATGCAAAGGGGGAAGAACTGGTAAAAGCTTGTTTCGCACGGCGACCCAACTACAATGATCTCGTCCCGTGTCTACTCCAGGTTGGTATATCTGACGAACTCCTACTTCGTTGTGGGCTTGCATTACACATACCATTACGACCTATGCTGGGAAGCATTACCAGAGACCTCGGTGAAATGCTTACCAAGCTTCAAGGGCGTGATTTTAGCTGCGAGTACAAGTACGATGGGCAGCGAGCTCAAGTGCATTGTGACGAGAAAGGTAAGGTGTCCATATTCTCTAGGCATCTAGAGGTCATGACCGACAAATACCCTGATCTTGTTGCCTTGGTACCGACGATACGCGGCGAGGGTGTCAGTAGCTTCATACTTGAGGGTGAAGTTGTGGCTGTGGATCAAGGAACGGGAGACCTTAAACCCTTTCAAACCCTTACCAATAGGGCCAAAAAAGATGTCGCCATAGGCTCGATCAAAGTTAATGTCTGCTTGTTTTCTTTCGACTTGATGTACTTGAACGGGGAAGAGTTGCTTGACAGACCATTCCGTGAACGAAGAGCACTCTTGAGAAGTCTTTTTGTGGAAATACCTAATCAATTTATGTGGGTCAAAAACATCGACGCTACGTCGTCGGATTCAGAAACTGTACTCGATTTTTTCAAAAACGCTACAGATATCAAATGCGAAGGCATCATGGTAAAAGTACTTGACAATATACCAAATCCAGCTCTCCCTTCGCCTTCAAACGACGATTCGAACATCGATGAAATTTCAGCTCCTCCTCCACCTAAACCAGCCAAGAAGAACAAGTCAAAGGCTTTGGCAAGCGAAAGAGCTGTGGAGAAAGAAAAGGCTTCCCAGGGTTCTCGTCGCAAAGCTCTTTTGGCAACTTACGAACCTGACAAACGCCTTGACTCGTGGCTTAAGGTCAAAAAGGACTACAACACGTCAGCCGATACCATCGATCTAATTCCGATTGCAGCATGGCATGGATCCGGTAGAAAAGCCAAGTGGTGGTCACCAATACTTTTGGCAGTGCGCAACCCTGAATCGGGATCTCTCGAGGCAGTTACGAAATGTATCAGTGGTTTCACTGACAAGTTCTATCAAGCTAACAAGGGAAAATATCAGGAAGGAAGTGAAAATCTCATTGCTCGACCAAGCTACGTCGAATACAACGGGTATCCCGATGTATGGTTTGAACCACAGGAAGTCTGGGAGATGGCGTTTGCGGATATCACGATGAGTCCGACATATTTGGCGGCCTTGGGACTGGTCAGTGAACAACGCGGCTTGAGCATGAGGTTCCCCAGATTTTTGAAAGTCAGAGAGGACAAGGGTATTGACGAGGCAAGTACGTCGGACTTTCTAGCCGAATTGTGGAGGAAGCAAGAAGCCAGAGTCAAGCCTGGTGATGAAGCGAGCAGCAAGCCGGATGAGCTCGGCGCAGATGAAGACGGCTAAGAATCTTGCTGTACATTCTTTCCTATACTGCTGTGGCAATGGATATGTTTCCAGCGATTCAAATACCATTAAAGTACTACTATCCAGCAAGCAACTAAGATAGTATACAATACAATGTACACTTCAAGGTAGCAAGTAAGTCATCTAGTAATCGAAAACAAACCTATCATCACCAGGCGAAATCATCCGAGTGCTACCTACTCGTCCTAACTTTACCTACCGTATGTGATATATCGTACGTGTTCGTCCCGACGGCTCTGCAACTAATGAAAAATGGCGATAGTGATTGGCTGTCATCTACCGACAACGCACTAGTCCCCAGAATAGTTAGCAGCAGAACTTGAGGTCGACTTCGATTCTTACTGGCACGACTACAACAATTCACCCCTCCTCTCTATTACCTGCGAAGCTCAGGTCTCTTGAGTGAGTGTTATAGCCGACATCTGCCCTGGGACTTCTCTCCACTACAAGGTCGCAAGTCGAACCGTTGATCAAGCTGCTGTACGAGCACCATTGGTTCTTGACTATCACCCAGTTACTTCTATCCAACGTGCGAGGCGCAAAGCTTTCGCATACAGCGTGTTTAGCTTGCCATAGGAGGCTTTCCACGTCGTACCGACGATCCTGCCCTGACTTATTGTGGGCATCTGTATAGTGGCTGGCTTGCTTGGGCGGCCTCGGAGAAGTCGAGCAATCAGTAACTTCCTGAACTCGCCCAGTAATAACGGTCTAGGTGGCCAATGTTCTGAAGCAGCGCTGTGGTGGACCATGTTCTTGGGTTATCAATATCAGAAGATAGACAGTCTGATCACACTCTGTTAGGCGTTCCTGGGGGAGTGCCTCCCGCGGGGATTGCGATGGATCAACCCAATGTTGGCAATATCAACGGGTACTATGACAGGCACTACTCTACAGAGGACTTGCAAAGGGTGGCAAATATCAATAACCACGACGCAATGATGGGCATGATGGGTCCAAATGGAATGGACACTTCCGGCATGATTGGAGGTCAGACGCTGGACGAAATTATCAGTCAAAACAATAAAGAGATGCAACGTAGGAGGAGCTTCCACCAGTCGCAACCCTATGGACCTGGAAGAGGCCCCCAAGACCGCGACCCGCATAGGTCGTCTATGCTGGAGTTCGGTTCGGGCGGTCCCAGTGAGCTAGACGGCTTCCAATTCGATCCCTCCACAGTTCCTACCTCTGCACCTATCCATCATCCGGGCACTATAGCGCAGCGAAGGCTTGACAGTCAAAGAGCAAGAAGGAGAGGTTCTGGTGAAGCCCTAGCCTTGAACACTCACTTTCAAGCCATGCCAGCAAACTACAGCCCTATTCCATCTTCCTCCCCTTACCAGCAACCTCCCCTTAATCCTCCCGACTCTATGAGCATCGACATTTCTGCTAATTATATGCCCAATAACATACTCATGGGAATGGACTATTCTGCTGGTGGTCTGGATACTGACCAAAGCGGTGATGTCACCCCAATGAACCTGTTCTCTCAGAACAGTTATTCCCCAAATATAACTTCGTCGCCACTGCAGCAGAGTATTTCCAGTTTGGTAAGAGGTCCACCGCAAGACCCAGGAGGCGGCCGAACGAATAGTCGAGATGAACAAGAAGTTCGGGATAAGATCCCGAATCTACAGATGTCTGACCAGATGCAGAACTTGCAAGTCGACCTTGGACATCCTTCTATCCCAACGGCACGTCCTCCACCAAATGATCAGTTACAAGGACTTCCCGATTTTGATTCGCCTTCTAAGCCTCAGCAAAGCCTTAATCTCGACACATCAGCGGCTACAGCGGAAGCGCAACAGCCGGTGGTACCTCAATATCGAAATGCCTACTCGTCTAGCGGCTTCGACATGCTTGGTGTATTGATGCGTGTAGCTACGAGACCGAAGCCGCAAATCAACATTGGTGCTGTGGATATGTCTTGCGCTTTCGTGGTTTGCGACGTCACTCAGCATGATCTGCCAATAGTGTACTGCTCAGACATCTTTGAACGTCTTACGGGCTATACAAAACACGAAATCTTAGGCAGGAACTGTCGTTTTCTACAAGCTCCAGACGGTAAAATTCAAACGGGCACCAAGCGGAAGTACGTCGATGATCAATCTGTCCTGCGTATCAAGAATATGATCAATCAACGTCAGGAGATGCAGATTAGTCTGATCAATTACCGAAAAGGAGGTCAGCCTTTTATGAATCTACTCACCATGATTCCCATCACCTGGGACTCGGACGAAATCAAGTATTATGTTGGTTTTCAAGTTGACCTGGTAGAGCAGCCTACCTCGATTACGAATAAGAATCCCGATGGATCATACACCATTAATTACCAACGAGGACTACTACCAAGATACGTGTTACCCGAGAACAATAGCAAGCCAAATACGGAGTTAGGCCAAACCGTTGGTCGAGATGAGGTTTCTACCGTTCTCAGTACCATCGGTACCGGGGAGTCTGAGCTCTCGAAGCGGATCTGGGACAAGGTTTTACTCGAGAACACCGATGATGTTGTCCATGTACTATCCCTAAAGGGTCTCTTTCTATATTTGTCACCGTCAAGTCGAAAAGTACTCGAGTACGATCCCAGCGAGCTTGTCGGCACAGCGTTATCTTCGGTTTGCCATCCAAGTGATATCGTCCCAGTGACGCGAGAACTCAAAGACACGTCAACCGGTGCAGCTGTCAACGTTGTGTTTAGAGTTCGACGAAAGCAGAGCGGTTATACCTGGTTTGAAAGCCATGGATCACTTCACCTAGAGCAAGGGAAAGGGCGAAAGTGTATCATCATGGTTGGTCGTGAACGGCCGGTCTATGCTTTGGCCCGCACTGATATCATCTCCGCTGGTGGAATCGGTGAAAGTGAATTATGGACCAAGATGTCAACATCAGGCATGTTCCTTTTTGTTTCTTCAAATGTGCGCAGTCTTCTCGATCGGCAGCCCGAGGACCTAGTAGGCACGAGCGCCCAGGCGTTGATGCGGCAAGAATCTAAAATTGAATTTGGACGGATGCTTGAGCTTGCGCGGACAGGTGTCCGAGCAACCTTCAAGCACGATGTACAGAACAAGCGCGGGCAAACTCTTCAGGCTCGGACGACGATCTACCCCGGCGACGCAACCGAAGGACAGAAACCAACGTTCTTAGTCGCACAGACACGGTTGCTGAAATTATCGCGAAGCTCAAATGCCCATAAGCAAGGAAATGGTATATCACCCAAGAACGATCAGAAACCCACCAGCCCTACGTCAACCTCAAGTGCCATGTCCAGCAGCAATCGTACAACACAGTCGGCCTCGTCGAACGTTCACGGTGAACAGGTCACAACGCAGCCAGGCGGAAGCGGTCTTGCCATTGGCCGTCAACACGAGGCCCTTGCGTCGGAAGAAAATGTTTTTGATGAACTCAAGACAACACGGAGTACTAGCTGGCAGTTTGAGCTGCGCCAAATGGAAAAGCGGAATCGACTCCTGGCCGAAGAACTACAGAGCCTTCTGTCAAGCAAGAAGAAGAGAAAAAGGAGGAACGGAGCCGGTCAGATGCAGAAGGACTGCGCCAACTGTCATACGCGGGTGACGCCGGAGTGGAGACGCGGACCGAGTGGTAACCGGGATCTGTGCAATAGCTGCGGTTTACGATGGGCTAAAGAGGTATGCCACTCGTATCACCTGCCCTTGATCACTCTGCGTTCTATATCTGGAATACTGACCCTACTTCCAGAACGGAAGAGTCTCCCCTCGGACGTCGAATCACAGCGACAAACAATCCGGCTCGCCAGCTCGGCTAACCGCAATCGCGGCCAACGAGTCTCGAATACCTTCGAGCGCATTGCCGTCGGACAATCGATCACCTCAAGGCGTCAACGCCGATTCTCATGCAGCGAAAATGGCACGGATGGAGGCGACCGCATCCCAAGGGTTCGGTGGCGGCATACCGGCCAAGATCGAGGAGGGTGTAGTATTACAAACCAACGGAGTTGCGCCGCCTCGGATATGATGCAACGAAGTCACGGGGGAAAAGGCGTAGCAGGGGGATCTCTTTACTGGAAGGTCTCTGTGCACTCTGTTGCTTTATCTATACCACTTTGTACGGAGCGAATGTTTTGGGATTCCCTCTTTTTTACCAATCTTGGTGTTGACTCTTACGGGGAAAATTCTGGCTTCTGGCCCACGGTGGAAGGGGCATCTACCTGATGATAGCTTTATCATTATGATAACTGAGATTGGGGGAGCAAGCATGTTATGTGCAAGGCGCAGGAAAGCACTGGTCAGAGCTGTAAGGTCAGTTCTGAGGTCGGAATTGTTATAGGTATTAATTATCCACATGAACCCTGCTTCAGGCTTGGTGATATTCCAAACGATTGGGTTGGAGAGCCTACCAAATATGTACAGTCGATGAAGCAATCCTCCAACGAGAGCATTCCACCCCTCCACCCCTCCACCCCTCCACCCCCACGGCTCCGGGACGTTTTAATTTACGATATCCTTGCACCATAACGCCTAGCGCAGGGGCAATCCGCCGTCATTCGCTGAATGCACGTCAAAACAACAGCACGAGTGGCACGGTCATGGCAATCACCTCTTCCCTGGAACCAACTGACGCTACAAGGCATATCGCTCAATGGGGGTAGTGGGGGCGTAAATCGATTTGTTCAAGTCCCTCGCTTGAGTAGTCGAGTACCCAAGGGAGTGGATAAGATTTGGATGAGGGTTGCATCAATGTTGGGTCAGATAATTAGATGATCAAGGATTGTGAGGACTGATATTCAGGGGTAGGACAAACGCTGGTTAGATGTCGCCATTTAGATAGATACCATAAGTCTCAAAGACGTGTTTCCGTAAGAGCCAAGGGGAGTCTGCAGCAAGACAATTTTCTCGGTTGATCACATTTCCGCCCCTCAATACTACTGCGATTCACGTGGATACCTCGGGACCCCTGTGCAGGATATACAGACCTCAAATAATTCCAAATTCCAAATTCCCAATTCCCAATTCCCAACTCCCAACTCGAGTCACCGACTCACCGTGCAGCTGAAGGGTTTCTAGCGCTTAACGCGCAGTTGCGGCAATGACAGAGGACGAGAATCGCATATCAATCACAATATGTGGCGACGGTGGCTGTGGTCTGTCACCTCGTACAACCATATGCGATACAACCAGCATACAACTGACTTAAGTTACAATGGATAGGCAAATCGTCCATCACGTTACGGCTCGTGAGAAGTCAATGGACGCATGAGTGAGTCGGAACCCTCGTCTTTGCACAGCACACATGGCTGACTTCTTCCCCCTCGAAAGATACGACCCCACGATAGGTACCTCTTCACCTCTCCAAATCCCAGCGCAACGATTAACCCTCTCCCCCAGAGGACTCCTACTCGGTAACTCGCACAATCGATGGCCACCCCTACTTCCTCTCCCTCACCGACACCGCTGGCCAAGAAGAATACCGCGGCCTGTGGGCTGCCTCCAACCTCCGCTCCGACGCCTTCCTCCTCGTCTACGACATCACCTCTGCCTCCTCCCTCGACACCCTAGAGCACTTCCTGCAAATGGTCGACATGGAATGTGACCACCGGGCGGACACGGGCGCCGTGCAGCCGGTCAAAATTGTTGCGGGGAACAAGTGCGATCTGAAAGATGGGAGGGTGATTTCGAGTCGGCAGGGGCTGGAGTGGGCGAGGGCGAGGAATTGCGGATTCATGGAGACGAGTGCGAGGGAGATGGTCAATATCGAGGAGACTTTTGCTTGTGAGTTCCGATTTTCTTCGCTATTATTCAAGACGAACCGACTACGAAACCCCACCTCTACCGATTCTGCCTATCTTCAACCTAGCTGACAACAAAACCCCGCAGTAATCGTCCGCCGCGTCGTCGCCGCCCGCCGCCAACCCGCCTCCGGCACCCACCAACCCCAACGCACAAACCCCCTCCTCAGCCACGGGCTCGCCACATCCCGAACAGAGCCGCTAACCCCGCTGAACGAAAAGGACGACATCGACTTCACAGAGCGACCCGGGGCGAAGACGCAGCGCGGAGGGTTCTGGGCGAGGTTTAAGTGCTGGTGAGGGCATCACTCGCTGTTCGGTTTTGCTATTTTTTGTGCTTTGCATACCGCTTGTGCAAACGGCCTACCGTTTTCGATTTTTGGGCTTCGGCGAATCACGGATCACGGACGGGTATATCGCTATTTGGCTTGCTTGCTGTTCTGACTTGCTAGCGAGATTGATACCTCTTTGCTGCGAGATTAAGAGATGGAGATAACTTACTAGTATCTATATTAGCTAATGTCTTATTCATGAGGACTCTGGGCCTTCGACCCACGGGTGATTGGTGCGGTGACGGTGATAGCAGCGGAGTGGTTGTTTTGATGGGTCGGTACGTTTAAAGGTAAATGAGTCTCGCTGACTTGGGTTCATGGAGAGGGAGACTTTTTCATACTGCGCTGCTGCGGTTGCCACAACAAGGAACTGGTCCCGAGGTCTCATTCCGCTTACGTTCGACCATCTATACACTCCTCTCCACAAGCCAAAGTCGTCGTAACCCACCAAACCCTTGAACAGAAACTTTCCAAGCGACAAGCACACACGACGACGACGACCTCTCTTCCTCTTTCAACCCTAACACCCGCACCTTCTGTTCCCGATCCCTAGCACAAGGGCCCTCGATTATTATCATTTGAGATTTTTTTCGGGGGTACGGAAGGGATGCGAAGAGCGTCTCCGATAGCTACAGTACTCTCAACTCGACTCGAGCGGCGCCCCTGACGTCCTCTTTTTTTTTTTGGAGAGGGTAGGAGGTAGGCACGCTTGTTTCGAACTGGTTTGCGGTAGTTTTGGAGAGCGGGATGGTATCGTGAAAGAGGGGGTGGTGAGGAAGTAAGGCCCGGGGGGGTGGTGGGGAGGTAGAGGGCGTGAAGCAGCTCGAGATTGAACGCAGGGTTTGTCTGGTGGATCTATGTTTGCAGGGCGCTATCTCGGCGCAGCTCGTGCCGCTGTGCCGTTTTCGCTGTGCAAATTCGTTGTTTTTTCTTCTGAGATACATGGTGGTCCTTGCCAGGCAGGAACGCTTCCCCCTTCCTCCTCCTCCTCCTCCTCCTCCTCCTCCTCCTCCTCCTCCT
>JAABUW010002510.1_pt1 | contig 27817 bp, 39 predicted proteins | sample 5560081 | NCBI WGS metagenome assembly JAABUW01 (sample SAMN10711882, study PRJNA513363) | rock metagenome | isolation source: Antarctica rocks | place: Antarctica: Victoria Land, Knobhead sud | reverse complement strand
CTTTGACCTGACTGCAACTGAACTGTGGCGGATGAGCACAGCCAGAGGGAGTCCTTCAGCAGGACAGCGCCAAACCTCTGGGGCTTTCGAAACTTCACCTCGTCGAAGGACAGCAGGTCGTCGCCCGAGTCGGTGATGTTGGACAAGCCCCACTGGCAGTAGTGGTAGTCCTTCGGGCTGTAGTAGTCCACCGACGGCGCCAGCGTGTTCGCGTCCGCCGCCCTGCGCACACAGATGTCCTAGGCGTGAGCGTGGGCCTCTGGGGACCATCTCGCCTGGTGAGTAGCAGGAGTACACGAGCTGAGAACCAAATGCCAGATGCCCTGCTGGCTATGCCAGCGCTGTTCCGGCACGTTAGCGGTGCCTGTTATAAAGACAATCATGTTGCCTGCGTGGTGCAACTTTTAGGAAACAGAAGAATATTGAAACGCACTCGCACACATCGTAGCGCTCTGCACGCCAGCGATTGCTCTCGAAGGTGCGGGGCTCCCCCCGGAACATGCTGGGGATGCGGTTGAATATCTGCCGCACCATAGAGTCGCCCCAGAACACCACGTTCATGTCTGCCAGGCAGCCGAGCACCTGCAGCGTAATATGAGAGGTCGTTGAAAGACACAGTGCAGCTGGGCGTGCTCGGTCTGGACTGCTGCCATGCGGCGAGGCGCCATGCGAGCCTTGCCTGCTTGTCCAATCACAGCTCGATCCGTGGGACAGGCGCCGCTCAAATGCAGCCAGGCGTCCACTAGCGAGGGCAGGCATGTGCTGTCACATCGTTTGAGCCCACCTGACGGCGGGTATAATGGTGATAGCGGCACCCCATGCTCTTGTTCTCCTTGAAGTCCACCGCGTGGCCGATCTGCAGACAGAATGTCCGAAGCCAGCGGTCAGCTCTCCGAGCAGTACTGTGCCCAGCTGTCAGCCCAGCGCGGCAACACACCCTCTGCGCTGCAGCCTCCACTGCCAGCACAAGGATGCAGAGCTTGACATGACCCTAAACCCTATCAGGACCAGAGGCAGGTCGAGTGGTGAGTATTTGTGACATGCACAAAGTGCCCACCTCCTTGGAGGGCTTCCAGGTGCCCGAGATTCCGTCGCCGGAGCAGCAGACGCGCTTGTCGGAGCAGGACGGGGGCTCCTCGCCGGTCTCGCGCCAGAAAAGCGGTGTCTTGCAGCCGCCAGCCGGCGCGCGCTTTGAGAAGTATAGCCCTGCATAGGACAGATGCGAGCCCTTCGATCAGGGTCCTGCAGATCGAGCGACTCCAATCGCCGCATGCTGCTGCGACATCACTGCCGCGCGTTACAGGACTGCAATGGATGCAGCCGTCTGCAACAATCTCTTGCAGAGTCAAGCCAAGCCGAGGCTGATAAGTGCTGCTGGATGTGGCTACTGGACTGAGCCCAGGCTGGCTGGGTTGCTGTCAGGCGGCAGAGGGTAGTGGCGGTTTAGGGTTTAAACCCTAAACCCTAAACCCACCGGCGCTGGGCAGGGGGCAGGGCGCCATGGCCTGCTCCTCGTCAAAGGTGCACTCGTGGTTGATTTCTGGATTGTGGTCTGCCGGGACGTCACACTTTGGGTACTGCAGCGGCTTTACCTGCATGTGCATGATCAAGACTGGCGTGCTGTGGGGAACCCTTGGGGACTCCACCAAGAGTGGCGGTCTCGTTCTGCAGGTGGCAGCTGCGCCGGCGCCTGTGCAGCTGGGCAGCTGCACGATGCACTGCGCTTGACAAGCAGCTGGGCAGGGAAGGGAGCATCGGGCGACACCTTGCCAGGTATCAAGGCGCAGCCGGCCGGCGCAAAGCCCAGGCACGCCGCCTCGGTGGCCTCGTCCACCTGCGCAGAGCATCACAACATGTGCATCAGAGAAGGGTTGCAGTGCTCTTGGAGCACATCTAGCAGCTGGTGGGTGCAGAACTTCACGCTTCGCAGTGGCGCATGTGGCTGCACCCCACAACCCCAGGTTCGCGCGCTGGATCGGCAAACGTAGCACATGTTGCATATCACCAGTGAACCGATGTATGAGGACCACAGTTGCAGAGTGAGCGAATCGGCTCACCGCTTCAGTCGCTAGTGTCTCCCTCTCTTTATTGTGGCGCAGCTGCGCTGCCTCACGCTGCTTTGCCTTGTCATCGACGCTGCCGATGCCGGCCCCTTGCTCCGGCTTGGCTTTCTTCTTGGATGGCTTGTTGCCTCCGCCGTTGCGCTTTTTGACGCCGCCACCCGCGCCGCCCTTGCTGCCGCCATTCTGACGCGCCGATGCGCCGTCAGCACCTGCTGCCGCTTTAGCGCCCGGCTTCCTGCTGCCGCTGGCTTTCCCGCCGCTGCCAGCCGCGTTGCTGGTCTCCTTCGCTTCTGGCTGCTTCGACTCAGCCTTTTGGTTTGCCGCCACCGCCACCCCGCCATCAGAGCCGATGGCGTCCGGATCTACAGTGGCCGCCTTGCCGCTGCCGCCGCCGCCCTCAGCTGGCTGCCGCTGCCCGCGCTTGCCTCTGCCGCTGGAGGGCGGCTGTACCGGCTCGCTGCCCCCGGCCTCGGTCGCTGCGAAATCCGCGATCTCGTAGTCGTTTGCCGACACGTCTTCCTGCTGCTGTGCCGCGCCGTCGCTGTGCTTGGATCGGACAGCCGGGCGCTTCCGCTTGGCCTTGGGTGCGGCTTCCATGCTGCCGCTGCCCGCGCTGAGATCGCTGGCGGGCGCATGGCTGCGACTTTCGTCGCCGCCCTGGCGCTGGCTGCCGCGCTTGCCTGTGTCAGGCTTGTCGCCATCGCCGCCACCGGCCTGTGCAGCTGCCGCCTGCTCGTCGGCCTGGCTGCTGCTGCTGTCGTCGCCTGCCCGCGAAGGGCTGGCCTTGGCGTCAGCCGGCTCCGACTTTATGCCATCGCCTTTGTTGGAGTGAGGAGCTGCAGCAGGTGCCGCTGCCACTTCCCCATGAGCCGAGGCAGGTGACTGGCCGGCGCCGTCGTCGACTGCCGGCTCCCGGCTGTGCTTGTCCTCGTCACCGCCAGACGGCGCCTTGGGCTGGCCGTCGCCAGGGCTGGCAGTATCAAGAGCAGCATCATCTGCGTCGGCCGCTGATACTGTCTCTTGCTCGGTTTGCTGCGCCTGGTGCGGCGCCTGCTGCGGCTCCGCAGCGTCTTCCGGCTGCTGCTTGGCATCAGCATGGGCTGTCGACTGCTTGGCCCGGCTGTCCGCAGTGTCCTCTGATGGAGTCGCCGCCGCGGCGGGGGCTGCCGCGTGTTTGCCGGCTGCCTCACCGCCGCTGGAGTCGGCTGCAGCCTGCGGTGTTGCATCGGAGTCGCCGCCGCTGCTGCCGCCGGCGTCGTCGGTCGCTGACACCGGATCTGCGGGCGTGACATGCGTGTCCAGCAGCGCCTGCTGCGCCACCGGAACCGTCTTCGGCAGCTGCGGCGGATCCGGCAGCTTCGAGGCTTCTGGCACCGCATCTGGCAGCTGCGCTGCCGGGTTGTGCTTGATCCTCGGCCGGCTGCGGATCCAGGACGTCGCCGAGCCGCCCCCCGGCATCGCCTGCAAGTGAAGCGGCAGATCGATCAGTCCTCCAAGGCCGAGCAACGCAAGCCCAGGCAACGCCAGAACTTGGTCCATGCCAGGTCTTGATGCGCAAAGTGGAGTGCGCAAGCCAGGATGGACCAGGTCCGCCGCCGACGATACAGATGATACATCAAATCAGGGAGCAGACAGGCTGATGTTCCGTCATCTCACCCCCAGTAGGTAGAGTGCCAGAGCGCCCAGCACGATGAGGCCGGCCGGCCATGCCCACAGCGGCACCCGCCGCCGCTGGCTCGCCGCCGTGAAAGTGCGCCGCGATTGCGCCTCCAGGTCGACGCCGCCATTGCCGCCCGCGTGCAGCAGCGGCGTTCCCTCTGGCAGACGCATCCCGCTGTGACGGCCGCCCCCAACCATGCTCCTCAGTGGCTGTTGCGGCCTGTGCAGTTGCAGGCATTCGATGATGTCAGCGCAGCGAGATCCGCAGCGACAGGCGAACACGAATCACAATGACGAGACTAAGTATCCAGCTTGTTGTCGTCTGCGCGATTATGCACTTCCTTGCGTATAGGTCCTACGGCACGGTGCCAGCCGCTCGACTCGCCGGAGCAATCAACAGAGATTGGGGCAGCGTTGATCCATATGATGTGACGTACTCATTGATGGTGGATCTTGCGAATGATGTAGGCGCAGGATCTGGAACACGCAAGCAATCGTCCTGTGCTTGGATGTGATCGGTGTGAGTCACAAAAAGAATTCGCTACAGCTTTACGGATCGCGACGCGTGGTGTTAGCACGAGCCTCTGACTTTCACGAGCGAGGACAGCACCGAGAAAATGGCTCGACTGCGCTGCGGCGACTTCCAAACGGAAATGGCGCAGGGGCGGTAAGAATGCATCCCGACTGTGCAGTCTGCTGGCGGGGCCCCACTCAGTTATGGGTGGGCAGCGACTGCAAAGCACAGAAGTATCCATTTTTAGCGCCATTGCTGTTGTTTGCATCGATCGACACCCGAAAAGCCTCTCTGCCACCGTTCCGTGGCACGCTTTGAGGCGACGGCGGCGTTTGAATTTTGACACAGTTTGCGAAAGTTTCGAAAGCCACGTCGTGAAGTGAGGTCGCAGTGCTCATCCATTGCAGTAGCCAACGGCTTGAGAGCCCTATCGGACGAACAGCTGCCCTGCCGGATTCTGATCAAAATTCCCTCCTCCTCAGTCAGTCAGCATGCAAGTTTCACGGCCGTGCACAGCCCCGCATGCATCGACGTGCGGGCTTCAAATGACAAGATGCCAACAGCGTGTTCCATCTGCCAGGTACTAGTGACTGGAGGCTACGCAAGGCTCGTGCAGTGCTGCACTTGTGTGTTGCGCAGGATACGTAATCATGCGCTCATGCTGCAGATTGGGTTGGCTTCTGCAGGACGGTATCAGCAGCGTATCGGTGCACCACCAGCGCACAACATCTACGCTGGGCAGCCCCTTCGCGGCGATGCAGCCACAGCAGGCCAGCCACAGCGGCCTCGGCGGCCGCAGCCGTGCCAGCGGTGACAACAGTGGTGTCCAACACTGGCAGCATCCTCATCGGCATTGGCGTCTGCGTGCTGGCGGCGGCCTTCTCGGCGCTGGTGTTCTTCGCCATTCCCACCATGCTGGTGGGTGCGAATGCTCTGCGCTTTTCAGATGTTGGTTCCCAATGGGCATGCCCTGCTGGCATTGCCAATCCAAGGCAGAGCTCTTTGTCATTGTGCAAATGGCTCTGAAACTCCAGGCATGATGGCTGCAGGCTTGGCGGCGGACGGCAATTGCGCTGGAACAGCTGGCGCGCACTACGGCGGCTGAGGTGCCGGACACAGCGGCCTCGATGCGGCTGTCCGGCCTGGAGGTCACGGACGCCATCGAGGAGCTGTCCCTCCTCGGGTGAGCTTCCGAGTTGTCATACTCGAGCTGCTGACCGGAGGCTTGCCCATCACGATCCGCTGCACTTGTGAGCACAGTGGACGGTTGTCCACACCTTGTGCTGGAAGAAACACAAATGCTTTGATGCAGGTCGGACCTGACGCGCGGCGTGCGGGCGTCGGCGGCCAGCATCGTGGCGGCGGAGGCGGCGGTGCGGCACAGCGCCGCAGCGGCACGTGGCGCCGTCACCTCGCACCTGCTTCCGGCGGCGCGCCGCGGCGCCCCGGCAGTGCGAGGTGCGATCGTATGCAGTGAGGGTTGCAGCATGTTTGGAGTACAGGGGCAATTCTCTCAGGCTCTGTTGGAACTGGGTCCTGGTGTTGAAACATGCCTCAGCTGAAAAGTGCAGCTGTGCATGCGCAGACGCGCTGGAGGGCACGTTGCAGCAGCGGGCGCGCATGACGCACACGGGGGCCACCGTTGCCAGCGCGGCCTCCGCCGTCAAGTCCGCAGCGCAGCAGGTGCTTGCCATGTGGATGCTGCGCGATGCAGTGATGCGGATCTTCACCACATCCTGAAGATGTCGGCTGCTGTGGCAGTTCTCATGCAAGTTTGGCAGCGTTGGCACTGCCTGTCATGCCCATCGTCTGCACCTGCAGCAGAGTTTTGCATGTCATCCTCCAGGACTCCTCACCCGACTGAACGGCACTGTAGCAGAGCCACTTCTTCACTGTTTCAGGTGATGATATTATTGCTGCTGTTGTGCAGGCCCGGGTGGCAGTGGGGGCCGCAGATCTCGCAGGCAGAGTCTCAACTCTGAACGGGCTGCTGCAGCAGCGTTGGGGCCGCAGCGCCGACCAGCAGAATGGGCAGCAGCCCGTGTTGTCTGACAATGCTGAGGCTGGCGCATGATGCCGGCTGTCAGGCAGGCATGCTTAGGTATAAAGTGAACTAGGAAGTTGCTCGTGTGCTAGGTAACATGGCCTTCAGTGCGGCAGTGCAGTGTTCAGGTACACAACGAGATGAGACCTGCACATCCCAAATCAAAATCACTACCACGGGTGGTGCAGTCAGCAGATTACGTTACTGTAATCTTCGATTTGCACTGATGCTGAGCAGCTGATCGTAGAACACGAACGAGGCTGGAGAAAGGATTGAATGCAGAACAGCAATAAACCACGGTTTGATAGCACGTCTTCGGCTTCCCAGCGCTGTCCAACTACCAACTCACTGACTCTTGCTCAATATGTTCCCACGGAGCGCCTTGCCAGCCACTTGACACGGGTGCGCATCGAGGGGCCCTTGCCGCCGGCGGCCTGCACCGCAGCCGCGGCGCGCGGCCCGCCGTGGCTCATGACGCGCGAAAGGGCCACGACCGCGGACCCCCGCAGCCTCAACGGCAGGGTCTTGTCATTTGAAATGCGTGCAAGGTGCGGCACCGCGCCGGACTGTAGGATCGCGTCTGAGTACACGCGAGAGAACTTGGCCAGCGTCTCTGCCGCATGCATCTGGATCTCCGCCGTGTAGTTGCTGCCGCCAACCAGCACGGCCGCCAGCACCGGCAGCAGCCCGGCGTCGTGCATTGCCGGCCGACAGGCGGGCGTGTCGCTGGCCAGGAACCGAAGCGCCCGTACGGCGCACAGCTGTGCTTCCTGCGCCGCGCTGCTGGCGCCTCCGCTGCGCAGCAGCTCTGTCAGCGCCGGGATGATGCCCGCCTCCAGCAGTGCGGGCTTGACACCGTCCGAGCGTTGAGTTAGCATCACCTGCGGCGCATTTCATTCGAAACTCAAGCTACAACCCAGTTGACGCAGGGCCACTATGCAGCACTACTTCTTTACCATTTTTACCATTTTTTCCGCATTTTATAAAAACCCTTTAATTCTTTGAATCTTTACAAGACCACGAAGATGAAGCTGCATTGCTCATGCACCAGAATCATATTGCACTGCGCACCAGATTGTGCATCGCCCAAGCGCAGCACAGCTGCACCGCCTCGCTATCGGCCGCCAACAGCTGCCCGGCGGCCTGCAGCAGGCCGGGCTCCGCGCACAAAGCCTTGCCGCAGCCGTCATACGCCGTCAGGTTGCGCAGCAGCGCCGCCGCCGCCCGGCGGGCAGGCTCGCTGGCCGACGGTTCCAGGAAGGCCGGCAGCCGCTTGACGACGCCCGCCGCCAGGAGCGCTTTCTGGCAGTCGCGATCCAGCGCCGCGCTCGACAGCGTGCCGAGCGCCGCCTCGCTGCCATCGCGATTGCCACTGTCCAGCAGCGATGCCAGCAGGGGGATGGCCCCCGCCGCTCGGATCGCCTCGCGGGCGGGCTGGCTGGCGGCGGCGAGCTTGCTCAGGGCTGTCGCGGCGGGCACCTGCAGGCTGGCGGCTGCGCCCGCCTGCAGCATCCCGCACAGCGGCGCGGACACTTTGAGACTGAGCATGTCTCGGCGCCCTTCGGCTTCGTCAGCCAAGCGACACAGCGCCAGCACCGCTTCCTGCCGGCGCGCCAGCTCACCGCCTGCGGCCAGCTGCCTCACGAGCCCCGCGGCATCATCCTGTGGCCAGCATGAGGAGGGTGTTGTTCAAATGCCTGCTGGTAGTTGTGTTGGTGTGTTGCAAACCCACTGTGCCGCTGTGCATGAGCCCCAAGGTCATACCGGTGGTGGAGCTGTCAAGAGAGCAGCCTCCGAATGTTGAGACGTGCTGCAAGAACCCTGATCGAAGTTCAACATCGTCATCTGAAGTGCCTGGGGCCTTGCTCACCGTCATGGTGGGTGGATGCCTGCGGCGCGGCCGCACTCTCCGTACTGCTGCTGTGTCAGGCGGAGCGTTTGCTTGTTATAATGCGCCTTGAAGAGGATTGAAAGGTTTTGCAAATGCCGATTGTGCAGCTCAGGCTCTTCAACTTTGGCTTTCCTCGCCATGACTTCCAGAATAGCTTCGTCCCCTGCATTGTGACACAGAGCGCGCGAGAGTGTTGCGGACACTTTACAGGTTGCAAACACATGCCAAAAGTGTGCTGTAACATCTTCTGAAATCTGCACGCAGCTCAGACCCATGCGCTGATCTCCATCCTTTGGGACGACAGGTGTCGGCAGTCACATCCGAGGTGCAGCATAAGTTTTCGGACGTGAATCTGGTAGTTGAGCTGATATTCTGCAGTCAAACCTGATACGAAAGACCTGCACCGGACGTGCACATGCTCAGCCGGGCTGTGCGGCACCCGCCCAGGCTTCGCCAGCCGCCGCCAGCTGTTTCGCCGCCGCGTGCTGTCCTCGTAGCGCACAGCAGTGCTCAGCCGTGGCGCAGCCTTCATGCGGTCGGCAGCTTGGCTCAGCAGCTGCAGCGGGCAAGATGCAGCAGTAGAACAGCCATGGGGCGGCCGCCTCGCGCCGCCGCCAGCGGCGACCAGCCAGCAGCCAACACGCCGTCACCCTTCAGCGCCAAGTGATTGCAGATTCCATTCTGTCACATTTGCCGCCACGTACAGCGGCTGAAGACCATGAAACACCAGGACATGACCTCCATCACCGCTGTTGCACCCCTGACAGAAAGCGGAATGTCTGTGCAGGGTGCTGGGCGTCAGCGTGGAAGTGCGGCAGAGCGACACCATCGACAGCCTGGCTGGGGAGCTGGGGCTGCCGCGGCAGGCACTCCTGGTGGCCAATGGCGGTACGTAACTGCTCAGAATCTGGCACGTCAAAGACAATGGCATCCCACCGCAAGAAGCGGGGAACTGTCACAGCCGCCTCCTTCTGCGCTTGACACCTCCCGCTGTCGCTCCGCAGGCCGTTCGGAGCTGAAGCCGGGGCAGGTGCTGAACATCCTGCTGGGCAAGAGCAGCAGCGGCACCCTGCAGGCTGCGGAGACAGCAAAACTTGAGGCGGCTGCGGTGCCGCCCAGCAGCCGCAGCAGCGCGCCGACGAAGCGGCAGGCGGCCAGAGCGCAGCGGCAGCAGGAGATGCGGCAGCGGCTGGACACAATGCGGCAGGAGCGGCAGGAGCAGCAGCAGGAGCGCGAAGAGCAGCAGGAACCGCAGCGGCAGCGTCAGCAGGCAGAGCAGCTGCATCATCAGCATGCAGAGGCTTCGGCCCTGCAGGATCAGCAGGCGGCTGAGACGCAGGCAGGCATCGGGGTGGACGCGCAGCCGCCGCCCAGCCTGCTGGTCCGCGCCGGCGGCCTGATTAGGCACGCGTGGCTTCCTTATGTGGCCCTAGTGGTCAAACAACTTTTCGGCATGCAGCTTGTCGGGGGATTGTGCTTGACCATGGTGCTGTTGTCAACAGCTACTGGTGTGCGATGTAATTTTGGGCACTTCACCACACCGCTGATCATGCAATGTGACTTCCTGCAGGTCGCCAATCGGCCTGGGCTTTGCCGTTGCGCTGGCGGCGGCGGTGCTGGGCTCCCGCCTGCTACAGTCGACGCGCAGCGGCCGCGCCGCCGCGGCCGAGAAGGCGGCCTCCAGCCCCGAGGCCGTGGTGGAGGTGGCAGAGGCGCACGCACGCTCCGCAGTTCCCCCCGCGCCGTCAGACGACGAGCTGCTGGGGCGCGCCAGGGCGGCCGTCTCCACCGATGCAGCAGACGGAGGGCCGTCGATCGACGACGATGCAGCAGCCGCGCCGCCAGGGTCGGGCGATGGCGCCGCAGCACCGCAGCAGCAGGCGGATGAAGGCGACAGCGGCCAGGGCGGCAGCAGCAAAGGCGCTCGCTACCCGGTCGGCACAGCACAGGTAGACGCTGCGCAATGGGCGGCACTGCCGTACGTGGCGACGGTGCGGGAGGAGGGCAGCAACCTCGCCGTCGTGGTGGCGCTGCTGGGCGACGAGAACGCCATGCTAGTCTTCGAGGTGCGCCGACGTCTTTGACATCTTCGAAAGGCGTCGCTGCACCTGACCAAATTGACGGCTCATGCTGCAAGACTACAGACCATGCTCTGACAATACGGGGCCAAAACAGACTATGTTCTAGCTATACGACACGTTCACTTGTCCTCGACGCATAGTCCTGGGATGTTACCTCATTCCAGCAGCAAATCATTGCTGACTGCCAAATCATTGCTGACTGCGCTGATCGCTCCTGGCTCCAAGATGCGCACAGGGCCGGCAGGACGCCAGCGACTTTGCGGGCGTGGCCAACCGGCTCAGCCCCAGCACGCCGGTTGTCCCGACCTTCCACTCGCCGGCCGACCTTGCCGTACGCGCCGCCGCCCGCGGCTACGGACTCGTGTTCGTGCCCAAGGGCGCCGTCCAGGTGAGTCAATGCTGTGCGTTATGCTGTGCGTTATGTGCACCTTCAAGCATTGCCTGATCGTGAGCACATGTCCTGGCGCTGACGTTCAGAGGGTGCCTGGGGCATCGCGCCTTTAGCGGCCGGAGCAGCAGATTTAGCGCTGCTCATCCTGGTTGACGAACGTGCGGTTACGGAAAATGACAAACAGGGCGACGTTCAATATTTTGATTTGCTGTATTCTTGTGCAGTTTCGGCTGGACTACGACTTCAAGCGGCTCTTCTCGGACTTGTTCAGCAACAGCCGCATGCTTGGCGCATCGTCCACCGCCAACTTGGCGCGCCGCAGCCAGCAGGAGTCCAGCAGCAGCGCCGGCGCCAGCGGTGCCGTCGGCAGCTCGCAACCAGCCCACGCAGCAGAACCGGGAACAACGGCAGAGTCAGCAGAGCAGGAGCAGCTGTGGGCTGTCGGCCTGGACCTAGACTATGACGACTCCAGCGACGACTCAAACAGCGAGTCGGAGGAGGAGGAGCAGCCGCCCTCCCCGGCGGCTGGCAGTCGGCAGCGCACCTCCGGCAGCGGCGGCGGCAACGGTTCTGCAGCAGAAGATGCGGCGGCCACGCCGGTCGTCGACGTGCAGGCCAGTGTCCGAAACAGAGATGGCACAGACGGCGCAGCGGCCGCTGTCCAGCCGTCAAATGCGGCGCTGGATCCAGGTGTCCACTCTTTCTCTGCTGTTTATAGTCCGTGCACAAGTCGCCTCAGGTCCCATTGGGCAGGCCAGACATGCTTCACATCAAATGGCGCTGCGGCAGCTCTTATAGCCTTGTGCAAATGCAGCATGGACACCGCTGTGAAACGCCACCGCCTTTTGACACGTCTTGCCATGTCTGTGCTGTGCAGACGCCTGGCGGCGGCTGCCGTTCGTGTGCGTGCCACGCATCAGCTACACCGCCGACGCGGGCGCCTTCGCCTTTCTGACGGCGGACCTAGCGCTGCCGAGCGAGGAGCCGGTGCGCCATGTGCTGGCGTTGGCCGACAGGCACGACGCTGCGGCGGTGCAGGCTGTGTTCCTGCGTGATTCGTCGCCGTCCAGCCGGGCCGAGGTGCGTGTCGGCTGCTGGTCGCTGCACACATTTCTTCAGTTTCTCAAGCTGCACAGCTGCCTTGCTCAGTGCGGTTGAAACACAGCACGCGGCGCCGCCTACTGCACTTTGCTGAGACTCGCTCATGGTTTTGCACAACGGCGCTGCCGCAACCTTGCTGAAATAATAATTTAAAGTGCACTGCAGCTGCACATCGTACTGATGACGCCCACGGACGCGGAGGCCGCGGCACTGCAGCACGAGTACCAGGGTCTCACAGTCTTCGCGCCCAATGCCATGCGCCTGCAGCCCGGCATGGGGCTGGAAGAACTCGCGCAGCAGGCTTTTGACGCGCTGCATGGCGACGAAAACAGCGGATTATGATAGCACAACGCCCCATCAGCTCGGCGCAAGTGTCAGCGGAGTCAGTAGTCGTTAGACATGCCGAGTCTTCGGACGCATGCTGCAAGCCCGGTGTGCGTCTGTAATTTGGTTTGGACCAATGGAGATGTCGCGCCGCCTGCGTGGTGTCCTTGAGATGAACTCCGCAATTCAAGTTTATAATGATATGCTCGACAAAGCTCTAGGACGGGCGTCTCATCCGATTCTGCAGGCGTCTTTGCGTCCTGCATGCATTCTCTGGAGCGAAAACAACAATCTTGCACATCTCACGCCCAGCAGCTCGGTGACGGCCCTGGGCCGCGGCATAGCGTCTTCTGCCCCGCTTTCACTGCCAGATTCTTCTGGCAGTGGGCCCTCCATCTGCTGGCGGACGTTCTACCCCTTCTGCTGCTCCTCCTCGGAGCCGGCGCGCTGGCTATCGCACGCCGCCTCCGGCAGCCGGCTCCGCTGCTGTTCTGCATACAGCTGCTGCCGAGACTCAGCTGCGGCTTACTGCTGCTGCAGGCGCAGCACCTGCCGCTGGTGGTTTGCCGACTGCGCAGCGGCAGTTCCCGCCGCCTCCTTTTCTGCGCGAATCTTCTCCCGCAGCGGCCGCCTCTTCGGCCTCAAAGACGGAGGCCATCCGCTGCTGCTCCGCGGCGTTTGACCTGACCTGCTCTTGCAGGTTCGACAACCAGGCACGCGCGTCCGTCGGCAGGCCGAACAGTCCTATACTGTAAGAGTCGGCTGACACGACGGGCGGCTTCGGCTGCCCAACACCGCCTGCAGCAGGGACGAAACTCGATGTCATGCATGTGTGAGTTTATACCAACTGAAGCTGTGATGTGATCCAGACCTGCGGCGGGCTGTATATTCCACTGGTCGGACCTGAAACAGTGGATATGGCTGGTGCGCCAGGGTGCAGAGTGCTACTGAGACGCTGCCACACCCTGTCTTGCAGCCTTGCAGCCAAAGCGCGAGTTGATAGTTTGCCATCCTGCAGTTGTGTGCGATGAATCAGCAGCGGAGATCTGACAGATGTATACGCTATATTATAATCCGCAATATGTATGCGGATTTTAGTGTGGCCATGTGGCTCTGTTGCTGCAATGAGGCAGAAACGGCAGCGACAGCGACTCACACCTTGTCGTTTCTGCGCCGAAACTCACCACCAGTTGAAACAGAGATCTCGGTTCAGGACAACCGCACCACCCGAGTAGACGCCGCCCGGGAGTCGGCATCCGCAGCAGCACTTGCTGCCGCGTGCCCTGACTGCCAGCCCGACCGTGGCTGGGAAAGATGACGACAAGCATTTGTGACAGTATTTGCAGACAAGGTTCACTTGTGTTTGTAGAGTCTGGTTGACGGTGCTGCCAGCAGTGAATCGGTGAAGACGTACCGGCGTTTCAGGCTGTTCATCGGCAAGTTGTCGACTGAGCTGATCAGGCACCTGGCCAAGCACCATGCCCAGGTATGGGCACAGCCTCATCACGTTCGATTCAACATTTCAACATCAGCCAGGCCAGAGACTCAGACATTTAGGCGGCATTGGAGTCTATCCCCTGACGTAGTGGGTGGATGCAGCCATCAGAGGCGACACTGCTGGAGGCATTCACCAGTTGACAAGATGCCCTGTTTTGCTGTTGCAGGCTTCGCAGCAGCAAGCAGAGGAAACTGTGCAGCGCAGCGTGCGGCCACGGCGCTCTGCAGACAGAGCGCTGATAGTGGGCCAGTCAGAGCAGTTTCTGGGGGATCGAACACCCCAAGCAGCCACATCAGTGAGGCTTCCAACTGTAAACATTCAGTGCAATCCTTTCACCAAATGCTTCTGTGTACATTGGTGTCTGCTTGCTTGGGACAGAAGCCGAGGATCAGCCTCTCTTTCCTCCTGTTTGCAACCATGCGTGTATACAGCTGTGCTAAGCTGGTCCCGAGTACCCCTCCCGATTATGTTTGCACAGGCTGGGGCCTGCCAGACATGGTCCGCTTGATGGCAGCGTCAGAGCGCAGCCATGGCCGCAACAGCAGCCGCAATGGGATTAGCGGCACGCCGTCGGAGCTGTGTGACACTGCGACATCTGCGTTCTCGGCAGCCTCCGTGCCCGTATGCTGAGGTGCGCATGAGGTGGTTCGCCAAGGCATTTGACCAAGGTTTCGGGTTGCATCCATGGATGTAACCCGAAACCTTGGTCAGAGAAATCTTCAGACTACTGGATCCAGCAGTCTGAAGATTTGCTTTATCCAAGGGGTTGCGCAGGGCTGCGCAGGCTGCGGCAGTGACCAAATTACACTTGGCTCTGGTGTCGGGCTTTGGTCAAGCTTGATCATGATCCAGAGCCACACGTGTGCCACTGTGCGTGCATGGGATCCATGCAGGGGAGGAGCGGGTACTTTCCTTCGCCAGTGCAGTGTCATTTGAGGCCTGCAGCGGTAGGGAAACAGCGGCCGGTGAGGGAGCGATGTAGTCCCCTAGAGTGGAACAGCCGCAGGGAGGAGCGACGATGATTCATACCTTGCTGCTGCCGGCGCACACATTGTACATTATATAGCCAATGACGACTGCAGAAACACAGCGGCAATGGGATGCCAGGGATCGGATCCTCAGAGACACTATATCCGAATGTGCCAACATCCTGGATAGCGCATTCACGTCCGCCGCATGGCCGCCTGGCTCTGCGAAAGATACATGCAGTGGCCGCGTGTAGCGGCAATTGGTCATCCGGCAGTCCGCAACCAGCGCGGTAGCGACGGCACAGCTGTGGCAGTGGAGAGCGGCAGCAAAAGGCGATCCAGAAGGCAGCTTTTGCCCACCATATCCATGCAGTTCAGCACTCCGAATAAGGCACAGCCTGCGGGTGTGGACACGCATCGCACATCATCAGTGTAAGACCGCGCATACAGCGTTTCAACTCTGATAGCATGCCGCAAAAATGCCAGCAGCCTCCGGCAGCGTCCAAACATCTCCTGTTCGTATATCATAGCCCTCGCACTGCAAGGTCGCTCACCTCTAGGCACAGCGAGAGGCGTCACAAGGTCTGGGCTGCCGACGATCGCCGGGCTGCTGCGGCTGGCCCGGCCCCGTGCCAACTTTGCCGCTTTCCGCTCCTGCGGACACCAGCCTAGTCTCATGTCGACTAGGCTGTTTCAATTTGTATAGTCTGCAGACGGTCTGCGGACTGCTGAGGCGAAGGTCCACAGCAAAAACGGGAACCAGGCAATATGCACAAATTGCAGAAAGATGGGGACACTGGTGCAGATCAGCACAGTGCACAGAATAAGGCAGAGGCGTGCCTGCTTTTAGCTGCGCCTTGCGCTGCTTGCTGCTCAGTGGCCGTGTCCCCTGATCCAGCGCAAATTCCCCCTTGGCGGTCGCCTTGCCCTTGCAGCCGCTGCTGCCGCGTGCTGCATTGTCTGCGCTCCCGGCGGCCACAGCTGCGGCACCAGTGATGGGCATCGACAGGTCCCTGTACCGGAATGAGAAGCACATCACCACTTTGAGGCTGCAGCGCCGGGATTATGTTCTGCACAGCCAAGCTGGGAGACTCCTCTCTGCAAAAAGGCTCGTTGCATGCTGCGGCATCTGCAACTTTCCTTTAAAGGTCGGTGCCTGGACAGACGCAGCCGCTGGAGCTCAAAATGCATCCAGACGCCTCACGTTTCGGGCTTAGTGGCCTCAAATGAAGGGCTCCAGCTGCTTGGAGGCGTTCCCGCAGCCGCCGCACACCACCCTCGATGCCAGGCGGCCTCCGAACAGCGCCTCGATGACCGACGGCGGCGGCTTTGGCGGCTCCGCTGACAATGCCCACTCGCTCGCGTCGCCTCCCTGCTGCGCCACAGAATCTTTTGCAATGTGCATCAGGGGAGCTCACTACATGACATTGTTAAAGCTGCAAGCATTGCAAGCATCAAATTACAGCGTGTGGCGCCTCTAGCTGCCCAATGTTTTGCGAGTCATCTGGCTTGATTACCTGGCTTGTCGCACATCTGGTACACATGCCCTAACATCGACCATAAGCTCACCTCACTGGACACGCCGGACGACTCGGCCTGCGCAGCTGACGCGACGTCAGCAACCGCGTTGGCTGCAAGCGCAGCCTGCTTGTCCGCTGCTGCGGTCTGGATGCAGCATGACACATAGCAGTCACATCTAGCCTACTCTGCCAGCAAGCCAAGCTCTGTATGTCACAAGGAGTGGCAGGGACTTACTCTGTATGCAGGACCGCAGGAGCCGGCAGTGCCTGGACTGATGCAGGACAGCAGGTGGGCTTCCCAACGTCAACGTCGGCAGTGTCCCAACACAAATGACGCAGCTCACCAATGGCATGCTCCTGTGGCAGCTCGGGCACGCTCTCTATGGCTCCCTAGATTGACACTTGATGCCTGCTTGATGATAGTGGCAAACCCTAGACCGTAAACCCTAAACGTCCATGGCGGCGGTGGCCGTGTGCCCATCGTTGGGCAGCTTCAGCTCCCTTGGAGATGCTCTGTGGCTTGTCTTGGGGCCCGAAACATCCTTATAAGGACATCAAAAGCTCACCTGCAGCTCGCCTGCAGCGGCAGCGGCGGCGTCCCTGTCAATGCACAGCTGCAGTAGCTTGTTCCCGACGTGCTCTCAGAGCAATGAGGATTCCGAGAAATCTTGACATGGGAATGAGATATTGTACTTGCAGCGCGGCGGCCGCAGTGGCGGTATCGCTGTCAGAGAGCAGCTTCAGGTACTCGTCTCCAGCCTGCTATCTGGACTATTCAGTAGTCAAAGTTATTGGACTGGCATCGAACGGGCAGCAGGCTCACCTGGAGCTCGGCAGCGGTGGCAGCGGTGTTGCTGTCAAAGCGCAGCTTGAGGAGGTTGTCCTCCTCCGCCTGCAGGCCGCCCAGCAGGCAGCGCAGCAGCTCGTGGCTGTCCTGCTGCCCGCCGCCCTGCGCAGGTTGAGAGAACATCATCCTCAACGATGCTCTTCTTAACACTGTCATTTGAACAGGGGGTCGATAACTCTTCCCGCTGCTGTCATACCATAACTCTAGGTCGGGGGATGGAGGAGCAACTGACCCAAGAGTCAGTACCTTGCAGGTGGAAATGATTCTGCAAACGGCCGCCAGCAGCTTATGCGGGCTGTAGATGTAGATCTACGCACGACCGCTTGGGCGTGCCGCTGCCGACGCGCTTGCTGGCTGCCGACATTGCCGCTGGCGCAGCATCCCGGCCGGCGCCTGCGTTCCCAGAGTCAGCATGTGTGCGTATTCGCTTCGGGTACTTTTAGACGAGATGATGGCAGGCGGCCCCATGGCACGAGCATTGGCGGGCTGACTTTCTTGGCCCTGCGGTCGGCAGGCATTGCCTGGCTATCGAAATGTGATCCACGCCAGCCACCTGACGACTTCAGGGCCCCGCATCTCCACCACCACATGACGACCCCGCTGAAGCAATGTGCAGCCGCGCCAATGCATTCTAAATTTCGGGGAAGCACCTGTGCTGGAGTGCACCAGCTCCCGCAGCGCGGCGCCCAGCGGCGCGTTTGTTGCGAGCTGGCCATCGCTGGTGAAGTACTGCTGCACCGCCGGCGCCGCCGCCAACACCTGTTCGAAAGTAAGGAGACAGCGATGTCTCCGCATTGTGACACGGACGCTGCGCACACGGTCTTCTGATTGAGATGTGTGGATGAGGAGATAAGCATCGCTGCAGCTGCGACAAGCCAACTTCGACCAGAGCCAGCGGCAGTGCCCGAGGAAGCTTCGAATTGGCTGCAGCTGCAGCATGTTCACAACATGACCAGCGGCATGGCCCTAGAGTTGCAGTGACTGTTTCGCACGCATGCTCCAACACAGCATCATCAACTGCTCCAGGCTGCCCCAGGTAGTATTCTGTCAACCTGCAGCGTCGAATTGAAGAAGCATGTGTTGCCCAGGTTCTGCAGCCCGACTGGCGGCCGCGCGTCTGGCAGCGCCAGATCCTTGCTCTCCGGCACGCCCGCAGCTGCCGAGCCCTTTCCGGCAGGCCCCTGCTTGGCTGCCGTCACAGACACCGCCGCGGCGGGCTTGCGCCCAGCGGCGGGGCGTGCGCCGGCCCGCTTAGGCGGGGCGGGCTTCTTGCTTTTTGCCATCGCCGCACCTGCAGATACAAGCGCAGGCTGGTGCAGATTCTTATGCCTTTGCGTTCTGTGTGGTGTGCGCGCCCGTGGCTTGTACCAGTACAACAACCACAGAGCGCATGCGGTCTGCCGCGAGCAACACGCTGCCTGTGACACACCGAGGTATCAGCCATGCTTGTATGCATTTTCCGCATTGCCAGGGGCCCTCGCCTGTGGTGGTGCTGAGCATGCCAGGGGGGAGCAGCTGTGGCGCTGCTCCTATTAAGGATGGATAGGCATGCTGGAGCTGGGCCCGGGGCATGCCTCAGCGTGGCTGTCATCATGCAAGTACATTCAGCACATGCTGTGAGACTTGCTGAAGGGTCGCTGTGCGTTTCCCCTTGCACATTTTGCAGCAACTGTAGCGCGCTGCATGGCGGGCTTGCACCACGGCCCCACGCCATGACCACCTGCAATGTTTGCACAAACTTCCTGCAGACAAGCAGCTGCCCACCTCCCAGCTGCTCCAGGCGCAGCCGCGCGGCTCTAGCGTTCTCGCATGCGGAGGCCGCCACCGCCTTCGGGTGCTGTGGCTCACTGCGGAGCACACCGCAACGAGAGACGCACAGGAAAAAGCGTGTGCCTGAGGTGGCGCCGGCACACGTGTGCGCTGCTTTGCCGCCGCCAGTTGCGTCATGCCACACTGTTGCTCCATTGACGATTTGCTGCTGGCCGCTCTGTCAGCCACGGCGGGCGGCACGCCGCGCCGCCGCTGCTGGGTGCCAACGCCGCCGGCCGCCGCAAACGAGCTGGCGCGCTGCGAATGCGACGCGGCGCGGCCGCCCCGCACCGCTGCAGGCGCCCGACGCGCCTTTGGCAAGCACTCAGAACCGCTGGAATTGTGTTTCATACTGCCGAGGGTCTCCAATGATGACAAAGGCACAGTCGTTTTGGTGACTGCTCGAGTGAAGGAGTGACATGCAAGAGTGCAAAGCTGCTGCAGCGCCAGTCAGTATCACGGCATGCTGCGCGCATGCCTCAAGCAGAGATATTATTGCAAAGCAGGAGTGGAAAGGAACTTGCCTGCACCATGGAGGCGGCGGCACCGGGCACGGCGCCGGCATCACGGCCGCCGACTGCGCCGCCTCTGGCGCGCCGCCTGCCACATGCAGCGGGCATCAGACGCACACTCGGTCAGTGCCCAACACGCCGCCCCAATATACACGCCTCCAACGGATGGAGCGGGAACAGGCAAGACAGGAGGCGGGGCCGTTGTGTAAGAAGTGTGCAGCCGTTTCGCAAGGCCGCAGTCCCGGGCTAGCGGCTTGGGTAAAAGCACAATGTTCCGCATCACAGAGTGCATCACACACAAGCGGCAGGAGCATCTCTCAGCGCCGGGCGCCATTGAAGCCTTGCCGCCGCTGCCGTCTGAGTGTGCGGGCTGCGATGCCTCCGGCCGCTCGGCTTCCGCCGCCATCAGCTTTTCGGTCGTTGCCCACCAATTATTCATCGCCAGCTTCATTTCCGTCCTCGCCCCCGCCAGCTCGCCACGCAGGTTTTTTGCAGTGGCTCCCTGGTCTGCCAGCTGGTGCCGCTGCGCCGACTCGCGCAGCGTCGCCACCGTCAGCTGCGCCTGCAGGCCCGCCTTGTCGGCCCTGGCTGTGTGCGGGAACGCAGCTACATGAGCCTAGGCTGAGTTGGTAACGGTGATGAGTGCAACCAGGCCTCATCGGGCGCTGACTGTGGAGAAACTAAACCCAAAGCCGCAAGTTGCCTGAGCACATTTAATTCAGTGTGTCACGAGTGTTGCGATCCGGCGCCTGTTGACAGCAGGACTCGGCAGAATAGCTGAAGGCTTCACACTGCGCTGCGCGGCGGCTGCTGAGACGCTGTGTGGCGCTCACAGATGCCATCAAATCGGCAAAAATATAACACCCTAGTAGGCTGTCCTCCCCCTTCAACACCCCCCTTCGAGAGCGACCTCACCACCCCGTTATGGGCAGTTATGCGAGCCCCTGAGGGTTCCGACACACCCTCGGCTTTCTCCTCGTTTGGACTCATATCCGTTGCGTGTTCTGTGTTGTCAGGTTGCAGCACTGCGCTTTAGCAAGAGTGGGCTCCAACAAGCGCAGCGCAGCTCCGTCATCTGCTCGGAGCGACGATGTTGCTGTCACATAGGAGCAACAACGCGGCAAAGGCGTGGTTTGACCGCCCATCGCGACAGCGCTGCAGCAGACCTCGTCCGACGTTGTTTGGCGGCGATCCCAAGCCTCACTCCATACGGCATCACACTTCGTTGGTACCACATATTGCGTCCCAACCCCCGCACCGGTGAGTTGTGTCACTGTGCATGATGCAGTGTGCTCATTGCCGAAGGAGTATAGGTTGTCGCCCCAGTAATTTGCTCAACTCTCTGCGCTCAGGTACGGTTACCTCAAGGGAGTAGAGAATTTGGCAGACATGGTGCCCAAGAACCTCATGGAGTTCGTGGTGCGCTGCCAGTTGATCGTTTGTCACACAATTGATTGCGGCAGTATGCATCTAGGCGTGTCGCTATCAAAGAAACCCAGACACGACAGGACGTGCCGTTTGTGCCACACAGTCTAGTAGACTGTGTGTACCCTGCAGCTCGGTGGGTGGTTATCTTGTCTGTCAGATCGCAACTGCAACCACACATCATTGCTGTCAGTAGCCACAATGCTCTTTTCTGAACGTCTCCAGCGAGTGGATGGGAGCGCTGGAAGGTCGTCCAGTCCATGATGCTGGGCTTGGCGCCTGCGTCGCAGATTTGTTCCAGGTCAAATATCTTGAGCTTCCAGAGAGGTGGCCGCAGAGAGGTGGCGCGCCCAGAAAGCCTTAGTGCCAGGGTGACTCTCACCGACGAGTACATCATTCACGACAAGCCTCATCGCATGTTTTCGGAACCCAAAGATATCATATCCACATACGGTAGCAAATGCCACACATCCGTGACAGGCGGAATTTTCCTGGAGTCCGCAAATATCAGCATTGGCCTACTTTGAGCAGCATGAGCGGTCTGTCCCAGGATGCCACCATCTGTGCAATCTGAAAGACAGTCTCACGGTGTTTCTCGATTCTCATCTCCTCCGGCCTGTAGAGGGCAATCATGATGAGGTACAGCGACGTCTGGCTGTCTGTCATGATAATGTCCCCCCTGGATCACGTACGAGCCGGGGCCGCGTCCAAACGGACTGCAGGGCGATGCCTCGGAAAAGTGGCGGTCAACAACTACGGGACCTGGGGGCATATGCGCAACATGTGCTCAATTCCCCCAAGCAGTCGATCTTTAAAGCTCATCAAGCAGCTCACCGAGGATGAAGGCGGAATTGAGTTGCGATCCAGAAATGCGTTCTGGTGGAACCCCGCGCTGTCGCCCCTGGCAATGTACCACGCTATGCTTGCCCGTGCCCACCGCCTGCAAACACGGTGCAGGGAAGCGAGGTTGAGGGTTGCCGCAGCCCCAAAAATTAGCACGGCGTGCCCTCCGTGCAAGGCGCAGGTAGACGACGAGGACCATGCCGTTGGCGGAACCTGCACAGGATAAAATGTCATAAACCTTATCAGAGAAAGGCATGACCACGCTGAAATCTATATAGTCTGCTGTCAGGGCTGGAGACCTCGGTGGCTTCTCAATGTGGATGGACGTGGAGACACGCTCCAAGACGGCCATTGCAATGGACGGCGCCAGGACCAGGCGGCTACCAAATTTTCTGCTTCCACACGCTGCCCAGCACAGCATACCAGACATGGCTATTATGGTTGTCTAGATGACGTGGTGTTCAAAGACCGCCAGGCGAATGCCGTCACACGGCGCCAGTGAAAATCGCAAATCCACCCGTGGGAGCGGAACCGCGCTGACTACAGCAAGGTCACCATCCACCTGCTCGAGGTCAAGTACACTTATGACCTGCGGGTGCATGATATGGTGGAGCCCGCCCTGCAGCAGCTTGACGATCTGGCCAACATGCTACGCACTGCCGGCAAGTGGGGTGCTGTGCGTGTGCACCCTTTCATCATTGGCGGCGCAGGCGTTATGCGCAAGGACAATGATCGGATCTTGGAGACTCTGGGCCTAGGGGAGTCAGCGAGACAGTCGCTGCGGAAGGAGCTGTCCATCCACAGCATTCGCAGGACATCCCGCATCCGGGAGATTCGCCGGCCATACCTGACGAGCCCGGCGGAGTTGGAAGGCACCGGCGGTGCCACTGGCGGCACTGATGGCGGTGGTGGTTGCGGCCCCGCGACTGACGCTGGAGACGGCTGGAACGCGTCGGGCCCCAGCGCCGGCCAGAGCGGCAGCGGAGCGCGCCCGACGCGTCCAAGCGCCACCGCGAACCCGATGGCGGTGCCCCTGCACGCCCTGCCACAATTTGTGCTCAGCAACACGGGTCGCCTTATCCGGCTCACTCTAGCAGCACAATACACAGCTGCATGACGAAACGGATGAAAGGCAGGAAGACAGTGACACTGCTGAAGAGACGCCATGGACGCTGACGAATGTGTCTGCACAGCGAGCAATGAGGGGCATTACTCACAGGGATGCAGGACGAGCGCAGAGTGGCAGACCTAAGAGGTCTGCCGGCCGGCCAGCCCGGCTAGCGGATGGTGCAGAATCCTCGTCCTCGATGAGCTGGGTGTCCCGCTGCTCACAGGAGCTGCAGTTTCGGTGCCTCCGCCGACTGCCACCGCCAGACGCGCGAAGCTGCAGAGTGAAGTATTCCCATCAACAGATGCAGGAGACGCACATGCGGGGCCATCCGAGGAAACGGCAGCACAGCACGAAGGTGCCGCAGGAGAGCGAGCTCCCAGGAGGAGTGGTCGTCACCGCACGCCCAGCAGGAGACTTGCAGACGCCGTGGCGGACACCGCCGGGGCGCCAGCACGGCGCATTGACTGCGCCAAAGCGAACAGTGGATGGGCAGCCGCCAAGCGCCGGTGAAGGCCGACCGAAGAAGAGCAGGCGCCTTACAGCACAGCTACATCCCTCCAGTACATTACGTGTCTTCAGATAGCGGCAGCCCGCACCTGGACATGGCAAAAGGCCTCTATCACTCCAGCCAAATTCGTGAACACTACCTTTGTGCCGATCACTGGGACGCAGGCAGCCCCCTCGCACGTCGCCACTGCAGCTCGCACAGTGTGCCGCTCCCGCCGACGCCAAAGTCGGCGCAAAACCTCAGCCGCGCCGGCACCGGCGCCGGGACAGCCTGCTGCCCCGTCGCCGATCGCCCGACCCAGAGCTACGCCCCTACCCTCTACATCTCTTTCGCCTCCTCAGCATGCTGAACTGACTGTGGGAAACCCTGTTTCTCCTGCCCAGGTGGATGGCCTGCCTTTTGACCGATTTTCCATTTTAAGGGGACAGAAGCGCAGAGCTACGCAGTAGTGTGGCCTGCGATTCTGTTCTCGACTTCAGTGGGGCCACAATGTTTGTGACCTCGCGAGGGGTGCTCTTAGCAAAGTGTCAGACTTGTCTGTCAGCAACTAGGGGATTGGGAATCCTGTCGCTTTATTCACGCCTGACGCCCTTCTAGGCGCAGACGGCGTCAAACTTTCAACTTTCATCTGCACGCAAACAGCCCCTAGCTTGCAGCGTCGTGGTCGTGGCGTCTCGCATAGCGCTCTACTGCGGATCGTCCTGAGCAGCACAGACAGGACGGCCTCTGACCCACGGTGATCTGAGACCTGATGGCTTGCTGCTCCCAAAGTGCGTGCGCTCGGCGCTCAACGCTGCCAGCAACAGCATTCCAGAGGCCTTCATGCAGCCATTCGCGGAGCGCCAGGCACAGCTGTGCTGATCGCGCTGTTCGCAGCAGTGTGCACCAGCGCAACAAATGCAGGTCCTTCTGCCATCTCAGCTGGCAAGCTGCGGTGAGAACGCTGACTTATGGACATGCCAGGCATCATGTAGCACGTTTGACGCACAGCGTGATGGCCTACATCGCTGCAGCCAAATCCGTCAGCCACTCTTTCGTGCAGGCTGGCAGGTGGCAGCTCAGCACGGCTGTGGCAGCCGCTGCAGATACCTCGGCAGACGCTGGCAAGGCGTGCGATCGCTGCGGCGCAAGCTACCCGCTATTCTACTTCCCACGCAAGGCGTCGCAGCCGGACGGCCACTGGGTGCACTGCTTTGGCTGCCGCTACGCGCTCAAGCTCATCGCCAAGCCGTACCGCCAGTGCGCCACTTACAAATTGTTCTGTCATGAGAGGCCTCTGGATACGGATGCATGCTGAGGCTTGCCCTGCCGCTAGCAACTTGAATCTCAACATGCGGCTCGGCGCCCTGAGCTCCATGCCGCCATTCACCTTTCAAGGTGACGAAGCCATCACGTCTGAATGCAGGTTGGCCGACGAAGAGCAAGTGCCAACACATGAGCCGCGGCGCTGCAAGCGCTGCAGGGAGCAACTGCCTGCAACGTTCTTCCAGGTTAATCCCAAGCGGCTCGGCGGCAGGATGGGTGAGTGCTCGGCGTGCATCGCGGAGCAGTCTCGGGCCGACAGCACGAGAGAGGTCACGATCCCGGAGGAGAAGCAGTGCGGCAGTTGTCAGGAGACGCTGCCGGCTGCGCAGTTCGATCGGAACTGCGGCAGCCCCGACGGCTTGCTCTGGTCCTGCAAGCAGTGCCTGCGTGACCGGCGGCGGGTGCCGCTTGTCACTGCGCATGTGGCCTTCAAGAAGTGTGGGTCGTGTGGGCTCGCCCTGCCGGCTGCCGCTTTCGGTAAGGACTCCAGGTGAGACTTGACTGGGAAGCCTACAGGTAGCTAATGACCTCAGCGTTTGGCGGCTGTCAGGGGAGGGCATATTGTAGCAGATATTGTATTCAGATGTGCCTTGATTGCCACATCTCAATGCTGCTTTGCGCAGAGGGTTTCTGGCCTCGCTGACCTGTGATTGTTTGCGTGCATGCAGTCGGGTGGATAGCCTCAACTCGGTGTGCAGAGAGTGCACCAATGCTAGGTGCAGGACCAGGTATCAGAAAAAGAAAGCTGCAGCGGCAGAGCCGTGACGCAGGTGATGGCCGCGCGCGGATGCTGTCCACTCTAGAGCACAAAGAAGTTCATGAGTTCATGAAGTACTGCTTGCACTTAGTGCTCGGAGCCGCCATAGCAATGTGTGTTTCTATCGTTTCGTGATTTGATTCCCCTAGCCAAAGCAGATGTGAGGCAGCACGCGGCAGCGGCCTGCACTCATGACGCGTGGCTGTTTCAACAGGACGTCAGTGCCGCAGGACCAAAGTCTCAACGATTTTGATTGCGAGGGGGAGCTGGTGCAGTACGATCACATCCTTCAAGTTCTGCTCCGGTGCATGATGTCATTGCCACCAGGCGACTGGACCCTGGCTCTACTACAACTTAGTTGATACTTTACACGTGTAGCAGCGGCACGCATCAGTTCACCGACGCGCTGCGTCAGCCTCACTTCCAGCTCGTGCCGCACCGCAGCATCAGCCGCCGCTGCGCCCTGCGTCAGCGCCTTCAGCAACGAGGCATGAACCCGCGCCTCCCGCCGATCCTCGCCCCGCAGCTGGCCCTTGGCCTGTCGTGCTGACCGCTCCGCCGCCAGCGCTGCTGCGTATCTGGCACCAGCAGGGATGATTTCTAATGAGTATGATCAGATCAGAAGGACAGCTTGGTTGTTTCTATAGAGCTTCACTGCCAGCGCTATGTTTCTTTCCATTGTCTGCCGCCTTTTCTTTCCTCCGGTCGAAAAGACTGGAAGCCAAAGAACGCGTTCTTTCTGTCTTCTGCTGCCCTGGGTTTTTCCTCCGGTCGAAAAGACGACAGCCAAACAGTAGTAAGAACACCTCCCGCCGCATTCTTGCCGTTGTCTGCCGCCTGCATATGAGCCTCAAGGGCCTTGCCTTCTGGCCTACCATGCTCGCCTTCTTGGCCTCTTGAAGGTCTTCGTGCTTGCAGAGGCTGTTGGGGATGCTGAGCTTTTTCATGTACTTGTGGATGGTCGCCTTGGGAAGGCTCATCTCAGAGGCACCCACCACTTGGGAGATGCTGAGAAACATGACCACTCCCATCACGAAGATGAGCACCTTCTTGGGCTCCATTGGGGTCGTTCATGTCCACCAGTTGAGTGCCCATAAACTTAACGGAAATCAGGAAAGGCTTAGTTCCAAGGGTTTAGTCCCAGGGTTTAGTGGTATGTGGATGTTTGTTGCCCTCGCAAAGCCAGGACCCCCCATGCCACCAAGTGACTTCAAATATCCAACTAGGCTGGATTAGACAGCCAGTTTGGGTGGGCAGGGTTTAGTGGTATATGGCACACGGCACGCTCACCGAAAGCCCATGAGCAGAGCTACAATATGAGACCAGCAGCCCATTTGTAGAGGGAGAACCCATGTGGTTGTTGCCCTCCCAAATCCAGGGCCCGCCTTGCCACCAAGTGACTTCAAACATCCAACTAGGCTGGATGAGACAGCCGGTTTAGGCGGGCAGGTTTTACTGGTATGTGGCGCACGTCACACCCACCGAAAGCTCGTGAGCAGAGTTAGTAGCTGAGACCATCAGCCCATCTGTAGAGGGAGAACCCATGTGGTTGTTGCCCTCCCAAATCCAGGGCCCCCTTGCCACAAAGTGACTTCAAACATCCAACTAGGCTGGATGAGACAGCCGGTTTAGGCGGGCAGGGTTTAGTAGAATTTAGGGTTTGGTTCCCTGATTCCAAGAGGTGCCGTGAGACAGAGTGCTGACGTGGCAGAGGATTTCATCACATATTTCTGGGTGGGCGACAAGCTCTCGAATAGGAGAGACGGAAGCTTCAACCGGATGCCTCAAAAGGTCAAATGCGTGGGAGATACGAGGGCCAAGGTGTGGAGCAGTGGTGAACCAGTTGGGCCTAGAGTGAACCACTTGATGTCAGGGTAAGGGAGACCCTGACGAAACCCTAACCACGAGCTTGTCACGCTCTACACGAAGCCCCACACCTTCAAAAATCGAGGTTGGAGGGCGGTTGCAGAGCCGAGCAAGTGTTGGTTATGTGAAAAGTGGTTATGAGAAAAGTGGTGGAGGGGGAAGAGCTTCCAGCAGAGGGGTTTCAAGGCTCTCACATCTGCATGTGGGCCTGAAAAATCAGTCTGAGGCCGGATCCGGCACCCTCGTTGCAAGAGCTTCGAGTGGGTAGCCAAGACATGCCGGAAAGCTGAGGGGAGGCCCAAGGGTTCGAGCCACCAACCTCACCACCACCAAGCAAAGAACAAGCACGTCAGTGAAAGCAATCCTCGGTTGTTGCACCGTTCCTCTGCATGAGTGCACAGAACACGTCAAGAGGAGCACTCCCACTTGACAATGAGTAAGGTGGGAGTGGTTGCTAGGGGCCCACGGCAACGATCAAGTCACGAAAATTTTGTTTCTATAGACAAATTTTGCGCTGCCGTTTTAAACGATTGGAGCGCCCTTTTTCGTCCGATTAAACATGCCGAGCCTAGCTGGCAACTCCCTTTCATTCTTTCAAAATTGGAAGTGCTGCCGTTTTTGCATATGGCGGCCGTTTGGCCCATACGCCACACTGGTTTAGGGTTTGGTCCCCTGATTCCAAGAGGTGCCGTGAGACAGAGTGCTGACGTGGCAGAGGGTTTCATCACATATTTCTGGGTGGGCCACAAGCTCCCGAATAGGAGAGACGGAATCTTCAAC
>JAABUW010002507.1_pt1 | contig 27835 bp, 21 predicted proteins | sample 5560081 | NCBI WGS metagenome assembly JAABUW01 (sample SAMN10711882, study PRJNA513363) | rock metagenome | isolation source: Antarctica rocks | place: Antarctica: Victoria Land, Knobhead sud | reverse complement strand
AGACTATATTAAGGTTAAACCATTTTTAATTAAATAGTCTAAGGGACCTATTAACTATAAGTTATAATTACTATCTAACGCTAGGATATACCTAGTATTCTATATCTCTTTATTAGAACCAGCCGACTCTAAAATACTACTCTAGGAAAGTTAGAAGTTCAAGGCTAAGACTAAAGAATATAAAGTTAAAAGGATCCTAGACTAGTAAGGTTAAGAATACCTAGTTAAGTAGAAAGGATATAAGGACTTAAAAAATACCTAGGAACTAGTTAGATATCTTAAGAACTATAAGAACCTTTTATAGCAGTTTTATTAAAGAATAGACTAGAGGATAACTAGTTAAGTATCTCTAGAGATATATTAATATTCAGAAAGTCGTCTATTAACGACGCTCCTATAGTACGCCTCTAGACCTCTTATACCTTCTCTAGATCTTTAAGTCTTTCTAACTCTTTAATATCACTTAAACTATTATTAAATATTTATTATTCCTTCTCTTTAAGGAAACGCTTCTGCGCCCGCAGGCGCTTAAGCTTTAACTGCTTAACACGAGTAACTTCGTAGGTAACGCGAGCGGTCTCGTTAGCGGCCTCCTAGGTAGCCTCCATCTCGACCTCCTCCCGTTTAAGCTTTTCTATAGCCCTATTAATGCTACTGAAATTAACTACTAGCTTAGCCGGTTCATACTTCTTTCTAGTACGAATACACTCGCTATACTTCTAAGATAAAGAAGAAAGTTAATACTCCCTCTATAATCGAGTATAACGAACGTAAGCAACTATAGCTAAAATACCTATAAAAAGAACTCGCTCTATTAAGGTTAGACGCTAAGAGGTCTTCTATAAAGGTATAAGTATATCTTTAAGGATAAAGAAAGAAAAGGAAGGAGGGATAGTATTATAATTATAGGTTTTACTAAGTAAAGGCTTAGCACAGCTTAATAATATAGGTCGACGGGTTAATATTAGCTAAGGAGTATCGACCCGGTAAATAGGTCGTTAGAACGATAGGAACGCACGGAGGGCGATCTAGTCAATCTGATAAGAGGTCGCCAGAACGATAGGAGTATACGACGAGCGATCTAGGCGACCTAGTAAGCGTACGGATTTCTTATATCTATATAGATGGTGATGTTTCCTAGTAGATAAGAGCTTTATACTTAACTTATATTATGATTCTAGTAATCTCCTAAGCACTGAATATAATACCTTATACTAGACCTATTTAATATAAGCCTACTTGCCCTACTTCCTTAATACTCCCCTTCACGAGAACTAATCATAGGTATATCCTATTCACGGACGGAGTGAACCGTAACACTTTATTAGAATACTTAGTATACTTATACTAGCTTTTCTAAATATTAATTAAATATAATATCTTAATAAGTATTAAAAAGACTTTTCTAGGTTATTCTAATATTATACTACTAAGATAGAAAGTAAACTTATTTAAGCTAGCTATTATAAAAGATAAACTCCTTATAATTTTAGGGCTAAAATATTTAAAAACGCTTAATAACTTTAACTATTTCCTAGATTTAATAGGCTACTTATATATTTATATAAGATTTTATACCTAATTAATTAAACTATTATAAGAATTGAAAACTAGACTTTTAAAAGGCCCTTTAATTACTAGTAATTTAAGGTAGTAATATACCTTAAAGATTAAGATACCTTAAATAATATCTACTAAGACTAAGTCTTTCTTATTATTAAAAGTTATATTATTTATATCTTTAATTTTAATATATTTTAATTTAGATAATATTATATAAGTTAATCTTAATACTTTTAAGGATTTTAGCTTTAAAGTTATCATTTTTTATATTAAGAAAGGTATTACTATTAAAAAAGATAAATAGCTATTATAAATAACTATTACCTTAATTATATTCCTTTTATACCTATTTATAACCGCTAAGAAAAATTACTAGCTAATTAAGTTAGAAATTACTAGGTTTATCTAGGTATTAAAGAAAATTAGGTATTTTATTAAATTCTTAAGGTATTTAATTATTTTTTAGATAGATTATTCTATAATTTTTAATATTATATATTAAAAATTAATTATCTTAATTATTATAATAACATAAATAAATATAAGATTAATTAAGGTATTATAATTTTTATATTAATTTTACTTTAATATTTATTATAAATCTAAGAAAGAATATATTATTCCTAATATCTTATTAAGGCTAGTAAGTTTAAATTATAACCTATTATCTAAAGATCTAGAATACTTAAAATTTAATATATTATATATTAGCTCTTTAATAGAAATAACTACTAAATTTTATAATAAAGTTATAGTAGATTATATAAAGGACTACTTCTAATAATAAATTAGGTAATAAATTAATAATAATAATAAGCTTAGTAAGGATACTATATTTATACCTTTTATTTAGGGGAATTATTTATTAAGTATAAACTTAGACCTATTTTTTTTTACCTTACTTAGGTAATAAAGATAACTTAGACTCTAATTTATCTTATCTTATTAATAAATCAATTAATAACTTAGATATTAATCCTAATTTACCTTATCCTATTAATAACCTAGGCTCTTTTAAAGACTTAATTTATTATATTAATAAGATTCCTACTTACTATTAACTTTATCTTCTTATAAACCTTATTAAAGATATCTTAATAATAGCTTATAAGGATAAATACCTTAGATTTTAATAATATTATAAAATCCTATTAACCTCTTAATATATCTATAGGCTTACTAAGTAGTTATAAGAATATATTTAATACTACCTATAATACCTAATTCTTTAGACCTAGTAATATAAACCTTATAAATTATTATAACTAATCTAATTACCTTAACTATTAACTTCATCTTAGCCTTACTTAGCCTAAATAATATAGCTATATTAATAATAGATAAATTTATAAAGTATATTATATTTATTATTAGTATATCTACTTAGTCTATTATATAGTAGCTATATACGCTATTAGACTACCTTAATATTATAGATTAAGGGCTTCTTAAGGTACTTATCTTAGATAGGAATAGGAAGTTCCTATTTTAATTATAAATAATACCTTTTAAATAGCTTAAAGTTAGCTTCTTATATTCTACTACTTATTACCTATAGATTAATAGTACTAGTAAATAGATTAATTAAATTATAGAAATTACTTTACACTTTTATATATTTTACTTAGAAAAGCCTAAGAAATAGCTAGATATCTTATCCTACTTATAAGTAGTCTTAAATAACTTAATATCTACTAGTAATAATATCCTAATCCTAAATAAAGTTACTTATAAGTTTAAACCTAATTAACTACTTAATCTATTAAGCTTATTAAAAAAAATAGTAGACTATTTTAAGGTATATACCTTAATATAGGATATTATTACTTTTACTTAAATATTAAATAAACTTTATTATAACTAGTAATACTAATTAATATTTTTAAAAGTTAATAACTAAGTACTCTTATAACTTTATAAAGGCTATAATATCCTATTTATTACTATAATTATATATAAATTTACCTAGTAATATATTAGACCTTTTAAGATTATTAATAAGATTAGATATTTAATATATTAATTATAACTACTAGACTACTAGTAAGTATATCCTATCTTTATTATTATATAGCTTAAACCTAGTTTAGTATCTAATATTAATCCCTTTTATTACTTACGCCTAAATAAGTCTCCGTTAGTTTATATAAATAGTAATATGAAATATTTTAAGTCTTATAAGCTTAATAAGCTATTAAATAAGCTAGTTATAAGAAAAGGCTATAATTTAACTATAAAATATTTAGTAAGGTAGAAAGGATATAACTTATAATATAATAAATAGATAAATAGTAAGAATCTTACTAATATATAAGACCTTATTATAAATTATAAAGAAGAATTAATATAGATATAAAACTTAGTATTTATACTAAATTTACCTTAGATAGTTATAAAGATACTAGAGTTACCTAAGACTTTAAAGATATAAGCTATTATTATTCCTCCGCCTTAATAGTAAGGTTACTCCCTTTACTTTATTTACTAGGATATTATTATAATTTTACCTTATACTTCACGCTAAGGGTATTATACCTTATATAACTTAGCTTCTTTAAATATAAGGATGTATCTTACTTTATAGCTAGATAAGTAACTTATAACCTATAAACTATATTTATACTATCTATAATAATAATATACTTAGTAGTAAAACCTTAAATAGTTATAGTACTATATAGATCTAATTATAATATTATACTACGCTACCTAATATATACCTTAGTAGCTAGTAGTAGGTTACTTAGATAGTTTATAAGTAGTAGTAGATAGTTAATAGTTTTAGTATAGTAATTTAACTAATTAATATTATAAACTTTAAGTATCTAAGATCCTAGAGGTATTATATACTAGCTATATAATTATAGTCTTTATTATACTTTGTATCTAGTAGGCTAATATACTAAGTCTTATATTATATATAAGGTTAATAGCTACTAAGACTATTAAGCCTATTACTTAGAAGTATAAGATTACCTATCCTTTTAATATTCTATAAAATCTAACCTTAATTTCAGGCGATTTAGCTGAATTTTATACGGGGGACTAAAGGCCTAGGCGATATAGGGCGTAGGCGACGTAAGATAGGTAGAGGAGGCTTTAGGTAATAGTATAATAAAGCGGGGGTTTAAATACTATACTAAGATTTAAGGTTTAGCTATTACTGTAAAGGATCTTTTATATATTTATCTTATAAATTAATAACTTTAATAAACGTATTTATTAGGGGACTGTGTTAAGGCGATGTAGTTTTGGGCATACGTAGCCAAGACAAAACCGTATTGCTACGGTATCGTCACGGTACAAACAACCTACCTCTGGCCGCTAAGGTATTAGCCGAATGAGGGGATCTTGAATACTACCGAGGTACATATTCATTTTCAGTAACCCCGCACTCCTATCTACCACAGAGCAGCACGACAGACAATTGAGAGACCGAAAGTCGACAAGCAGTAATACAATCGGCATCGTCTGCAAAACAAACAACTCCCGGTCAAAAACCCGAGGGACTTCCTGAGAGAGCGTTTCCCCACCGGCCAAAATTCCGTAAATAGCCGTTTCCGTTCCTCCAGCATCTAGACTACGAACTCATTTCCCGGACGACCTGCACAGTGTCTGACGTATTGGATAAGACTACCAATCACTCCATCCTTTCCAAACCTCCATACCCCAAGTTCTCCTGATAAAAGCGGTTGACCACTCCAACATGTCGAACATCGATGCTATCATCCAAGGCGTGTCCATACTTGGTCCCCTCAACGATCAGACGCGCAAAATCTTGAGCAAAGAAGCGACGGCTTTCCTTGCGCTCCTTCACAGGTCTTTTAATGCAACGCGCAAAGACCTATTAAAACGTCGGGACATACGTCAAGCTGAGCTGGACAAAGGAGTGCTGCCAGACTTCCTGCCAGAGACGAAAAATATCCGGGAGAATGATGCGTGGAAAGGTGCTCCGCCAGCCCCGGGGCTGGTTGACAGAAGAACGGAAATCACTGGACCCACAGACCGAAAGATGGTGGTCAACGCTTTGAACTCAAATGTCTGGACGTACATGGCCGACTTCGAAGGTACCGAGTTCCACGGGGCTACCAAAAGCAATAAGACTGACACGTGTATCACAGACTCTAGTGCGCCGACGTGGGACAACATGATCAACGGCCAGGTCAACCTGTATGATGCCATACGGAAACAAGTCGACTTCAAGCAGGGCGAGAAGGAGTACAAGCTCCGAACAGATCGGACGCTGCCAACCCTGATCGCACGCTCTCGAGGATGGCATATGATAGAGAAGCATTTCACGGTGGATGGTGAACCCATATCTGCGAGTCTCTTCGATTTCGGACTCTACTTCTTTCACAATGCACATGAGCTTGTGAAGGCAGGAACTGGGCCATACTTCTACCTACCCAAGATGGAGTCCCATGTTGAGGCCCGTTTGTGGAACGACGTGTTCAATCTAGCCCAAGATTACATAGCAATTCCGCGCGGAACCATTCGAGGGACTGTTCTGATCGAGACTATAATGGCTGCGTTCGAAATGGAAGAGGTGAGTCTCAAACAACGGGCTGATTGATACATACTAATAGCATGCAGATTATTTATGAACTTCGCGATCACAGCGCCGGGCTGAACTGTGGTCGTTGGGATTATATTTTCAGTGTAATCAAAAAATTCCGTCAGAACTCGAATTTCGTCTTGCCAGATCGTTCCGCGGTAACAATGACGGTCCCTTTCATGGATGCATATGTGCAGTTGCTCATTCAAACATGCCATAAGCGGGGCGTACATGCCATGGTAAGCATGCAACCGCGCTGCGAATGGACCCAAATGAATAAAACGTTAAGATAATGTAGGGCGGTATGGCGGCCCAAATCCCTATCAAGGACGACAAAGAGGCGAACGACAAAGCCATGGCTGGAGTATACGCCGACAAACTTCGGGAAGTACGTGCAGGTCATGACGGTACCTGGGTTGCTCATCCAGCGCTGGCGGCGATCGCAAACGAAGTTTTCAACAAATACATGCCCACACCGAATCAGCTCTTTGTGCGAAGAGAAGAAGTCCACGTGACTGGGAATGACCTGCTCAACATGAATATGCCAGGGACCGTCACCGAGGAGGGTATCCGGAAGAACCTCAACATTGGCCTGGGTTACATGGAGGGCTGGCTCAAGGGAATCGGCTGTGTTCCCATCAATTACTTGATGGTAAGGTTACCCAGATCCTCAAGCGAAGATTAAGGCTAATCCTGAATGCCTAGGAGGATGCTGCGACCGCCGAAGTTAGTCGTTCTCAGCTTTGGCAATGGTGCAAGCATGGCACAACGACAGCTGAGGGCAAGAAGGTCGATAAAGCATATGCGCAGAAGCTGCTCAAAGAGCAAGCAGATGAGCTTTCAATGAAAGCTGCCAAAGGCAACAAATACCAGCTCGCGGCGCAGTACTTTGCCGGCCAAGTAACTGGAGAGGACTATGCTGGTAAGTCGACCAACCCTCTTCCAGACGCCGTTGCTGATGCCCTGTAGATTTTTTGACGACCTTGCTCTACAACGAGATCACATCCGTAGGACCTGCTGCAAAGCTGTAAGGATTCGATTTCAGGTAAATCCGGGTGTCTAGGCTGCCTGGGAGGACCGAGTCTGTGTTTTGGGGCGCATACATCACAAAGGATGCTCGAGATCTGTACCATGTGTAGACAGGGATGTTGAGTTGTAGCTCGAATCGGCATATTGTATCCATCAATAAGCAGCAGGAGCTGAAAATTGAAACGCGAATACTGTACCATACCAGCGCCAACAGCCGATGCTTAGAGGCTTAATAAATCCATCTGACCCTTCATATGTGCGTGGTTCAACCACTCAATCTTGATGCAAGCTTGTCACGCAAGAATCTGAAAGTTGACAATGCGGTCGGTCAATCACTCCCGCTGATGGAGTGCCTCTTGATTTCATCTCTTCTCTTCTGGATCTCTGCAGCTATAAGCTTTTGCTCCTCTGCACTGTTCGCCCTCATTCGAGCCTCGTCTTCAGCGGCTGCCGCCCAGATTGGCTTGTCGGACTTTGAGTATTCCTTGAGCTTGTTGACGAAGTTGTCAAAGTCTTGCTGCTTTTGCTCCCTGTTCTCAAGAGACCGTTTTTGTAGTTCTGGGTTGTAGCGCTGCCCGTTGTCAATGGGATTTTCATATCTAAGATTGATATCTGACATGCCTTGAATAGCTCTTCTTCTGTGGGCGAAACCCAGTAAACCAGTGCTGGACCTCCGACACACATCACGACGCCACTGGGCTTGGTCAGAATGCAAGATCCTTTAGAGCGGTTGGGCAGTGCTCTTACGCGGCCAGCATCTTGAACCACAATCCCGCTTTCGACATGATGGCTAATGTAGGAGATCGACCAGGTGATACCCGAGACAGAATGCGAAGTAGAATTAGCTGGTGAACGCCAAAGGGATGCGCGACAACGCCTGAATAGGAATAGTCTGTTGCGCCACGCTCCAGCCACAAGCTGTTCAAGCGGTGCAACCATGCAAGCGCCATCCATTGGCTCTGGACTACCTACGCAATTCCTTTGCTTGTCGCTGCTTCTCTCGATCAGAGAGGTCTCATGACCATAGAAATACAGAGCCCATTTCATCAGGCGCTGATATGTCAGCTCTTTTTTAGACGTCAGTGGCCTACTTCTTGCAAGATCTTCCGTTGGTTCTTGAAAGCATCCTGGTCTTTGCATGGATTAGATATTGGCTTCGAGGAACGCTCATTTAACATTCACCGTTCCCGGGCGCATACAGGTCAGCAGCCTCTTCATATTTTCTCTTTACGCCTTTTAGGAGATGTAATGGATCCTCTCTAGAATAGATACATCAGACCGGAAAGTCCAGGCGACTACTACTCTCTTTCACGTCGTTCCATGTGGCAGGCTCCTCTACTTGAAAGCAAAGTATATGAATTTCTCGCTACCATAAGTCGCGAAAACCCCACTCACGTACGCAAATGCGTGACCATTCGATGGTATCCCTTAGCTGAGACATGGTTCCATTGAACAAAAACAAGTGCAACAATGGCATACGCCCAACAACCGCAATATGAGCATCAGCAATCGTCCTACGCCTCCCCACAACAGATTAGTACTGCTGCATATGATAATGCCCCAGCGGACCATGGTGCAGGCTTCGACGGCGTAAATCGACCTAGACCTCCTCAACATTATCCAGATGCTTATGAATCAAGAGGAGGGAATTCAGGGCATGGTCGCGACATACGGCAAGAAGTCAACGGGGGGGGCTACGGGGGCAACGGGTATCATGTAGGCAGGGGACGGAATGGGTTTGGACTCCCTCCTGTACAGCAACCACGGCAGAGACCAGTAGAAGCCGGACGGGCATACAGTAATCCGCGCACTCGAGGACAGCCACCGTCAGGATTCAGACCATTGGAGAGAAATCGACTCCCAGAAGACGATTCGCAGTATCGACCTGATCTGTATCGGGGTGCACAAGGGCATCAGCAGCAATACCAGCCTCAGCCAAATCCTCATAATGATCTGCCAGCGCAAGCCAATAGTGATAATGAGTACAACAATCCCACTTATAGTCGCGGAAATGGCCGGGAGACAGATCAAGAGTACAGATCTCACGCGGACGCAGACCAGCAGTATCACAAACCTCAACAAAATGCTGGACTCCATGGTCAAGGCTACGCGGACGGACATGGTAAACAATCTCAAGATCATCATGTATTCGCCCCAGTGATCCCAAAATTAAATTACCAGGAGCCTCCGCGATCCTCCCATGGCCAGCCACCCATCCATGTTGCAAAACCGGAGACTTTTCAACAATCGAAGGCTTGTAAGTAAGGCGGAAGTATTCTATGTAGTTTCGTTACTAACGGCGCTTGTTCGCAGCTAGTAACGGAATCGTTCAAAAACTTACATCGTATGAAACTGTTGCTTGGGACAATCCATTCCCAACGTTTCCAATGAGGCCTAAGAAAGGGGTACACTCAAGCTCCAGAAGCCCTGATCGCTCAGTCGCGGAAGCGAGGCTCAAAGATGATCACCGCCATGAGAGCAATTACGATTCCAGGCCACAAACCGCGAGCAGCAAGGACAGCAGCTACACAATTCCCCAGCCCCATGGCATTGACGATCTCATGGGCATTCCAGAGAACAACCATGATGGCTACTCCGGTCGCGAAGCCCGATACCGAAGGGGGCCTGACCGTGATACAACACAAGAAAGGCCGAGCACTCGCGAGAATGGTAAATCATCAGCACGCGTAGACCTGAAGCCCCCAACGGTACATGGTCGACATTCAGAAGACAACCAAATACGGCCATCAATACCCGCCAACTCGGGCTCAAATTCAAGCTATGGGCGCAGTAAAACAATGCCTACAGCAATATCTCCTGTCCAGACAGACTGGCAAGAGCCCGGTCTTGTTGCCGGCTACCATGGTCCTGAAGATCGAGGGTTTACGCCAACTAGCCCTACGGATCCGTCTCACCGACAGCTTTATGGTCAGCAAAAGGGAAAGTCCGATGAGAAGCGGCCTTATGGCCATGCTGCTGTTCAGAAGGCTGCGGCTAAGACTCAGACTCAGAACCAAAACCAAAACCAGGACGGTCGGCAGCTACATACCCCACAAGACAGCTTAGGCGACCTTTTCGACAACTACTACGATACACCGCCTCCACAGGACCAACAGCGTTACGCAAAACCTGCTAGAAGCCAACACCAGCATCATATGGATGAAGACATGCCTCAATTCAATGATGCAGCACCGGCCTCTAGGCTTGCCCACGAATATGCACCAACGCTTGACAAAGACTTGCAACTCCAGCAAAGAAGGCAGGAGTACTCGCCAATGCCAGCCTCACCTCAAGGGGATAGTTGTAGACACGCACAGATTGACCCCTATGCCAAGGGGCGGGCTCCACGAAGTAGATCGCAACCGAACTTAAAGGACCGACGATCTCCAAGACAGCAGCAGGGCGATGGGTTTGACTTTGGTGTTCCTGGACCTTCTGGCAGGCCGCCTGCAACAGCTCCCACGCGAGGCGAGTACGATCTTAGTGCTCATAGGCCCACAAGAACCCCTAATCATGATTTGAGGCCTATAGACATGGAGCAGCTTCCAGGAGTTCAGGGATATCCGGGCATGGTGCCAGCACCAGGTTATCGCAGCGGCGATCGAAACATTCCATCCCCTACGACAGGACCACCACCCGTGGCATATCAGGTCAATGGAGGACCTAACCGATACCGTTCGCCGCCTCAAGATGCAGGCTTGTGTGACCCTCCTCCAATGGCGTATCAGGATTACGCGCAGCCTGATCGATATCGCTCGCCGCCATTGCGAGGTGAACAGTCTCGACATGTGCTGGCTGAACAACCCCATAGACCATCTCCAAAAGATCGAAACATGGAGAATGGTTCCATTCCTACTCCCTACCAGAGCAAGGGCCGTTCGCCACCGTTACAGGAAGGGCGCTCACGTAATGGCCAATCAAGGTCGCCTGGCGGCAGACCGCCAGCCATCAATTCGACGGGAGCCACCCCACCTTCAACTAGATCACCTGTAAATCCGGACGCATTGCCGTCTCATCCCGCCCCTATACGGGCGGGATTAATGGAGGGTTCACCTGTCAACCAGACTCAGAAGTTAGCATCTTTCAGACAGTATAGTGCTGTTCCTTCGCCCATGCAGCTGTCTGACCCATCGCAACAGCCAGCGTCTCCACGTCCTCCAGAAAGCAAGCGAGATTCTGTACCAGTCACTCACCAAGAGTTAGACAGATTGAAGCAAGTGAGCGCGAGAAATCCTAATGACCTAGCAGCGCAACTTGTCCTCGCTAAGAGAATGGTGGAGGCAGCCTCTGTTCTCGCCGATGAGCGCGCTGATCCCAGGACCCGCAGTAAAAGCCGCGAAAAGTTTATCATGGATGCTTACAAAATTGTGAAAAAGCTTGCAGGCAATGGTTACACGGAAGCGACCTTCTACTTGGCTGACTGTTACACTCGAGGGGCATTAGGTCTAGAATCTGATACACGAGAAGCTTTCAAGCTATATCAAAATGCAGCAAAAGCTGGCCATGCTCAAGCCGCGTATCGGGTGGCAGTATGTTGCGAAATAGGCCAAGAAGAAGGCGGAGGTACTAGTCGCGATGCTGTCAAGGCTATGCAATGGTACAAGCGTGCTGCAACGCTGGGGGACACTCCTGCTATGTACAAGATGGGTATCATCTCACTCAAGGGGCTACTAGGGCAACCAAGGAATCCCAAAGAAGCCATAGTCTGGCTGAAACGGGCTGCCGAACGAGCGGATAAGGAGAATCCCCATGCTTTGCACGAACTCGTAAGTCTCTCCATCAAATGTGGAAGTCGTTTAGTCTCCGGAGCTGGCATTAACATTCGCCTAGGCTCTTTTGCACGAGAAGCCAAGTGGTAATGACGGCGTGCCGAAGGACGAAGCTTACTCGAGCGAGTTGTTTACCCAGGCAGCAAATCTAGGGTACAAGTTCTCCCAATATCGTCTCGGATCCGCATATGAATATGGTTTGATGGGATGTCCTGTCGACCCTCGACAAAGTATTGCGTGGTACAGCAAAGCAGCTGTGCAAGAGGAGCACCAGAGCGAACTCGCTCTTAGCGGCTGGTATCTGACCGGGTCCGAAGGTATCCTCCAGCAAAGCGACACAGAAGCTTATCTTTGGGCACGGAAAGCCGCACTAGCTGGCCTGGCGAAAGCAGAGTATGCAATGGGCTACTTTACGGAAGTAGGCATCGGAGCACCTGCCAACCTGGAGGATGCCAAGCGATGGTATTGGAAAGCTGCTTGTAAGTGGTTTCCCCGATGCTGGTTCTTCCGCTCGACTGACTTGATGATTACAGCACAAAACTTCTCTAAAGCAAGAGATAGACTTGGAGATCTACGAAAGGGGGGACCGATGAAGCAAAAAGAGCGGGTCTCTAGATCTAATATGAGAAAATCATCCGAGGGAGAATGTATAATTATGTAACTGTCTTGGTGGTCTTGACTTTTGGTTCGCCACCCAGGTAGTACTCTTGGATTGGCTTTGTTTAGAGGCCTACAGAACGCTGTTCAACATTGTGGCAAGGCAGCCGCACGCTTGAGTATGAAATAGATGAGCGACATGGCTCCTGTATGATACATGACATGTTATGATCTGGCTCCATTGCGGAAGAGCTCTAGCAACTTGGATCCTATGACAGCATTGGCGAGACTCATAAACTGAATGTAAGACTTCTCCACTAGAGCATCCAGACAAGGAAACCACATCAACAGTTCTACAGAGTTACAGCCCTAAGACCGCTGCGGTTGTCGCGCGGGAGCCGAACCCTTTTACATGCATTATAGCCGATGCAATGGTAAAGTAGCTAAAAGGAGCCATACGGAGCGTTCTATACTCCAATTCTTCCTGTAAGTAGTTACTAAGTACGAATCTGACGCCCCGTAGGCCTTGAAAGAGGGATTCACCCGCGGTATCCTGCGTCATGAAGGGAGACTGACTATCGAGAGCTTGCACAGCACAATCCCTCGCCTTTTATAAAAAAAATTCAAGCCTACTGATAAGAGTTCAAGAGCTTCGCTTATACTCCGTAATAGCTCCATCCTATAAGTAGATTAAGTATACAGTAGATTACTACGTAGTCTCAATCCCTAGAACGAATGTGCTCTCGGCGACTGACTGACGAGTGTCGCACTGACGACGCGTCTTGTAGAATCAACGACAACATGCCCCTGTAGGATTCGAATCCATCCTATACCTGTATCTAAAATAGGGTTACAGCTCCAGTAGCAGTGTGTGCCAAACACGGTCGTCTGGCCCAGATATGGGAGACAGATGCATGTCTATGTTGAAGATCGACTCTTCTACCTGTAAATAAGCTAAGCTGGAGGAAGCCGGTACTTACTCCCTACCCCCCGCCCTGTAAGGAATTCTCCAGGGACTCGCCCGCGTGTAGAGTTTATTAAGTTATACCCCCATACCTTCTGCGCTCGTAGGCCGATATTGAAGATTCTTATATCGTGGAACCGCTCAATTGAAGGCGCACAATTCTGATAAACTTCCTAGGGCATTATCGTGATCCGGGGCGATGTGCTACCAGCATATAGTGGGGGGGGGGGAGATGTATTTTAGGCAAAGGGGCTGTAACCGTACTATTTTCCTTTCACAAAAACGTCACCTACTTAGCCATAGTCTCAGTACTCATACCCTGGAAAGCGCGTTCCGCGTAGGTGACTGCATCATTACCTTGGCATCCACTCTGCCTTACTTAACCCCACATCTTAACAATGGGTCTAAGATTCCTGAGAATAGCCGTCATCCAACGTCCATTCGGTTTGTTAACTCTGAGTTATTCGATGGTTGTTGACAATCCGGATTTAATGCACACCTATCCGTAGCTACAACAACACGAAGCAACCATAACCTCGATCCACGGTTGATGTAGAACATAAGGTCGCTCATCGTGTACTGAAAGACTCTGACGAACAATTCATCCATGATCACAAAGCCCTTGGTATACCTAACCATTCTGACTTAACTCAATTGAGCGCATTTTTGGTAGCTCCCTCCGGATTCTTTGCAATACCTTTAGCAATATCTGCGACGTCCTTCGCATCCTCTTCGACAATTTCCCCACCCATTTTGCCTTGCTGACTTCGTTGATACATCAGGATTCGCGTCACCTGGGTCACACCAACGCATCCAAGGAAGAAATTGACAGCGGCTAATCTAGCGAATACGGTCAGCCACCATATAGAAGATGCTTTTGGAGCGGATGAATTCGTCATACAAAATATTTCGCGGCTTGATGATAAAGCACCATCGGGTCCAAATTATACCGGTAGCCGTGAGGGCGATATTTTGGGTGAGGGACAGGTTTTCCGCAGGTCGAGCGAAGTCACTGACACCAGCGAGGACGATACTCCACTGCTCGAGGTCAATTGATATTGGTCATGCGAGCAGAACATGGGAGGAGCGAACCTTCATGACCGGAGCCCTAATCGCTGTTAGCACAACCGGATCTATGAATGGCAGCTGTCATGCATACCAGAAGTGGACTGTCTTCATGCCTACAGGGCTGTTCCACATTCGCGAGACAAAACCCTGCGAAGGAGAAGATGTCGCATCAACGGTTTGATATCGGCGCCCAATGGGTTTCCTGAAAGGATTACGGGCGAGCCTCGAGCATTGAAGGAATCGTAGACCATTGCGTGAAGACATGTTGCGGGTTCTGATTCTGAAATGTTGTGAGGAAGAATGGAACGGGCGCTTGATCTTGCTCCGCTCGGTCGGCGTTTTATCTCCGGAAAATATGGCGCTAACTTCCTGTTGCTACTACACCGCTCGCCGTTCGATACTGAACATTATTCGTAGCGAATCAAATGTCAGGCAAATACGTCTTCACCAAAGGCATAAAGGAGGTGCGCTTCCTCTTCTGTCAAATATCAGACCATAGCGCTGCGACAAGGTTGGCGCTCCCTCATGCTATGCGATCTACAAACGTCCTAACATGGGTCTATAGATCGTTCCTAACCAGAGCATACCCTACTATGAAGAAGAACAATCCACATACTCCTATCATGCTTCGTGAGGCTCTGGGGTTTGAGCCTCGGGTATTTGCGCGTTATGGTAAGCTTGAAAGTATCAGTCTTGTCGTCGGGAACAAGACTAATATGGGGGACCAGAACTTGGCAAGGAAAAGCAAGAGTCGCTGAGCGGTATGTGGAGCTAACAGTGGCCCCCAGCGATTACTGAGCCCCAATTTCTAGGACTATCGGATGGAGAGATAGAAGCCAAGGTATCGAGCTTGGTTCGGACTAGTGTGTGATGGCAGCTCGTTCCAGTTATAATATTGTAATCAAGGAGTCTTGAGTCCTGAATAACACAGTCAGCTTCAGCTCGCTGCCACTGCGCCAAATCCGTGCTGCGTGACGCTCCTTGACCCTTCCTTAAGCGTTCGCAGTCTGTTTTCCAACAGCAGCTTCCGCTAGACGTGGGATGGGCGTGACTCGCATCTCCCCTTCCCAGGACAGGTACCACTCTCTGCGCACGCTCGGTGGTGGGACTAGTCGCTGCGGCCGTCAATGCCTCATGGAAAGAGCTGGTTTATGGCAGCAGTTTGTCCGCTATTGTGCATCGGTGGTCTCGAAGATGGTGGATAGCCGTGAGGGAGACAATGATAGCGATGGTTCGAGAGCGAAGACTTGCCGCAGCTCGTCCGAGGTTGTCATGCTAGCTCGGATCTTCGGAAGGAAAGACAGACGATTGACCAACAAAGACGATCCAAAGGTTCGCCTCTGGGTTGTAGGCTAACTTATAATCTCTTCGCCAAGTGCTTGCAGCTTACCGTAGACCAGATAGTTCACCTCATACATTATGTTTGGCTACAGTCCCTGTGTTAATAGACAAAGAGAACCTCAAGGGGTGGTAAATGGGCTCCCTGTGGGGCGCAGACCAATCAGCTGACGAGCAGGTGATGGATGGTATTATGTAGAAGCCAAACAGCGAGAAGACATCTTGACTGATGGCGCAAGTCAGGCGAGCATCCTCAAGGTTCTTCGAAGAGAGTGAGGAATATGTTGTTCTGCGGGTGGGGAGGTTTTGTCTCATATAACCTCATATTCGGCCTTCTTGCCACGCTAATGCAGGTGCTCCAGCGGGCGGAAATTTATGAAGCGACACCGCGACAGGTGACGACGATACTTATTTTGACTACGACCAGGGCAGAAGGAATACGAAGTCACCGCAGCTCGTGTATCATTCAAGCATCAACTGGAACATCCATCCAATTTCACCGCCGAAGAAGCGTGAAACCAGATTCGAGATGGCCACCAGCCAGCCCACACAATTCCATGGAGTGCCTCTCGAAGAGCGAGCGATCGACAGCAAGGGAAACCGCTTACCATGGTCCCTCGAATACCATGAGTGGGTGTCTCACATAGCATACATCTTATGGAAGCGTTGTACTAATCAACACGTAGAGATCATCCAAATGCACGTGGCCAAAAGCGGCATCCAGAAGAGAAAGGCCCTTTCGGCAAATCGACGAGACGCAAAGGCTCTTCTAGAACAAGAACGGCAACTCCGGCGAGGAAAGAAAACCTCACTCTTGAGGGTTTTGAGAAAGCTTTGAAACACGATGCCCAATTGGCCGCTGAACAGCAAGAAGCGAACCCATCTACAAGAGCTCAGAATGATGGCAGCGGTGCATCACGGTATGCTTCCTCACACACCAAGGAGCCGACCCAGATTATGATATATGGATACACTCCGAGCAGATGCTACGCTGCGATTGACCTTTATGAGAAAGTCTCTGGTGGGATGATCTGCGAAGATTATCCTCGTGAACCTCCGAGCGAGCTACAGAAATATCAGACCCCATTCAGTGCCTCACGCTCTGTCCACGTTAGACCCCGGGCGATGCATGAAATTGCGCTAGCCAACAAATATGCCGGAGGTAACTCCTGGATCAAGCTCACTTGCGATTCTGCTGAGGCGGCGGCCCGCGCTGTTGAGCTTTCACCAAGGCAGGTCTACGGACACTGGGTGTACGCTGAGCTCTACAACGGCAAGGGACCAGAGATTGATGAGCCAGTCCCTATCACAGAAGAGGACCGACGCGAGGGGCCGTTCAATAGCCCAAGACCTCCTCGCAAGCTCTCGCAGACATTGAGCACCGCTTTCTCTCAGCATGGTACAACACAGAAGCGTGCGACATCTACACTTCCTCGGAACTTCACATCACAATCAGATAGTCAACCAGCACATGACGCTGGCTCTCTCTCACCCTCTACAGCATCATCGGCTACAGCTACCGGCCCAGAGTACCCAAACCTCCGCAACCGTCACCAAGCTCAGGCCGAGCAGGGCACGGCTACTTCTACTTCGCATGAGATCGCACCAGGCATTCCACGATACGTTCTTCGTCCTGCCAGCGAAGCTTTTTTACCTCAACCTACTTGGTGGGAGCGGCAAGCCCAGTGGCTTAGTGCGCAGGGCCTGATTCCCACAGACTTCATCGGCGACGGACTTCCCGTATTGGAGAATGGCGGATTCGACTGGGCAAAGGCCAGCTGGTACTGGCGCATCTGCTTCTGGTTTGATAGCCACATCGGTACCGACATCTGCGGCTTGAAGGAGAATTGAGTCCGGATGGCAGCTCTCCACATCCACACGGTACCACCACCACGTCCAACACCTTTTTGCATCCCTCCGCATAACTCCTCATATCTACGTACTTTTGCACTTGGGAAATTAAGACCGTGTGGCATCTCTACAACTGTCCAGAATGATGTCACCAAATTCATCATCTTTCGGCGTCCTTCCGTACCTTTACCTAATCCTCGTAGATCTTCAGGTCATCACACAGCGTGATTGAGCATCATCGGCGTCGTCAATGCGTCATATAGCGTTCGGTAATTATACCCAGCATTCGTCCACGGATTCTCTGCGATTTGCTACCCCGTGCATTGCCCGAGCCATCGTTCGGCTTGTCGTGTCATATAGGTATACTTATGTGGAAAGCCAGACCACATGTAGTTTCATTGGCGCGATAGCATAGCGTTGATTTAGCATTAAAGCGATGTATCAACTCAATAAGAACAGAGTTTGGCAGGATCGCTCCTTGTATCATCTTGCTTCTAATGGCTTAATCCACGTTTCTCTTGTACGCCTGGTATCGTGCCTCCTGTGAAATGTCTCGGTCCGCCTCTCAAAAACCCTTTGCCGCCAGCTCCTTCTCCGTGTATTCCCACAAATCATCAGCCAACTTCATGTTCCGAGCAAGTGAACTCCCACCAGCCTGAGCCCCAATTGGTGTGTAATAGCTTCCATTGATGATGTCTTCTTTCTTAGCTGTCGCCGCCCAGAGCTGATTCAATGCGCCTGTAGCCACCGTGCCCCTTAAGCTGCCAGCAATCTTCAACCCAATATTCATGATGAAGTTGTTCTGTGCATTCGGAAGGTACAGATCTGTGGCAATGACACCTGGGTGTACTGCAACGGCCGTAATGTTGGGGTAGTGCTTCGCCAATTCGCGGGCGAACAGGATGTTGGCGAGCTTGGAATAACCGTAGCGGCCCCACGCACCAGAAGCATCGAGTTGTTTCTTGTCAAGCAAGGCGCCGGCCGCGCGGGCGAAATTGTGACCTTCGGAGGTCAGATTGATGATACGGACATCTGCTCCTTGTTCCTCAGCTGTGGCTTGAAGTGTTGGTATAAGGATCTTGGTCAACAGGGCGTGGCCCATGTGGTTGGTGCCAAATTGAATCTCATAGCCTTCCTCTGTCTCGCCTTTTGGGACTGCCATAATGCCAGCATTATTCATCAAGATGTCGAGACGCTTAGATTCGGAGGTGACTTGGTGGGCAGCACTGGATATGGATTTGAAGGACGAGAGGTCAAGTGGGAGATATGTGATATTCACTAAGGGATATTCCTTTTTGATGGAGGATACTGCAGCTTCGCCCTTTGAAGGTGTACGAGCTGCGAGATAGATGTGCGATGGGTTGTGGGCTGCGAACTGACGAATGGCCTCGAACCCTAGTCCGGTATTACCTGGTATAGAGAATCAGCATCGACCCCTTGAACCCTGGCTATGATATTCACCTCCAGTGACGAGGATGACTTTGCCAGCCAGATTGGGGATGTCTGTTGATGGCTTAAAGGTCTTGCCTTCGAACAGACCGAACATATTGCGGATGAGCTTGGCCGTATATCGAGCGCAAGGGTACAAACAGCGGATGGTTGGTGTTCAGATGTGGGGACATGTACGAAGTCTGCGAGGAAATACGTGATAGAGTAGAATAGAACTATCCGGGGCTAGAAACATCAAACTAGCCGGACAGGGGAGCCAAGTTGCGATGGATTCCCTACCATGATTTAGACTCCCTTGACCCTCCTCAGACTTTTTTTCATCCCGACTGCATGTTAGAGGTCCCGGATCTCATGGCGAAATCTTTACTCAAACAGCTCTCATTGTTGAGAAGTGTTTGCGCTGTGGGGTAAAGAGGGGCAATTATGCCGATTTCGTCTTGAAAGCGCAACCACCGAGCTTCAGCAAGCTCCCTGGCGGGATATCGGGCATGCGCAAACTTGTAGCACACGCGTGAGTTTGCACGTATCGTTGGCTATCTGCGTCCCTTTTTCTGTCTTCATTCAAGCCACTAGTAATTGCCAATACTTAAGTCTGCTGCATCGGGAAGGTGAATATCGAGATACAATGGCGGCGCGTGATGATCGTTCTAGCTTTCCAATTACGGTCGATACAATTTCACTGCTGTTTTCACCTCAGTCTTTTGCAACATTGAGACATCACTGCCTGTGGAATCCTATACCATATCTGTCGAAGGCATTGAACCATCGAAGCCATATTAGCTATCCATATGGCTGATTCACAAGTTCAACCGAGCCTGGTTGGCAGTCACGACAAGGCCGATGCGCTCAACCCAGCGTGCCGCGTTGCGGGGATCCGCATGGTTTCAGTGGTCAATGGCAAATACAAAGTCTGGACGAAAAAGATAGGCAGCGGGAAAACGAAAGTCCTTCTTTTGCATGGTGGGCCTGGATTCAATCATGAATACTTTGAGTGTTTTGAAGATTTCCTTCCACCATCAGGTTTTGAGATGTACTACTATGACCAGCTAGGCTGTTGCAACTCGGATCTAGCGGATGGTAGCTCGGATGATATGTCTTTGTGGACACTGCCGCGTTACCTCGAAGAGGTAGAGGAGGTGCGCAAAGGCTTGGGTCTTGAAGACTTTGTGATAATTGGACATTCGTGGGGAGGAATCCTCGCGATTGAGTACAGTAAGCCACCATTTCATCTTCCAACCAAATGTAATTGAAGTTAAGATTTATGCTAGCTCTCAAACACCAGCATGAAGGTCATTTGAAGGCTATCGTAGTTTCCAATATGTCGGCAAGTGTAGAATCGTTTCTTGCATGTGCGGACAAATGGAAAAAGACATTGTCGCCAGATCTTCTAGCAGCATGCGTCAAAATTGAAGCTGAAGAAGATTGGGAGAATCCCCTCTACGAGAAGATTATGATGGAGGAGCTTTACCCCAGTAAGTCATGGCGGACCTTTGCTTCTGCTGTACACCCCAATCTTTGATTTTGACTCTCAACATACTTTAAATAAGCGGCAAGGCAGATATCTTCATTTTGTCAGTACTCAAGTCTTGGTTACAATTCATATATCCATGGCAGAAGATCTATGATCCAGTCCCATACGTTGCATTGTCCCGAATCGTATACTGATTATAAACTTTCAGAGATGTGCTGCCGCATCCAACCGTGGCCCGAGCCATGGACTCGATCGCTCCGACATGTGAATATGAAGATCTACGTGCACATGCAGGGCCACTCCGAGTTTGTTGTAACAGGCAACCTGAAGGGGTGGGACTCATGGGATCGCTTGCACCAGATCACAGTTCCAGCGCTAATGATCGGGGCGGAGAACGATGAAATGGACCCCAAGGACATGAAGAAGATGGCTGAGATGGTCCCTAAGGGTACTTTCGGTTTCGTACCTGAAGGAAGCCACATGGCATTCTGGGATGGCCAAGAAGCCTACTTTGAGCATCTGTTGAAGTTCCTTCGCTCACTTTGAAGACGTCAGTGGAAACGAGACTTCATGCAGGCACATTCGCGAGGTCGATGCACCTTTGGGAGACAGAAGCTAATCTATAGCTTGTAGCTGCCAAAATCCATAGGCTCTTGTATGGATTCATTGCCTCCGTTCTCCATGGACTTCATATATGTTCGTTAGATTACTGCAAGCCTGGAGTGCTTTGCTACCTGTCTCAATCGATGCCATTTGGCTCCATGCTGAACCGAGTACTCGGCTTTTGTTCGCCCCTGTCCTAGACTGAAGATGTTGAGAACTGATGCAGATGCAATATATGGTCAACGACCGGTCCGAACCGCGGTACCTTAGGTAAAGTAATGCAGCTTGGAAGTGACATGCGGCGCGAATGGAAATGATCGACAAGTGCCGCAAACTTAATCTCGCATTGTAAGCGGGGACTTGGCCCGCCGATCTGCCTGGACAAAGGTCGCGGGACCCGAGCTGTCTACTTTATGATACTTCCCACCGACGACATGGTCTCCTCCTGGACCACCTGCTCTGAATCGTATCCAAACCTCAGCTCATACTTAGCTCGGTCCATGAAGTGGTATGGCGGCTATTAGTCATTCGCCATGGCCACTCCTCGAGTGCTTTGTTGCAATCATTCCCGCATGATGATGACATTGAATCGTTTTTCACTTGCAGCCCTGGTATGATACTAGGCCGCTATTGTTCTCGTGCCCTCTTGTTCATTTTGCCATTCGCTCGATTCCGAACCAAGTGCTCCTCCATCTGTAGTGCATTGTCGCGCTATTCACACTTCGTCTGCTTCCCACCAAACGTTTCATCCCTATATTCTTCACCCTACCATATCGCCATGTCTCCTCCTCGTGTCCTCATATATCTTTTGCGAAGAGATTTGCGTTTAGCGGATAATCCCATTTTCAATGAAATTTACAAGACATTTCAGCAGTCACAGCAACCTTACACTTATTTGCTCCCTGTCTACGTCTTCGCTGCACAGCAGATTGAGGTCTCCGGCTTTCTTACTTCAGATACAGTCCGCTCACCATTTCCAGAGGCCCGATCCAACGCCGCTGGGTTCTGGAGATGTGGTCCTCACAGGGCGAAATTCTTGGCGGAAAGCGTTTGGGATCTCAAACAATCACTGAGCAGAGTTGGGAATGGACTCGAGATCCGGGTAGGCATGATCGGTCAGGTCATCAACGACCTGCTGGAGGCTTTTAAAAATAAGAGCAGTGAGGTTGCGGCAGTTTGGATGACAGACGAGGAAGGTGTGGAGGAGAAGAGGGAGGAGAGAGACGTAAAGAGGGCTGCTGAAGACGCCGGAATAGCCTTTAAGCTGTGGATAGACGAGAAGTACTATATCGACGAGTAAGTCGACTTCAGCTAGTCCATTACCCTCCTGACGTTGACACAGTCGGGACGTTCCTTTTCGAGATCCTCGAGATCTTCCAGACATCTTCACAACCTACCGCAAGCAAGTCGAGCCTCTTCGAGAAGCTCCTCGCGGAGTCCTCTCTGCTCCGGCTAAACTGCCTCCACTGCCACCCTCGATGCCGCGCCAGTCCACCCCTTTCACTATTCCAAGCACGCTGGAAGATATTATTGCTGCCCTCCACAAGCCCCTGGAGGCCAGTCTTGGTCTCACTCACCCTCCCTCGTGGCCTGCAAAAGCAACCTCTGCGCATCCTTTCCATGGCGGGGAACACACTGGGCAGGATCGCATCCGCCACCTCGTAACCAACGGTACCATGACCAACTACAAAGATACCCGCAATGGCATGCTTGGGCTTGACTTCAGCACCAAGCTATCAGCCTGGCTTGCTCTTGGTTGCATCACGGCGCGACAGGTTCATGAGTACCTTTTAGCTTTCGAGGACGGAATGACGGACCTCGGCAAGGGCGTTCGTGGCTACGGAAAAGGAGAAAATAAGGGCACGGCTGCTGTACGATTTGAGCTCCTTTGGCGGGATTACTTTCGTCTGACCACTCGCAAATTCGGACCACGACTCTTCCGCATCGGTGGGTTCAAGGTTGATACCTCGAGTTCTTGGAAATATCCTCAAAAGAACAAGGAAACGCAGCAAAAACTCACACGTTTCCTCGAGGGTACTACAGGCACGGGCTTCATTGATGCCAGCATGCGCGAGCTCTTCTTGACTGGCTATACGAGCAATCGGCTACGGCAGAATGTGGCGTCTTTCCTGGCGAAGCATCTGAGCATTGATTGGAGGGTAGGCGCCGAATGGTATGAAAGCTTACTTACCGATTATGACTTGAGTAGCAACTGGGGAAATTGGCAATATACCGCTGGTGTGGGGAACGATCCCAGGGAGGCAAGGGTTTTTAATCCTGTTAAGCAGGTAAGATATCTTTGCCCATCCGAAACAACATTCTAAGGGTGGCCAGGCACACGACTATGACCCACATGGCGAATACGTCAAGAACTGGTTAGAGGAAGTACGATCGCTGGACGATCCGCAAACCATCTTCCAACCTTGGAAGATGCCAGAAGAAAAGAAAACCGAGCTTGGACTAGCAGGAACTGAGTGGGTGGAGCAGCCGTTGAAGAGGATAGAATTTCACGTGGGCAGGAATACTGGTCGAGGAGGTGGCAGGAATGGCGGCAAAGGAGGAAGAGGTGGTGGTAGTCGAGGCGGCGGTGGAGGAGGAGGAGGAGGTGGTGGTGGTGGAGGTGGAGGTGGCTATCATGGAAGGGGAAGGGGTGAGAAATTCAGGGGCCAAGGAAGACAAGGCAAGATGGACCGGGCGGGAGGACTTGTGCATAACGACTAGCTCGCTCAGTGGATCTGCTTCAATCATAGACTCAGAGGCCTGGTAAGAATTGCCAGCGACAACTGCATATCATCGTTCCCATATCACATCATGATGAATTCTGCGGGTTTGCGTGGTTTGCTTTCATTGAGCAGAGCGTAAAGATCAATTGCTCCTGCACGCCAGGCTTGCCTGTACATATGCCAATTTTGGACAATCCCCAGTCATTGAGTCTCTTCCTTCACCTCGAACGCAGTTTACTCGACTTTGCTCTCGAAGTTCTCCCCCTCCACCAAATCGGGTATATCGTCGTCATCCTCATCGTCCGCCTTGCCTCCCTCTCCTCCGTCCTTCTTCTGCAAGCTCTGGTAGCTCTCTGCTAATTTGCGCAAGGAGGCTAGAGAGTCAGGGCCAAGCTGGTTGAGGATGCCGGGTACAAGTTCGGTGAGCTCTTTGTCTTCGCCGGCGCCGTAGATGGCAAAAGTGTTCGAGGGAACGGATGCGTGGACTAAGATAACTGATATGAGTGGGGGCTATTATCGGCGCAGGAAGGCATGCATACCTTTGGGTGCAGCGAAGTGAATAACATTGCCGTCCTCCTTGAACATGTTGACCTCTTCAATTGCTTGAATTGGCTGGACGTTGAGCTTCTTCAGAGACGTTTGTAGCTTCTTGTCGTCCGTGCCCGAAGTCTTGTGCACCTTCTTTACCTTTCGCCGAGGCGTGCCTTTGCCTCTGTGGGGAATTTCATGTCAGTTGTAACTTGGCATGTTGTCACACAGTATAGTTCACGAGAGTGACGATAGTGCAGTAGCTGATACGAACATGGCTAGGCTAGGAAAGATCGAATAGACATATCAAAGATGGAACGCTTACCCTGTGGTCGGAATGTATCAGCGGTCCGGTCTGTGAATGGGGAATAATTTACGACACGGAAAACAATCCGGATGGAACTTCATTGGTAGGGTCTCTGCTCACCAATTCGCACCGACTGCTGCATCTTCGCCAGCTTTGCTTGGTCCATGATTGCCGCTAGACGTAAGGATTTGTGGGACTCGAGCAGCCGTGGTGGATGTGAGCGAATTTGTTGCCCAGAGGGTGATTCAGGTAGGTAGAAGACTGAATCCTAGAGGGGTGAGAGTATGATAGTGTCCAGAGCTCCCTATTTGTCTTGAATGCGATGTGTGGATGATATCCTACATGCCAAGGCTTTTCTCCGTAGAACAGCCGAACCCACACCCGAAATCCGAGCATGGGAAATAACTCCACACGCTCAAAATAAATTTTTAAAAAATAATAATAATAACGCGCTATAATACCTCTTCTTAAAGTATTATCTTATAGCGTACTATTATAGCTATTCTCTAATATTAAAATTGATAATATTATTATATAAGATATCTACTATTATATTTAAAAGTATAATTTTAAGGAAGAAGAACTTAAATTATATATATAAGTATATTATTATACTCTATTTAAACTTTTATAATATTATATTAGTAGTAGGCTAAAAGGGAGTTAATAAGATATTAATAGATTTCTTTAAATATTTAAAGATATCTTATAATAATCTTATTAAGAAGCTATTAAAATAGCCTTAGATATAAGACTTATTAATATATATCTCCTTTAAATTTAACTACCTTTAAATATAGATATATAAATAATCCCTTAATAATACGCGTTCTTTAGAAAGCCTATTATAAGGCTAGTAGCCTATTAATTTATTAGACCCCTTATAATAATAAACTACTCTAGAGATTAATTATAATATATTAAAATATTAATTACTAGTAAAGATATTTAATAGCTTAATTAAAATTAAGTATTATAACCTTAATAATAAGATTATTTATAATAGAATTAATAAAGTAATTACTATTAATATCTTAATTCCTCTAATATCCTTAGACTACTCTTATAAAGGGAGTAGCTTATAGATACTAGTCTTAGCTATATACTAATTAAAGAGCGGAGATATAAAGATATATATATATTATAAATAGGAGACTAAAGCTCTTTAAAAGAATATATATTAATATTATATCTTTAATACTCTTATATAGATTTAATAATCTACCTTTAAAGTAATTATAAGTTTAATATAAATTAAGGGGATAGCCCTTAATAATAATAATTATATATAAAAGTAGGTATTTATAAAGAGATTTTATATAATAAATACCTTCCTCTTAAGCTTTAAAAGCCTAGGGGATATAACTTATATAAGATAATTAAAAAGGTTATTAAGTATTAATAAGAAATATATATTAATAGTTATAAAATTTACCTTATTAGATCTTATAAATAAGGTTATAATAAGGTTATTATATTTTATAAGGAGTTTTTATTTAATTAAGTATTTTATTTATAATTATAAGTTATAATAGTACTTTTATTATTAAAGCTATAATTACTATATCTACTAATATCCTATTAAAGAATATAATTAATAGTATAAAAAATATATAGGTTATTATAATAAAGATAAATATAAGAGTAAATATTATAAGTATATAATTTATATTAAAAAGTATTAGGTTATAATTAAAAGCTATCCTTATTATAAATATAAGCTTAAGAAGCTTAACTAGGTAAGAAGCCTTTAAAAGACTCTTTACCTAATAAAGTTAAAGTATAAGATAGTTAAGTTTAATTCTCCCCTTATATTAATTAACTTAATTACTTTTAACCTAATTATAATAGTATATAAAGAGGGGGATATTATTAATATATATTTAAAGGAACCTATTAATAATTAACCTACTCCCTTAATTATAAATAACTCTCCTTTACTTTATAACTTAGGAGATACTAGGATAGAATATAAATTAAAAGAGATATTAAAGAGGATAATAAAAGAGTAGATTAAAGAGAGGTTATTATAATAAAAGATAAAGAAGTAACTTATAAAAGATCTATTTATATTTAGCTTTAAGACTACTATTACTATAATAGTATTATAGGCTAGAAGGAAATTTCCTTATACTTAACCTACTTTAAAGGCCCTTAGGGCCCCTAAGGTAAATCCTTAGAAATATAGAAAAGTAAGTAATATAAATTTCCCTAATAATTATTAAGAGATTAATATAATAGACTATATACCTTTAATAATAAATAAATAAATAATAAAGGTAAATAAATAACTTAAATTTATAAATTCTAAGCTTATAAATTCCTTAAAAGGAGTAACTTCTAAGGTTATATTTTTTATATAAATAAGTATAAATCCCTTACTAATTCCCTCCTTATATAACTCTATCTTAATATAAGGATTATTAGAATTATTAGATAAATTAGACTTTAAATTCTTTACGCCTTATTTATAACTTATAATATTAGAGCCTTATCCTTTAAAGATTAATACTCCTAAGTTTCTTACTTTAAAGAAGTTAAAGTTAATAATATAAGAGCTTATATTAATAATAATAATACCTTAAAGGAGAAGATAATAACTTTAAAGAGGTAAAAGCTTTTAATCTTATAATATAATACTTAATACTTTTATATTAAAATAATAATATTATTCCTTAAGGATAAGAAGGTATTAAAGTTTAATATTATTATTATATAAGAGCCCTAAATAAATTTAAATAACTTAATAACTTACTTCCTTAATTAATAAGAATTTAACTTAATCTATCCTAAGTTAGTAAATTATAAAGGAAAGACCCTTTAAGTATATCTTATATATATAAATAAATTAACCCTTAGACTATTATATATAAGTTTATATTAAGGGATATTATTTAAATAGAAATTAAATTAAAAAGCTTAAACCTTAAGAGAAGTAATATATTATATATATATAATATTTATAATAAGTTAGATATAAATCCTACTTATATCCTTAGGAACTTACGCGCTTTACTTAT
>JAABUW010002505.1_pt1 | contig 27841 bp, 24 predicted proteins | sample 5560081 | NCBI WGS metagenome assembly JAABUW01 (sample SAMN10711882, study PRJNA513363) | rock metagenome | isolation source: Antarctica rocks | place: Antarctica: Victoria Land, Knobhead sud | reverse complement strand
GCGCCGTCGTGGCCGTCGAGATCGACGCGGACGGCTGGCGGCTGGTCGGCCCGTGGCCAGGGCGGCCTCAGAACAGCCGCGAGCCCACGTCGTCGATGCCCCGCAACGCGTCGTAGTCCAGGACGACACAGCGGATCCCGCGGTCCTCGGCCAGGACGCGCGCCTGCGGCTTGATCTCCTGGGCGGCGAAGACGCCCGTCACCGGGGCCAGGTGCGGGTCCCGGTTCATCAGCTCGAGGTAGCGCGTCAGCTGCTCCACCCCGTCCATCTCGCCCCGGCGCTTGATCTCGATGGCGACGTGCCGACGGCCGTCGTCGCGGGCAAGGATGTCGACCGGCCCGATCGCCGTCATGAACTCGCGACGGACCAGGGACCAGCCGGGGCCCAGGGTGTGGATGTGCTCGGCTAGCAGCGTCTGGAGGTGGGCCTCGACGCCGTCCTTGACCAGACCCGGGTCGATTCCGAGCTCGTGGCTTGAGTCGTGCAGGACCTCATGGATCTTCACCCGGAGCCGGTCCTCGGACCTCGCGTGCTGGACGACCCAGACCCCCTGGACACCCTCGGACGCCTCGGACTCCTGCGGCTCGACCTCGGCCATGGCACACGGTGGCGACATCCAGTTCAGCGGCTTGTAGGAGCCGCCGTCGCTGTGGACGAGCACCGACCCGTCGGCCTTCACGAGCAGGAGCCGGGTCGCGAGCGGTAGGTGGGCACGGAGCCGGCCCTCGTAGTCGACGGAGCAGCGGGCAATGACGAGGCGCACCGGGACAGCGTAGGTGACCGGGGCCGACGAGCCGGCTCAGGCGCCTCTCGGCAGCTCAAGCTCCATGGTCAGGCTGGGTGGTCCCGGCAGCGGACGCCGGGGCTCCCGGACTCCGGCCAGACCCCCTTCGTCGGGCCCGTCGCCCCAGCCACCGCGCGGGCCGACGGCCTGCACACGGCGACGACCGAGGTGCACCTGACGACCGGGACCTCACCGCCGCGGGAGGTGCCCACGCCAGACTCCGCAAGCTCCCGGCATCCTTCTCGTATGCCGCCTCGGCCGAGCGCGCGCGCAATGCGGGTCGCCGTGCCACCCCTGTCGGAGACGGACGTTGACGAGGTACGAGCCATGGGTCCATGGTGCGACCGGAGCCACCCCTCTGTCGAGCGCCGCACCCCTTGTGGAGCTGCCCGCTACGCGAGCCGAAGATGCGGAAGGATGGGGGCATGCCTCGCGCCAACCGCCGCCGCCGCGACGAGGGACCGCTCGACCTCGGCCGGGTGAGCGGGGGCATAACGACCACCGAGGGGTATGCCGGGGGGTTGTGGACCGTACGGCGCGTCTCGGGGGCGTCGGGGTCGCGCGACTACCTCTGTCCCGGGTGCCAGCAGGACATCCGAGTCGGGACCCCGCACGTCGTCGCGTGGCCAGCCGATGGCGTTGGGGGAGTGGGAGATCGGCGGCACTGGCACTCCGGCTGCTGGCAGCGCCGGGACGCCCGCCCCGCCGGAAACCCCTATCGGTAACCTGCCCGGGTGAGCCGCCAGCCCGACGAGATCCGTGCGAGCTCGATCCTCCCTGCGCGCCGTCAGGACGTCGAGCTGCACACCGCAGACCGGCTCACCCTGGTCGGTGAGCTGGCGCTGCCGGCGGCCACTGACCCCGTGGGCACGCTCGTCACCCTCCACCCGCTCCCGACCCACGGCGGGTTCATGGACAGCCACGTCTTCAAGAAGGCCGCCTACCGGCTGCCCGCCCTGGCCGACCTCGCGGTGCTGCGGTTCAACCTGCGCGGCGTCACCTCGCCGCGCGGTACGTCACAGGGCACCTTCGCCAACGCCGAGGCCGAGCGGTTCGACGTCGCTGCGGCGATCGAGCTCGCGGAGTTCCACGAGGAGCCCGAGCTCCCGAACCGGTGGCTCGTCGGGTGGTCCTTCGGCACCGACCTCACCCTGATGTACGGCAACGACTCCTCGGTGGCCGGCGCGATCCTGCTGAGCCCGCCGCTGCGGTTCACCCGGCCGGAACACCTTGCTGCGTGGGCGGACTCGGGCAAACCGCTCGTCGCGCTGGTCCCGGAGCACGACGACTACCTGCGCCCGGAGGAGGCTCGCGAGCGGTTCGCCGTGGTGCCGCAGGCGGAGGTGGTCGCCATCGCCGGAGCCAAGCACCTCTGGGTCGGCGAGCCCTACGTCCGCCGCGTCCACGAGGAGATCGTGGCGCGGGTCAACCCGCGGGTCCTCCCGCTGGCGACGACGTGGCCAGCGGCTGACCAACAGCACGAGCCGAGCCCGGCCCAGCGAGTCTGAGGGCCGCGCCAGTCCGAGCCACGTCTGACATTGATGTCAAAGAATCGCGGTTTCGCGTCCGAAATGGGCGATTCTTTGACAGGGGTCTACCAGGAGGTGTCCCGGGGCGCGCCCTCCACGAAACCCGCCGTGCTCTGGAGGCCGACGACCGCCTGCTCGTGTACTCCTCCAAGGTGCGCGCACCGGCATACGTGAAGGAGGACCGGACGCCCGCGGTGATCGCGTCCAGGAGGTCCTCGACCCCGGGGCGCTCGGGGTCGACGAACATCCGGGCGCTGGAGATCCCTTCCTCGAAGAGCCCCTTGCGGGCCCGGTCGTAAGAGGACTCCAAGGCCGTGCGGCTGAGGACCGCCCGCGCGGAGGCCATCCCGAAGGACTCCTTGTAGGGCCGCCCGTCACTCGAGACCTGGAGGTCACCCGGCGACTCGTATGTGCCGGCGAACCACGAGCCGACCATGACGTTGGACGCCCCCGCGGCAAGGGCAAGCGCGACGTCGCGGGGGTGCCGCACGCCGCCGTCGGCCCAGACGTGCCTGCCGAGCTCGCGGGCCGCCGTGGAGCACTCGAGGACCGCCGAGAACTGCGGGCGCCCGACGCCGGTCATCATCCGGGTGGTGCACATGGCCCCCGGACCGACGCCGACCTTCACGATGTCGGCGCCCGCAGCGACGAGGTCGCGCACCCCGTCGGCCGACACGACGTTGCCGGCGGCGAGCGGGACGTCGGTCGCCACCTCCCGGACGGCGGCGAGGGCCGAGAGCATCTTCTCCTGGTGCCCGTGTGCGGTGTCAACGACGAGGACGTCGATGCCGGCGAAGACGAGGTCCTTGGCGCGGCCGACCACGTCACCGTTGATGCCGACGGCGGCGGCCACGCGGAGCCGGTCGCTCGCGTCGACGTTGGGCTGGTAGACCGTGGCTCGCAGCGCCCCCTGCCGGGTGAGGATCCCCACGAGCCGGCCATCGCGGTCGACCGCGGGGGCGACGCGGTGATGGGCCTCGCCGAGCCGGACGAAGGCCCCCTCCGGGTCGATGTCCTGCGGCACGGTGAAGACGTCGCGCGACATGACGTCCTTGACCTGGGTGAACCGGTCGACCCCCGCGAGGTCGGCCTGGGTGACGACCCCGATCGGGCGGTGGTGCTCGTCAACGACGACTCCTGCTCCGTGAGAGCGCTTGGGCAGCAACGTTATGGCCGCGCCGACCGTCTCCGTCGGGGTCAGCATGATGGGGGTGTCGTGCAGGAGGTGGCGCGACTTGACGAAGTCGACCACCTCGTGGACCACCTCGGCCGGGATGTCCTGCGGAATGACCGCGAGGCCACCGCGGCGGGCGACCGTCTCGGCCATCCGGCGGCCGGAGATCGCGGTCATGTTGGCCACCACGATCGGGATCGTGTTGCCCGTCCCGTCGGCGCAGGAGAGGTCGACGTCCATCCGCGAGGTCACCGCGGAGCGGTTGGGGACCATGAAGACGTCGTCGTAGGTCAGGTCGAAGCTCGGCTGCAGGCCGTTGAGGAAGTGCACCGCACGAGGCTAGACCTGATCAGAAGGTCAGCGCACAGCCCAGTCCAGCCGCCCAAGGCACCGCCGGGCTACCCGCGACGTTGTCGGGGGACGAGCACCTCCTCGTAGATCAGGAGCAGGCCGGCGGCCGCAGGGATCGCCAGCAGCGCCCCGAGCATGCCGAGCAGCGTGCCGCCGGCCAGGGCGGCCACGACGGTCACGGCCCCCGGGACGGAGACGGTGCGCTGCATGATCCGCGGGGCGACGAGGTAGTTCTCGGTCTGCTGGTAGACGATGAAGTAGATGATCGCGATGACCGCCTTCTTCGGGTCGTCGAAGACCGCGACGGAGGCGACGAGCACCGCGCCGAGGGTGGCGCCGACCATCGGGACGAGCCCGAGGAAGCCGACCGCGACAGCCAGCACGGCGGCATACCGGATCCCGACGATCGACATCATGATCCACGCGCAGAAGGCGTTGACCGTCGCGACGACCACCTGGCCGATGGCGTAGGAGCCGACCCGGCGCATGATCTCCTCGGAGAGGGAGATGAACCGCGGTCGGCGGCTCGCGGGAACGACGGCGTAGGCGGCCTGCTTCAGGGCCGGCAGCGACGACAGGAAGTAGAGGGTCAGGACCAGGACGGTCAGCGAGGAGAAGATCCCCGAGGCGATGATCCGGCCCGCACCGAGCACCCCGCCCGCGACCTGCGACATGAAGTTGCCGTCGGTGATCCGCTTGTTGAACTCCTCCTGGAGCCTCGCGAAGACCTGGTAGTGCTGGTCGAGCTCCATGAGGCGGGGGTTGCGCAGCGCCTCATCGAGGTACTTGGGCGCGTTGGTGGCCAGCTCGGCGCCCTGCTGGGTCACCGGCGGCACGACGACGAGGCCGAGCAGGGTGAAGAGGACGACGACGAGGACGAAGACCACGGCGACCGAGGGCCCGCGGGAGAGGCCGCGACGGACGAGGACCTCGACGACCGGGTTCAGCGCGAGGGTGAGGAAGAAGGCCACGACGAGGAGGGTGATCACGGTGTCGAGCGAGGAGAGCGCCTGCCAGATCCCGTATGCCGTGAGCACGCCGATGGCGCCGACGAACCCCACGTAGAAGGGAGACTGCCGGTTCAGGGGGCGTCCGGCCGGTCCGTACTGGCGCCGGGCCAGCCCCCCGCCCACCGGCGGGCCACTGCGGCGAGCCTGCGCTGAGTTTCCCGCCGAGCCGGCGCCCGCCGAGCCACCGCTCGCCGAGCCACCGCTCGCCGAGCCGGCGCCCGCCGCACCAGCGCCCGCCCAAACAGCGGCCGCCGAGCCAGAGCCCGCCCAAACAGCCGTCGGCTGGCCGCCCTCGAGGGGAAGGACGTCAGTGAGCAGGTCGTGGGTCAACTGCTCGTCGTCGGGAGCGGGCTGCGGGGAGAAAGGGGGCCGGTTGCTCGCGCGCAGCTTCTCGCGCTGCCGCCTCGGGAACTCGCGCAGCCGACCGAACATGGCCAAACCCTAGCCGGGTCGTCGCCCCTGGCCGGCCCGTCGCGCCGCTGCCCGAGACTGGGAACCCGCTGCGAATCTGTCCATTCCCCGTGAGACCGCCCTCGACGCACCTATGCTCCGCAGCATGGGGGAGCGACAACGTCCCGGTGCGCCGGCGTGGCTGACGCGCCGTCGCGTGCTGACGGCCGCAGCCACGTCCTGCGTGCTCGGCGCGGTCTCGGCGCTGCACCTCTCCCAGGCGGCGACCGCCTCCAGCGGCGACCACGGTCAGACGAGGACCCCCGAGCAGCGGCACCAGGCCGACCCCGCCGCGGTCTCCTCGGTCCGGACGGCGCGTCCGTGGGTAGCCCTCACGTTCGACGACGGCCCGGACCCGGACTACACCCCCGAGGTCCTCGACATCCTTCGCCGGTATGCCGTGCCGGCCACCTTCTTCGTCGTCGGCAGGAACGCCACGGCACACCCCGACCTCCTCGCCCGCATCATCGCCGAGGGGCATGCGACCGCCAACCACACGCAGAACCACCGCTGGCTCAACACCCTGCCCGAGCCGGACGTTCGGGCCGAGCTCACCCTCGGGGGTCGCCATGTGGCCGGTCCGGCGGCGCAGCTCTACCGTCCGCCATCCGGATGGACCTCGCCAACGGTGGCCAGGGTGGGCGGACTCCTGGCGCTGCGGCCGATCTTCTGGAGCGACTGCGTCGAGGCGCACTTCGACATCGGCGCGCGAGGTGCCGGTCGGAGGGTGGGCTACTTCGCCGGGCCCGGGTCGATCATCCTCACCCACGACGGGGGCACCATCGCCGGCCCGAGCTCGCAGCACATCGACCGCTCCCGCTCGGTGGCGGCGCTGCCGTACCTCCTGGAGAAGCTGGCCCGACGGTCGCTGACGCCGGTGACGGTGCCGCAGCTGCTCAGCGCGGCGCACTGAAGGGCCCGTCAGTCCGCCAGCACGCCGTCCCGCCGGGCCAGGGCCACCGCCTCGGTGCGCCCGCCGGCACCGAGCTTGGCCATGACGTTGGAGACGTGGACGCTGACCGTCTTGGCGCTGATGAAGAGCTGGCGGCCGATCTCGGAGTTGCTCCGTCCCTGTGCCACGAGCCCGAGGATCTCGCGCTCGCGCGCGGTCAGCGTGCTCGCCGTGGCGTCGCTCATCGAGGCGGGGCGAGCCGGGCCGCCGAGTCCGCGCAGCTCGCTCAGCAGGGGTTCGGCGCCGAGCGCACGGGCGGTCTCGCGGGCCGCCCCGGCCAGCTGTCTGGCCTCGTCGGGCTCCCCCAGGGCCCGCAGGATCGCGGCCAGCCGGCCCCGGGAGCGGGCCTGCTCGTAGACGTGCCCCCACCGCTGGAACGCCGCCACGCTCTCCCGCCAGCCCGTGACGAGCTCGTCCTCGGTCGGCGCGTCGACGTCGGTCAGCCAGCGCAGCCTTCGGTGCTCGGCGACGGCTCGGGCGCGCCAGGCACGGGCTTCGACCCGCCCCGGTCCGGTCATCGACCTGCTCTCCCACACCGCTGCCGCTGCGGCGACGAACCTGGTGCCGCTGGCCCCCAGCTGGGCCTTCTCGGACTGGGCGGTCCGTGCGGCGTTGTTGGCCAGCTGCCCGAGGACGAGGGCGCTGAGCCGGATCTGCGGCCAGGGGGTCGACCCCTGCCAGAGGCGCTTCAGGATGTCCATCACGTCGTCGTGCACGGCGACGAGGGCCTCGATGTCGTGCAGCTCACCGTGGACGTCGATCGCCGCCCCGCCGCTCAGGACCGCCGTCATGCCCTCACGACTCCACCAGGGGCGGGTCACCGTGACCAGCTCGAGAGCCCCGGGCTCGCCGCGGCCTGCGACCACGCCGAGCCGCACCGCGGCGAGCAGCGCCTCGGCGATGGCCGGGGGCGACTGCCCGGACACGTCCACGACGCGCAGCGCGGCCTCCCAGTCGCCGACCGTGTATGCCGTGATGCCGGCGATGGCGCGGGCGTCAAGACCATAGGGAGCCCAGGGGCGGCCACTCTCCCGGGCGCGCCGGGCGGCTGCCCGGTAGGCCTTCATCGCCTCGGGGAACTCACCCGTGCTGAAGTGGAGCCCACCGATCTGGTGCAGCCCACGCAGCTCGGCGTTGACGTCGCCCTCGGAGCGCGCCTGAGTCACGACGAGCTCGAGCCTGGAGCGGGCCATGTCGGGGTCGCCGGTGAGGTCGTCGATCTTCGCCAGCGTCATTGCCGCCTCGGCGGCGATCCGGGGAAGGCCGAGGCTGATGGCCATCTCGTGGGCCTCGGTGGCAAACCGGGCTGCATCCTCTCCGCCGAGGCGGTGCGTCGTCGCCTTGGCGTGCACGTTGAGGACATCGGCCCGCAACGGGCTCGGCGGGAAGTCGGGGACGAGCAACATCGCCTCACCGGTGAGCTCGAGCGGGTTGAGCTCGGTGTCGGTCAGGAAGGTCGCGGCGGCCAGCCCGACGAGCAGGCCGACCCGCGTCAACGGGTCCGTGCCGGGCGCCAGGACCCGCAGGTGGTCGGTGATGAGCTTCACCGCGCGGAAAGGATCACCGGAGGCGATGAGCGCGTCACTCGTCCGAAGGACCAGCCCGACGACGGCGTGGGCGTCGGCGCCGTCCAGTGCCGTCGGCGCGGTGCCGTCCGCAGCTGGACCGACTCGGTCCGCAGCCGGTCCAGGTCCGTCCGCAGCCGGTCCAGGTCCGTCCGCCGCCGCTCCCGCGCTGGCCCAGGAGAACGCCTCGGTCCAGCCGCCGGCGCCGACCCGCGCCGACCGGCCCCCCGGTGCGGCGACGACCGGGGCCAGCAGCTGCAGTGCGAGCTCGTAGTGGCGGGCTGCCTCCTCGGGAGCTCCGACGAGCATCGCGTCGTCGCCTGCCTCGATGCTCGCCCGGACCGCCGTGGGGTGGTCCTGCGCGGCGCGGGCGTGCCGGGCGAGCTCGGCCGCCGTGCCGGGCACCTCTCCCGACCTCAGCGCCGCGGCGTAGGCCGCGTGAAGACGGACCCGCTCGCCGGGCAGCAGGTCGTCATAGACCGCCTCGGCGAGCAGTGCGTGCCGGAAGGCATAGCTGTCCTCGTGGGCCGGGACCAGGACGTGCGACTCGACGGCCTGACGCAGGGCAAGGTCGAGGTCGGTCGCTGAGTCGGTCACGACGCGGGAGAGCAGCTGGTGGGTGACCCGACGCCCGGCGACGGCGGCCGCCCGGACCACGCTCCGGCTCCGCTCGTCGAGGCGGTCGAGCCGCACGAGGAGCAGGTCGGCCAGGTCGTCGGGGAGTGTCTGGCCGCCCATCTGGGTGGCGCTGAGCAGCTCCTCGGCGAAGAAGGCGTTGCCTTCGGCGCGCGTGACGATCGCGTGGACGTCCTGCTCCCGCAACGGCATCGGATGCAGCATCTGGACGAGCGTGCGGACATCACCCTCGCTCAGGGGAGCCAGCTGGAGCCGGTGGACCGTGGGAAGTCGGGACCACTCCGCGATCGCCGAGCGCAGCGGGTGGCGCCGGTGGACGTCGTCACTGCGATAGGACACGACGAGGGAGACGGGGGCCTGGAAGTGGCGGGAGAAGAGGAAGGAGATCAGCTCGCGGCTTGCCTGGTCCGCCCAGTGGGCGTCCTCGACGACGACGAGAAGTGGCGTGTGCTCGGCGAGCTCCTCGAGGAGGCCGTGGACCGACTCGAAGAGGTCGGCGCGACTGGACTGGGCCTGCGCTGCCCGGTCGCCACGCTGGTGCTCGTCGGGGTCCGCCGCCGACCTCACGGTGCTGGCACCGGTGCGGACCCGCTGCCCGGGCAGCAGTCGGTTGATCGACGGGCGGCCGGCCACCAGGGGACCCACGAGGCCGGGGGACTCGGCAAGCAGGCGGCCAAGGATCTCGGTGAAGGGGAGGTAAGGCAGGGCGCTGTCGCCGAAGTCGAGGCAGTGCCCGACGATGTGACGTCGGCCGGTTGCGGCGGCGCGCTCCCGCAGCGCTCGCAGGAGCCTCGTCTTGCCGACCCCGGCGTCCCCGGCGAGCAGCACCGAACCCGACCGGCTCGGGTCCTCGCCCAGCCCGAGCAGGCCGGAGAGCTCGCTCAGCTCGTCGGCACGCCCGACGAGGGGGATGGTGCGCGTGTCCGGAGCCATAGGCCCCATTCTCGTGCCTTCCCCCGACATCGGGGAGGACGGCACGGCGTCGAGCGCCGTGGCGGTCATCCGCTTGACGGTCAACGGCCAAGCGCCGGGACGGTCGTCGCCCGTTGGTGACCCTTCTCCTGACGCGGGGCGTAGTCCACGCCAAGGGAACCGCTGGACTGGCCGCGACGACGCGACCACAGACGGAAGCCCTCGAGCCGGCGGGACTGCTCGGCGCGGATGACTTCGGGGGTGTGGACCGGGAACATGGGCTTCTCCTGTTGTCTCGACTGGATAGGTCGAGACAACAGCCTCTAAGGCACCCCGGGACATCGGCAAAAGCCTTATTCTCCGGCTGGGGCCGACGCCTTAGGGCGACCGCTCGAAGCCGTGCGACGTGCGGCTCTGGGGCCGGCGGTCAGTGGCCGCCCGCGGGCTGGACGAGCTCGACGAGGACCCCGCCGGCGTCCTTCGGGTGGATGAAGTTCACTCGGCTGTCCGACGTGCCGCGGCGCGCGCTGTCATAGAGCAGCCGCAGGCCACGCTCGCGCAGCACGGCGCTCGCCGCCTCGACGTCCTCGACGCGGTAGGCGACCTGTTGCACGCCGGGGCCGTTGCGCTCCAGGAACGTCGCGATCGTCGACTCGGGCGTCAACGGCGCCAGCAGCTGGATGCACGTGCCGGACTCCCCGACTGACATCATCGCCTCGCGCACGCCCTGGTCCTCGTTGACCTCCTCGTGCACGAGCCGCATGCCGTAGGTCTCGCGGTAGAAGACGATCGCCTCGTCGAGATCGGGCACGGCGACGCCGACGTGGTCGATGGCGGTGAAGAGGTGCTGGAACTCACTCATGGGGCGAGCCTAGGCCGGGCACCGGCATACCCGAGGGGTATGCCGGGTGAGCCGCCCCCGCGCATGCCCGGCCGCCGCTGTTGCCCCGCATGGCTGCCGTGCGGCGCGTGCGCCCCACGTGCCACAGTGGGCCGATGCGCGCTCTCGTCGTCCACGCCGCCCACGAGCTCAGCGTCGACGACCTGCCGGTCCCCGACCCTGGCGAGGGAGAGGTGCGGCTGCGGATGACTCACGGAGGCATCTGCGGGTCCGACCTGCACTACTACCTCGACGGGCGGGTCGGGAGCTTCGTCCTTCGAGAGCCCCTCGTCCTCGGCCACGAGGTCGTGGGGGTCGTCGACCTCGACCCGGCCGGCGCGCTGAGCGCCGGGACGCCCGTCGCCATCCACCCGGCCTCCGCCTGCCACACGTGTCCCGAGTGCACGGCCGGGCGTCCGAACATCTGCCGCAACGCGCGCTACCTCGGCTCTGCGGCCAGCGACCCGCAGACCCAGGGCGGGTTCGCGGAGCAGCTTGTCGTCCGCGCGGACCAGCTGCGCCGCCTTCCGGCCGGGCTGGACCTCTCGCGGGCCGTCCTGGCCGAACCCCTGGCCGTCGCCCTGCACGCCCTCAACCGCGCGGGGGACCTGACCGGCCAGTCGCTCCTCGTGAGCGGCGCCGGCCCGATCGGCGCGCTGGTCGTCGCGGCCGCTGCCGCACGGGGAGTCTCGGACATCACGGTCACGGACCTCGAGGACGTACCGCTCGAGGTCGCCCGCCAGGTCGGCGCGACGCGGACCGTCCGGGTCGACCGGGAGAAGCTGCCGGACGCGTGCTTCGACGTCGCAATCGAGGCGTCAGGAGCTCCGGCCGGGCTGAGCACCGTGATCGCCGCCGTCCGCCGTGGCGGCACGGTCGTGCAGCTGGGAAGCCTGCCTGGCGGAAGCCTCTCGGTGAGCCTTGCGGCGATCGTCGGCCGCGAGATCGAGCTGCGCGGCGCCTTCCGGTTCACCGACGAGATCGACGAGGCACTCGAGCTGCTCGCGCGCGACGACCGCTTCGAGCACGTCGTCACCCACCGGTTCGACCTGGACGATGCGCCCAGCGCCATGGAGATGGCCCGGGACGCCTCGCAGTCCTCGAAGGTCGTGCTCGAGCTGAGCCGCTGACGGCTACCGCTGATAGCGACCGTGCCGGCGTCTGGCGGAGCGGAGACCGGCGTCAGCCGAGCTCGTCCGCGATGACCCGTGCCGTGGCCTGCAGGCGCGGGACCAGCTCGAGAAGCTCCTCGAGCGGGGTCAGAAAGGCGATGGTCGAGACGCTCAGCCCGCCGGTCGTCCGCTCACCCACGCAGAGGGGGACGGCGACGCATCGCACGTTCGGCTCGTTCTCCTCCCGGTCGATGGCGTAACCGTCCGCGCGGACCCGCTCCAGCTCGGCCAGCAGGTCCTCCACGTCGGTGATCGTCGCGGGCGTCCGGGCATCCAGGCCGCGAGCCGCGACGATGGACCGCACCTCCTGCTCGGGCAGCTGCGCGAGCATCCCCTTGCCCACTGCGGTCGAGTGCGCCGGCATCCGGTTGCCGACCCGCGAGCGCATGCTGAAGGCCTGGGGCGCAGCGGCCTTGTGCGTGTACAGCACGCTGCCCCCAGCGAGCACGCCGACGTGCACGGTCTGGTTGACGTCGGCGGCCAGCTTCCGGATCGACTCCTCGACGAGGTCGCCCCACGTGCCTCCGGCCGCGGTCCCCAACGTCCGCGCCCGTGGCCCCAGCTCGTAGAACCCGCCGTCCCGGGCAACCGCCCAGCCGTCGGAGCTGAGCACCGAGAGCAGGCGGTGCAGGGTCGGCTTGGTCAGGCCGGTCGCCGCTGCGAGGTCGCCGAGGCGCTGTGCCTCGGGAGCCGCCCCGAGGGCGTCGAGCACGGTGAGGATCTTGTGCCCGCGGGGCGTCCGGTGCGCTGAGGCCATGTCCGCTCCCTTGGGCCTGGATGGCGGGGCGACTCGGTCGTTGGCTGGATGTCACCTGGGCGCCGGTGAGCAGCCCGGTTGACGCTGGGCGTCGCGAGTCCTATCGTCGATCATTCCACAATAGTGAACATCATTCCGTCAAGTGGAACGGTTGCCGAAGGAGGGATCTTGGTGGACGACCTGCACCTGCCGAGGCCGGCCGACCAGCCGGTCGCTCGCACCCTCGACGAGGAGCGGACGGACGGCCGCGCGGCCACCGGGAGGAGCTCCGCATGAGCATGAAGATCGCCCAGGTCGAGGTCGTCGTCACGTCGCCGGGACGCAACTACGTCCTCGTCCGCATCGAGACGGTCGGCGGCCTGGTCGGCTGGGGAGACGCGACGCTGAACGGCCGGGAGCTGGCCGTCCGGTCCTACCTGGAGGACCACCTGACCCCTCTCCTGCTCGGCCGCGACGCCTCGCGCATCGGCGACATCTGGAGCTACCTCTACAAGGGGGCCTACTGGCGGCGCGGGCCGGTGACGATGACCTCGATCTCCGGGGTCGACCAGGCCCTGTGGGACATCCTGGGCAAGGCAGCCGGTATGCCGGTGTTCCAGCTCCTCGGCGGCCGCGCCCGGGACCGGTTGATGGCCTACCCGCACGCGAGCGGGCTCACCGTCGAGGCCTCGGTCGCCTCCGTCGCCGCCCGGCTCGAGGAGGGCTACCGTGCCGTCCGGGTCCAGGCCGCCGTGCCCGGCCTGCTCACGACCTACGGCATCCATCGCGGCAGGGGGTCCTACGAGCCGGCGAAGTCGTCGCTGCCCGACGAGGAGGCCTGGGACACACCGGCATACCTCGACTTCGTGCCGAAGCTCGTCGCGGCGGTGCGCGACGAGCTCGGGTTCGGCTTCAACCTGCTCCACGACGTCCACCACCGGCTCACCCCCACCGAGGCCGGCGCGCTCGGCAAGGCACTCGAGCCCTACCGGCTCTACTGGATGGAGGACGCGACCCCCGCCGAGGACCAGTCGGCCTTCGCCCTGGTCAAGGCCCACACGACGACGCCGCTGGCGGTCGGCGAGGTCTTCAACTCTATCTGGGACTGCCAAGAGCTCATCACGAGCCGGTCGATCGACTACATCCGTTGTGCGACAACGCATACCGGCGGGATCACCCACATGCGCCGGATCCTCGCGCTTGCCGAGCTCTACGGCGTCCGATCGGGCCTGCACGGACCCAGCGACGTGTCACCGGTCGGGATGGCCGCCAACATCCACCTCGACCTGGCCATCCCGAACTTCGGCGTGCAGGAGTTCATGGGCTACCCCGAGGCGACGGCCGAGGTCTTCACCACCTCCTACCGGCTGGTCGCCGGTCACCTCGAGATCGACGACGACGTCCCGGGTCTCGGTGTCGAGGTCGATGTCGAGGCCGCCGCCCGCTATCCCTACGACCGCAAATACCTGCCGGTCAACCGGCTGCTCGACGGCACCCTCCACGACTGGTGACGACCCGCCATGACGAGCACGGACCACGGACCGCGCGGCACGACGGCCGAACCGCCGGCATCGAGGAGTGAGATGACCGCGGGGCCGCCGCACGCAGGCCGGGTCGTCACCATCGGCGAGAGCCTCGGGATCTTCATGGGCGACGCGGCCAGCCCTCTGCGGGTAGGCAGCCTGGCCCGCTTCAGCTTCGCCGGCGCGGAGGGCAACGTCGCCATCGGACTGGCCCGCCTCGGGCACGCCGTCAGCTTCGTCTCCCGGGTCGGCGGCGACGACATCGGCCGGATGGTCGTCGAGTCCATGCGCGGGGAGGGGGTCGACGTCGAGCACGTCGTCGTGGACAAGAGCGCTCCGACGGCCCTGATGATCCGGCAGCACCGCACCGGCGACGTGCTCACCGTGGCCTACTACCGCGCCGGTGCCGCCGGGTCACGGCTGTCCCGCCCCGACCTTCCCGAAGACCTCGTCCGCAGCGCCAGCGTGCTTCACCTCACGGGGATCACCGCCGCGGTGAGCGACACCGCCCGGCGCACCATGGCCCGGGCGCTGGAGGTGGCCCATGAGGCGGGTGCCCTCGTCAGCCTCGACGTCAACCACCGGGCCACCTTGTGGTCGGCGCAGTCCGCTGGCGAGGCGCTGCGGCCGATGCTCCAGCACGTCGACCTCGTCTTCGGTGGTGACGACGAGCTGTGCCTCCTCGCGTCCGGCACCGATGTCGACGAGTCGGCGGCGACGATCCTGCGGGGTCACCCCTCGACGGTGGTGCGCAAGCGCGGAGCCGAGGGCGCCACGGCATACGGGCAGTTCGGCCGGATCGACGTGCCGGCCCTGGCCGTCACCCCCGTCGACCCGGTGGGCGCCGGCGACGCCTTCGTCGCGGGATACCTCAGTGCGCTGCTCGACGGCGAGGACGTGCCGGGACGACTGGCCCGGGGGGTCGAGTGCGGGGCCTTCGTCGTGTCGGTGCGCGGTGACTGGGAGGGGTTTCCGCGCCGTGCCGAGCTTGGGATGCTCGCCCGGTCCGAGCAGGTGCACCGCTGAGCTCTCGGCCACCATCATGGGCCGGACACCGTCGACAGAAGGAGCACCACATGGCATCGGACTTCGAGACGATGTTCTCCCGCACGCCCGTCATGGCCATCCTGCGCGGGTATGCCGTGGACCGCACCGTCGAGCTGGCGCGTGTCGCCTGGGACCTCGGGATCGTCTGCGTCGAGGTCCCGGTGCAGTCGGAGGAGTCCGTCGAGGCGCTCGCTGCGACGGTCAAGGCGGCCCGGGGCCGGGAGGTCTACGTCGGCGCCGGCACGGTCACCACGGCCGAACGGGTGGAGCAGTCGGCCCGCGCCGGGGCGACCTTCACCGTCGCCCCCGGTCTGGACGAGGCCGTCGCCCGGGCAAGCGCGGACGCAGGGCTGCCCCACCTGCCGGGGGTGGCCACCCCCTCGGACGTCCAGCGGGCCATGGGGCAGGGCATCTCCTGGCTCAAGGCCTTCCCCGCGTCGGTGCTCACGCCCGCGTGGATCCGGGCCATGAGGGGCCCCTTCCCGGGAGTGAGCTTCGTCGCGACCGGCGGGATCGACGCCGGGAACGCCCGCACCTTCCTCGACGCGGGCTGCCGTGGCGTCGCGGTCGGGTCGGCGCTCGAGTCGGCCGACCAGCTGCCGGCTCTGGCCACGCTGGTCGGTTCGTGAGACGGGCACCGCACCCCTGCTCGACCGCCGTTGGGCCAGGCCGGTCATCGAGGTGTTGGCCTCGGAGCAGCTCGACACTTGCGGTGAGTAAGCGGCTTGCGATCCTCGGACTCGCCGTGATCCTTCGTGTCGGCTGAAGACTTTGCGGGCCGAGAGGTCATCCGTGGCCCCTCGCGGGCGTGGCGGCTGCCCGACGGCACGCTCGGCGTCACGTCCACCGCGCCTCCTGCAGGTAGGCAGGGGCCGGGTCGACGAACTCGTAAAGCAGGACGAACAAGCCGCGAACCCGCCCAGGTGAACCCACGCGACCGGTGCCGTTGGTCACCACCGGACTGACCGGCGCGCGCGACTGGACGTCGAGCACGATGGTGACCCCAGCCGGGGTGCGCCACTCTCGAAGACGTCCCTGGCCAGGAACGACATCCCGCCGCACAGTCCCAGGTGGGTGACGTCGAGCGCCACGGTCGGCAGGCCGGGGACGGAGACGCGCAGGCCCATGCCCGGCGGCCAGGGGCCGTTGGGGAACAGGGGCGCGACGGTGCTGGGCAGAAAACCGGGGACGATCGGCATGGGACCTCCGTGGTGCTGCGCCTCTGACGTCAAGGAGGAGCACCGAGGCGGCCACTGGATGCCGGACCGCCCGGCATACGGGGAGTCAAGCGCGTTCGGCCAGTCAGCACTGGATACCGGACCGCCCGGCATACGGGGAGCCGAGCGCGTTCGGCCAGTCAGGTCGCCCGGACCTGGTTGTTGCGCTGCTCGTGGGTCAGCTCGACGAGCCCGAGTGCCTCGAGGAGGGGCGGGAGGTACATGCCGAACCGGCCCCGATATCCCTTCCGCAGCCCGTACCACCCACCGACGGGGTTGTCCTGCGCCCGACCGAACGCCTCGACGCTTCCGTCAGCGGCGGGCTTCAGCTCGTCGGCGGCCCCGAGCGGGACCCACCCGCCCTGCCCGACCAGCCACGCGTGGAGGTCGTCGACCGCGCGGGCGTCGTACCGCAGCGTCGTCGAGCCGACCCGGCAGACGAGCTCAGCCGGCTCCGTGGTCTCGTCGCGGTACATCGTGTACCCCGAGCTGCCCGGAGCCGTGGTGAGGACCCACGGGTCGTCCTTGCTGCCAGATCCAGTGCTCATGGGACAGGCGTAGTGCAGGCGTCGGTGGCGCGCAAGAGCAAGAGCCCACGGCATCCGGGTGGGGTATGCCGTGCGTCACCCGGGTGGCCCTCGCCACGTGCCCGAGGGTCCGGCCATCGGTCGCCGATAGAGTGGGACGAAGTCAGCGACGACCCGAGACCGCTTCCTGGAGGCTTGACATGAGCACAAACCCGTCCGTCATCGTGGCGGGGGCCCGGACCGGGATGGGGCGGCTGCTGGGCTCCCTCAAGGACTTCTCCGGCTCGGACCTCGGAGGCTTCGCCATCGCGGGGGCGCTCGAGAAGTCGGGGGTCGGGCCGGAGCAGGTCGACTACGTCATCATGGGGCAGGTCCTGACGGCCGGTGCCGGCCAGATCCCGGCCCGGCAGGCCGCCGCCAGGGCCGGGATTCCCATGAGCGTCCCTGCCCTGACCATCAACAAGGTCTGCCTCTCGGGGCTGGACGCCATCGCGCTGGCCGACCAGCTCATCCGGCTGGGAGAGTTCGAGATCGTGGTCGCCGGCGGTCAGGAGTCGATGACGAACGCGCCGCACCTGCTCGAGAAGTCACGGGTGGGCGTCAAGTACGGCGACGTCGCGCTCAAGGACCACATGGCGGCCGACGGGCTGTGGGACGCCTTCACGGACCAGCCGATGGGCCTGCTGACGGAGGAGGCCAACAGAGGGGACACCGCTCCGGTCTTCTCCCGCGCCGAGCAGGACGCCTTCGCGGCGCGCTCCCACGAGCTGGCGGCCAAGGGCTGGAAGGACGGTCTCTTCGACGACGAGGTCGTCGCGGTCTCCGTGCCCCAGCGCAGGGGTGACCCGCTGGAGTTCCGGGCCGACGAGGGCATCCGCGCCGACACGACGGTCGAGACGCTCGGCCGGCTCCGTCCGGCCTTCTCCAAGGACGGCACGATCACGGCCGGTTCGGCCTCGCAGATCTCCGATGGCGCTGCCGCGGTCGTCGTCATGAGCAGGGCCAAGGCCGAGGAGCTGGGGCTGAGCTGGATCGCCGAGATCGGTGCGCACGGCGTCGTCGCCGGCCCGGACTCGTCCCTGCAGTCGCAGCCGGCCAACGCCATCCTCCGGGCGTGTGCTCGGGAGGGCATCGCCCCCACCGACCTCGACCTCATCGAGATCAACGAGGCTTTTGCTGCGGTCGGTCTGGCCTCGACGCAGCAGCTCGGCGTCAGTGCCGACAAGGTCAACGTCAACGGTGGTGCCATCGCCGTCGGCCACCCCATCGGCATGTCGGGTGCCCGCCTCGTCCTGCACCTCGCGCTCGAGCTGGGACGTCGTGGCGGTGGCGTCGGCGCGGCCGCCCTCTGCGGCGGCGGCGGCCAGGGCGACGCCCTGATCCTGCGCGTCCCGAAGAAGTAGCACCGCGGCGTTGGCCTCGCGATCTGTCGACGTCTCGTCCCTGGTCGCCTCGGCAAGGGACGGTTCGCCGCGGGCCGTCGCACGGCTGATCTCGCTCGTCGAGGACGCCCACCCGGCCCTGCGCCGGGTCATGGCGGCGTTGGCCCCGCACAGCGGGCACGCGCACGTCATCGGGCTGACCGGGTCGCCGGGGGTGGGCAAGTCGACGTCGACGAATGCGATGGTCGGAGCGTTCCGCGCCCGCGGAAAGCGCGTCGGCATCCTCGCCGTCGACCCGTCGTCCCCGTTCTCCGGCGGAGCGCTGCTCGGTGACCGGGTCCGGATGCAGGACCACGTCCTTGACCCCGAGGTCTACATCCGCTCGATGGCCTCGCGTGGCCACCTCGGCGGCCTGTCGTGGACCACGCCCCAGGCCCTGCGCGTGCTCGACGCCGCCGGGTGCGATGTCATCCTCGTCGAGACCGTCGGCGTCGGCCAGTCGGAGGTCGAGGTGGCCGGCCTCGCCGACACGACGGTCGTCCTGCTGGCCCCGGGGATGGGTGACGGCATCCAGGCCGCGAAGGCGGGGATCCTCGAGATCGGGGACATCTTCGTCGTCAACAAGGCCGACCGGGACGGCGCCGACGCGACGGTGCGCGACCTGCGGCACATGATCTCCCTCGGCGACCGCACTGAACCGGGCCTGTGGCGGCCCCCGGTGATCAAGACCATCGCCGCCCGCGCCGAGGGAATCGACGAGGTGATGGAGGCGGTCGACAAGCACGTCGGATGGCTGACCTCCAGCGGCTCGCTGCGCGAGCGACGCGTCAAGCGGGCCGCCGACGAGATCGAGGCGATCGTCCTCGCGGCCCTGCGGTCGCGGATGGGAGACCTGCGCCACGACGAGAGCGTGGACCGGCTGGCTGCCGACGTCGTCGACGGCGCGAGCGACCCCTACACCGCGGCAGACCAGGTCGTCGACGCCCTGACCTGAGGTCCGGTCCCGCCGGACCCGCGGGACAACCGCTTGCGTCCGGCACCTCGGTGGCCCCGACGACGGTGTTGCCGGACGCAAGCGGTGGGTGGGGCGTGAGCGGGGTCACGGCATACCGGACCCTGGTCGGGGTAGGGAAGGTGCCAGCGCGGTCACCGGCCCTCACGGCCCCAGCCTAGGATGGGCGGCGGCCGCGCCAGTGACGTCCCGGTCCACCTCGCGACACGGTGTCGCGTGACCCACTCGAAAGGGACCCATGGAGACCTGGCCCGGCCGGCCCTACCCCCTCGGCGCCACCTACGACGGCACCGGGGTGAACTTCGCCCTCTTCTCCGAGGTCGCCGAGAAGGTGGAGCTCTGCCTCGTCGACGACGACGGCGTCGAGACGAGGGTCGCGCTTCCGGAGGTGGACGGCTTCGTCTGGCACGGCTTCATCCCCGGCGTGCAGCCGGGCCAGCGCTACGGCTTTCGCGTTCACGGCCCCTACGCGCCTGAGCACGGACACCGGTGCAACCCGGCGAAGCTCCTCCTCGACCCGTATGCCAAGGCGATCGACGGTGAGATGGACGGCGACCCGTCGCTCTTCTCCTACGAGTTCGACGACCCGAAGGCCGGTCTCGACAGCGTGCCGACCGACTCCGACAGCCTCGGCCACACCCTCATGTCCGTCGTCACCAACCCCTTCTTCGACTGGGGGCAGGACCGCTCACCCGGCCACGAGTACCACGAGAGCGTCATCTACGAGGCCCACGTCAAGGGCCTGACGATGCTGCACCCGGAGATCCCCGAGGAGATCCGCGGCACCTACGCCGGGATCGCCCATCCCGCGGTGATCGGTCACCTGAAGAACCTGGGAGTCACGGCGATCGAGCTGATGCCCGTGCACCAGTTCGTGCAGGACTTCACCCTGCTGGACAAGGGGCTGCGCAACTACTGGGGCTACAACACCATCGGCTTCCTCGCACCGCACGGCGAGTATGCCGCATACGGGACTCGCGGACAGCAGGTCACCGAGTTCAAGGGCATGGTCAAGGCGCTGCACGAGGCCGGCATCGAGGTCATTCTCGACGTCGTCTACAACCATACGGCCGAGGGCAACCACCTCGGGCCCACGCTGGCCTTCCGCGGCATCGACAACAACTCCTACTACCGGCTCGTGGGCGACGACCTGGCCCATTACTACGACACGACGGGCACAGGGAACTCGCTGCTCATGCGTCACCCCCACGTCCTGCAGCTGATCATGGACTCGCTGCGCTACTGGGTCACCGAGATGCACGTCGACGGCTTCCGCTTCGACCTCGCGGCGACCCTGGCCCGCCAGTTCCACGAGGTGGACCGTCTGTCGGCGTTCTTCGACCTCGTCCAGCAGGACCCGGTGGTCAGCCAGGTCAAGCTCATCGCCGAGCCGTGGGACGTCGGCGACGGGGGCTACCAGGTCGGCAACTTCCCTCCGCTGTGGACGGAGTGGAACGGCAAGTACCGCGACACGGTGCGCGACTTCTGGCGCGGTGAGCCGTCGACCCTGGGGGAGTTCGCCTCGCGCTTCACGGGCTCTTCTGACCTCTACGAGCACTCGGGGCGCAAGCCGATCGCCTCGATCAACTTCGTCGTCGCCCACGACGGCTTCACCCTGCGCGACCTCGTGTCCTACAACGAGAAGCACAACGAGGCCAACGGCGAGGACAACAACGACGGCGAGAGCCACAACCGCTCGTGGAACTGCGGCGTCGAGGGCCCCAGCGACGACCCAGGGGTGCGGGCGTTGCGCGCCCGCCAGCAGCGCAACGTTCTGACCACGCTGCTGCTGTCCCAGGGCGTGCCGATGATCGCCCACGGTGACGAGATGGGCCGCACCCAGGACGGCAACAACAACGCCTTCTGCCAGGACAACGACCTGGCGTGGGTGGACTGGGACCTCGACGAGGACGCCGGAGAGCTCTTGGGCTTCGCTCAACGGGTCGTCCGCCTGCGGCACTACCACCCGGTCTTCAAGCGTCGCCGTTTCTTCGCCGGGAGCGCTGACCACGGAGGCGAGAGCGATCTCGGTGACGTCGCCTGGTTCACGCCGAACGGCGACCACATGGAGGAAGGCAGCTGGCACGACGGCTTCGCCCGATCCGTGATGGTGTTCCTCAACGGCAACGCCATTCCCGAGTCCGACCGGCGCGGGACGAAGATCGTCGACGACTCCTTCCTCGTCATCTTCAACGCCCACGAGGAGTCGATCAGCTTCACCATTCCCGAGGAGTCCTACGGCCCCGAGTGGTTCATCGAGGTCGACACCGCCTCGACCGAGCCGGCGGCCCACGCCGCGGCGGGGGCCCAGGACGCCTCCACCGCTGCGACGGCCATGGTGACGGCCTCCACCGTCATCGAGCCCGGGACCCAGTTCGTCGTCGAGGCCCGGAGCGTCATCGTCCTGCGCAGCCCGAGGGAGAGCTCTGCGTGAGTGCGGCTCGACAGGTGCCGAGCGCGACGTACCGGCTCCAGATCCGGCCCGGGTTCGGGTTCGAGCAGGCCGCCGAGCAGGCCGGCTACCTCGCTGCCCTCGGCGTGAGCCATGCCTACCTCTCGCCGATCCTGCAGGCGGCCCCGGGATCGACCCACGGCTACGACGTCGTGGACCACACCCGGCTGAGCGACGAGGCGGGTGGCCGCAAGGGCTTCGACCGGATGACCCGGGCGCTCCACGGCGCCGGGCTGCGGGCGGTGGCCGATGTCGTGCCGAACCACATGGCCGTGCCGACCCCCATGCACCTCAACGCCCCGCTGTGGTCCGTGCTGCGCGACGGCCGGGACTCCCCCTTCGCCCACTGGTTCGACATCGACTGGGCCGCCGGCGACGACAAGCTGCTCATGCCGGTGCTCGGCTCGCCGCTCGCGAAGGTCATGGCAGCCGGGGAGCTGGCCGTGGAGACCGACGGCGGGGCGGGGGGTGACGAGACGGTCGTCCGCTACTACGACCACGAGCTCCCGGTGCGGGCCGGCACCGCAGACCTGACGCTCGAGGAGCTGCTCACCCGGCAGTGGTGGAGACTGGCGGACTGGCGGACCGGGTCGACCGACCTCAACTACCGACGGTTCTTTGACGTGACCGCCCTTTTGGCGGTCCGGGTCCAGGCCCTCGACGTCTTCGACGAGACGCACGCGCTGCTGGCCGAGCTCGTCGCCGACGGCTCTCTCGACGGCCTGCGGATCGACCACCCGGACGGGCTCGCCGACCCCCGGGGCTACCTCCGCCTCCTGGCCAGGGCCACCGGCGACGCATGGGTCGTCGTGGAGAAGATCCTCGAGGGCCAGGAGACCCTGCCGTCGGACTGGCCGTGCGCCGGCACGACGGGCTACGACGCCCTCGAGCGGATCGGCGGGGTCTTCGTCGACCCGGATGGTGAGGAACCGCTGACCGACTTCCTCGCGCGCGTCACCGGGACGCGGGTCTCGCTCGCCGACACGGTGAGACGGGCCAAGCAGGAGGTGGTGGCCCGGGTCCAGGTTCCTGAGGTGGCCCGTCTCGTCCACCTCCTGCGCCGGATCTGCGAGTCACCGGCCGCGCCCCTCCATCCGGGGGTCGACTCCCTCAGCCGAGTGGTCGGCGCCCTGCTGGTGGGGATGGACCGCTACCGCGCCTATGTCGTGCCCGGGGAGCCGGCTCCCGCGGATGCCGTCGACGCCCTCAGTGCCGCGTGCGAGCGGGCCCGTCCGGATCTCTCCGTGGAGGACCAGGCCGTCCTCGACCTCGTCCGCGGCCTGGCCCTGGGCGAGGCGGGTCCGGACGTGATGCGCCACTGCGCCGCCGACGTCGCCGACTTCGTTGTCAGGTTCCAGCAGACCTGCGGCCCGGTCATGGCCAAGGGGATCGAGGACACGGCGTTCTACCGCTGGCACCGGCTGGTCAGCCTCAACGAGGTCGGCGGCGACCCGGGACACTTCGCCGTGTCCCCGGACGAGCTGCTGGAGTTCGCCCAGCGGAGCGCCGCCGCGTGGCCGGAGGCGATGACCGCGCTCTCGACGCACGACACGAAACGGTCGGAGGACGTCCGGGCCCGGCTGTCGGCGATCTCCGAACGGCCCCACGAGTGGCAGACCTGGGTGCGCGACGCCCAGGAGCTCGCCCGTCCCTACCGCGGCGAACGTCTCGACGGGGCCACGGAGTACCTCCTCTGGCAGACGCTGGTTGGCGCGTGGCCGATCGACGAGGAGCGGTTGGCGTCCTACGCGCAGAAGGCGGTCCGCGAGGCGAAGCAGCACACGACGTGGACCGCCCCCGATGCCGGCTACGAGGCGGCCGTCTCGAGCTTCGTCGAGGGCGTCCTCTCGGACGACGGGCTCGCAGGCCACATCGCCGGGTGGGTGGCGGGCACGGCACCGCTGGCCCGGGCCGCCATCCTCGGCCAGAAGCTCCTGCAGCTCGTCCTGCCCGGGGTGGCCGACGTCTACCAGGGGAGCGAGCTCGTCGACCTCTCGCTCGTCGACCCCGACAACCGCCGTGACGTGGACTTCGCGGACCGACGGGCGCGGCTCGACCAGCTCGACGCCGGCGAGACGCCGCGCGACCTCAGCGGCGAGAAGCTCCTGGTCACCTCGCGAACCCTGCGCCTGCGCCGAGACCATTCCGACTGGTTCCGGGGGAGTGGCGCCACCTGTGCCCGGGTCGCGACGACGAACGAGCACGCCCTGGCGGTCGGACGGGGGGACGCGACCGGTGTCCGCGTCGTCGCAGTCGTGACCCGGCTGGCCGGCTCGCTGACGGGTTGGGACGACGCGAGCGTCGACCTCCCGCCGGGTGAGTGGGACGACGTGCTGACCGGTCGTCGGTTTCCCGCGGGCGAGGTGTCGCTGTCCGCGCTGCTCTCCGACCTCCCGGTCGCACTGTTGATGAGCAACCATGTCTGACAACGAGATCCGGGTCTGGGCTCCGACCGCGAAGCGCGTCGATATCGACTTCGCCCCGGTCGGCGGCGTCGTGACCACGACCCCGATGAGTCCTGCACCCGGCGGGTGGTGGGCGTGGCGCGGAGGCGACCACCCGGCATACCCGCTGGACTATGCCTTCCGCATCGACGGGGGCCCGCCGACGCCCGACCCGCGCAGCCCCTGTCAACCCAGCGGGGTCAACGGGCCGAGCCGCACCTTCGACCCCACGAGCCATGGCTGGGCGGATCGCTCGTGGCGCGGACCGCGGGACGGCAAGGGGGCCCTTGGCGGGTTCTTCTACGAGCTGCACGTCGGCACCTTCACGAGCGAGGGCACCTTCGACGCGGCCATCGAGCGGCTGGACCACCTCGTCGCCCTGGGCGTCGACGTCGTCGAGGTCATGCCCGTGGCCGCCTTCCCCGGCCGGTGGGGCTGGGGCTACGACGGCGTCGACCTGTATGCCGTCCACGACCCCTATGGCGGGCCGGCTGGTTTTCAGCGGTTCGTCGACGCGGCCCACGCGAGGGGTCTCGGGGTCTGTCTCGACGTCGTGTACAACCACCTCGGACCGAGCGGCAGCTACCTGTCCCGGTTCGGGCCGTACTTCACCGCCAGGCACACGACGCCGTGGGGGTCGGCGGTCAACTTCGACGGCCCCGGCTCCGAGGTGGTGCGGCGCTTCGTCGTCGACAACGCGCTGCGCTGGTTTCGCGACTTCCACGTCGACGCGCTGCGGCTCGACGCCGTGCACGAGCTGAAGGACGGGTCCGAGCAGCACGTCCTGGCCCAACTGGCCGACGAGAGCGCCGAACTGGCCCGCGAGGTCGGCCGTCCCCTGGCCCTCATCGCAGAGAGCGACCTCAACGACCCGGTGATGGTGACCCCGACCGGGCAGGGCGGCCGCGGCATGGACGGGCAGTGGGCGGACGACGTGCACCACGCGCTTCACGCCACCCTCACCGGGGAGGCGCAGGGCTACTACGCCGACTTCACGCGGCCCGGTGTCGTCGCCAAGGTCCTGACCGAGGTGTTCCTCCACGACGGCCGGTGGTCGAGCTTCCGGGGCGCCGAGTGGGGAGCGCCGGTCGACCGGACGACCACGCCCGGCAGCCGGTTTGTCGGCTACCTCCAGACCCACGACCAGGTGGGCAACCGGGCCGTCGGTGACCGGATCAGTGCGCTGGTGACGCCGGGCCAGCAGGCCGTCGGAGCGGCGCTCTACCTGACGTCGGCCTTCACGCCGATGATCTTCATGGGTGAGGAGTGGGCCGCGTCGACCCCCTGGCAGTTCTTCTCGGACTTTGACGACCCCGAGCTCGCGGACGCCGTGCGCGAGGGCCGACGGGGGGAGTTCGCCGCCCACGGGTGGGACAAGGAGGACGTCCCGGACCCGCAGGACCACGCCACCCGCGACCGGAGCGTCCTGGACTGGGCGGAGGTCGAGAAGGCGGACCACGCGCGGATGCTCGAGTGGTATCGGTCCGTCATCGCGGTGCGGCGCCGTGAGCCGGACCTGAACGACGACCGGCTCGACGCCGTGCACGTCGACTCGGACGCCGAGGGCCACTGGCTCCTCGTGTCCCGAGGTCGGCTGCGCGTGGTCTGCAACCTGGACCAGGAGCCGGCCGTGGTCCCCGTCCTGGACGCCGGGGACGCGGAGCTGGTCCTGGCCTGGGACGAGGCGAGCACCCGGCATACCAGAGCGGGTGTCGCGCTCGCCGGCCACGGTGTCGCGATCCTCCGTATCCGTTGAGCCGGCGCGGCCGGGTGCACCCACGGGACCTATGACCCTGCCGTCCAGTCCGCGGTCGAGAGAAGGTGGGTCCGCCGGCGGACGAACGTCTGCCGCGGCATGGGCCCACAGCTGAGGAGACGTCGATGACCGAGCACGCGACACCAGTGGACACGGTTCTGGACGTGGATGCCACTGTCGGGCAGGCGGTCGGGCGGCGGATGCTGCGCGCAGCGGGCGGCGTCATCCTGGTTGGTCACGGGCTGGTCCACCTCATGGGGGTCGCACTGCTCTGGCACCTGGCGGAGCCGGGGGAGCTGCACTACGCCGACGTCCATCCGGCGCCGGGGACCCTCCCAGGGCTGCTGGTCGGGTTCACCTGGCTGGTCGCCGCGCTGGCATTCGTCCTCGCCGGTGGCCTGCTCGTCGCCGCTCGCGCCGAGTGGCGGCGTCTCGCGCTCGTCGCCTCGGTGCGCTCCGTGGCTGTCCTGGTCCCGTCCGCGTCAATGGCAGCCGCCGGTCTCGTCGTCGACGCCGTGGTGCTGGCCGGCCTCACCGTCGGAGTCGCCAAGGCGCGGAAGTCGTCAACCTCCATGGCCCGCAGGGATACTCAGCCGTGACGTCGGCCGTCGAGGGCCCGCACGTCCCTCTGGCTGCGCGGCGCGTCCATGAGCAGTGGGAGCGTGTGCACCGGGACCGCACAGCCGGACGTGTTCGACGTCGCCATGGTCGCTGACCTGCTCGAACCGGCTCGCCGGTGGCTGACCCACGCCATCGCGCCGGGAACCCCGTTGTGGCAGTCTGCCGAGCTGACGATGCACGGTGAGATCCGGCTCGGCAGCTGGCGGCCGTTCACCGCCACCCAGGTGGTCAGCCCGCCCCGCGGGTACATCTGGGCAGCCACTGCACGCGTCCTCGGTCTCCCCGTGGTCGGCTACGACCTGCTCGAGCACGAAGTCGGTCGGATGCGCTGGCGCCTCCTCGACCTCCTTCCCGTCATGACGGCGGACGGAGCGGATGTCTCGCGGAGCGCCGCAGGCCGACTCGTGGGCGAGATCGCCCTCGCTCCAACGACATTCGGCACAACAACGTGGACCATGGGCGACCATCCCGACAGGACGACCGGCGCGGTGCGGCTCGGAGGCGAGCTGGAGGCGGTCGAGCTGGACGTCCGCCCGAACGGCGCGTTGCACCACGTGGTCGTCCAGCGGTGGGGCAACCCGGGGGGCCAGCCCTTCGGACGGTACCCGTTCGGCGTCACCGTCGAGCAGGAGCAGACGTTCGAAGGTGTGACCATGCCGTCGGCGTTCCGGGCGGCCTGGTGGTTCGGCACGGAACGTCAGGACGAGGGTGAGTTCTTCCGGGCCCGGGTCACTCAGGCCGTCTTTCGTTGAGGCCGGCCCGTTGAGGCCAGCCCGGGCCGGCCGGCCGGCCCGTCACTCCCGCACGGACTGCGGTGATGGCTGGGTGAACCCGCCGGCCACATGCAGTCGACGACCGGTCACGTTGCTCGGCTCGATCCTGACGAACCTCGGCTTTGGCCCCTCGTGCCACGAGAACAGGGGCAGGGCGAGCGCATGGATCGACTCGTTCGTCTCCCAGATCTCCCGGGCGACGCCGCGGACGACGACGCTCCAGGCTGTGCCGTCGACGCTCTCGTAGCCGTCCACCTCGAAGGCCACGCCCTGGCCGAGTGAGGCGAAGAGCTTGGCGCCTGCGCCCGTCCGGAAGACGATGCTCCCGTGGTCGACGACGTGGTTGACGGGGAAGATGTCCGAGAGCCCGTCGACGACGACAGCCAGTCGACCCACGACTGACTCACGAAGCAGCTGCCAGCAGGCAGCAAGCGGAAGAACCTCGGTCGTTGTGGTCTGTGTTGTGGTCATGCTGCAAGGGTGGCCCGCGACGACGTCCACCGGCAGGGCCGAAGGTCCCGCCGATGGACGTTCGCCCCTGGTGGCGGGCTCCCGCCCGACGGAGCCTGAAGACATGACGACCGTCACGCGACACCGCCACCCTTCCCCGCGTCCCGGTGGCAGCCGCCCGGACCAGCTGGTGACGACCATCCCCGCGGACCCGAGGCCTCAGGACACGAGCGTCCTGCTCCTCTGGCCGCCGCTGGGGGCTCACTCGGTGCGCTGGAACGGACGCGTGTTCGAGCGGTTCGCGACATCTACCACTCCGCGCTCGAGGTTCGGGTGGGCGCAGAGCGCTTCGTCATCGAGATGACTCCGGCGTAGGGCGGCGTGACGACCGACCGCAGAGTCGTGCAAGAGGGTGCGGTCGGGTCCCGCTGGCTGCGCCGCTCCAAGCCTTGACCTGGGGTCGTGACGAGCTGCACGCCGGCGAGA
>JAABUW010002502.1_pt1 | contig 27848 bp, 27 predicted proteins | sample 5560081 | NCBI WGS metagenome assembly JAABUW01 (sample SAMN10711882, study PRJNA513363) | rock metagenome | isolation source: Antarctica rocks | place: Antarctica: Victoria Land, Knobhead sud | reverse complement strand
AAAAAGATCTGTCACATCTAGGCTTGGCTAGTCCCGTCAGCGAGCTTCATTTTACTGCTCACATATTATTGCGTCGAAAGCAAGCCCTTCAGAGCGTCCACACCGTGCTATCGTTTATAGCACCCGACTCAGACAATGTAGCTCAGAAGGCCCTCATTTTTGCGCGCGTCAAAGTCGGCGTGAAGAGATTTGGCACCAAGTGAATGGGCAGCGTAAGATCCTCGTCTTCTATCACTACTCATGATGAACTCTGATGAAGTGTAGATCTGATGATTGTCTAAAGGGGTGTTTTCTACAGTAGAAAGCTATCTACGTTTTGTGCCGTGATTGGCGCTAGCACCAAATAGGCTAGCGTGTGGTGTAGTGACACCGCAACTAAGACTACCTTAGGGTCGGCATCTGAGTCAGAAATTCTGTAACATTACTCTTAGTTAGCTGTAGGTAATAAAAAACAAAGATATAACTGTATTGTAACTGTACTGTTTTTGATAATCGTTTTGAGCCGGTATGAAAAACTATACGGTTTGTATGAAAAGATAGCTCATATAGAACGATGGTAAATTATTTTTCAACATTTAGTATCGAAGATAAATTCTCACCGTCGCCAAAATTTCAATCACACAGAAAAGATTTTAAATATAAAAGAGTTTAAAATTTCATTAAGAACATACAGCGTACTTCATGCGTGCCATCATTGCGAAAATCAAGCTATAAATTGATGACGTTGCAGTAGTAACTTTGCAAATCTTAGAGTGAAGTTTAAGATTCTGAGAAAGAGAGTTTTCAGAGGTTTGTGAAAGGTTTGTCGAGCCTTCGTCGCAGACAGCGCAAATATCTTTTTAAATAAATACCTTAGGTAGATAAGATATGATATAGCATCGTTAAGTCACAGGCACGAGTATTCTAGAATGTTAGATAGCAAGCTCTATATCAATTAGATTTGACTAAGCTTGAGTGAATAAAGTTCTCAATCAAGTAAATCAAGTACATAGCAGTTCAAAATATATGATAATCATGAAGCAAAAGCGTCAACGCTCGCTCACTCAGAGTTGCTGTCATCAGTCGTCACAGCTCAGCAATGACATCAGATAAATATTATCAGATCGTAAACTCAATCTCTTCACTCATCGTCGTCTCTGCAGTCTAAGAATTCTTCTCATCAATCAGCTCATTCTCGATCTTCGAGATTTTCGAGTTCAACGAACTCATGTTTCGTGAGAGTTGAGACGTGAATATCAACGAATCTTCGTCGAGCAGAACAATATGCTTGCGTTTGCGTGCAGTTCGACTAGTTGACTTAATCTTCTTCTTGAAAAAGTTTATGATCAACGATCATCAAACCTTTCGAATTGTCATACAGTCTCATCACTTCGTGAAAGCTTCACGATGATAGCGAATTTCATCTTGACAATCGTCAGCTTTTCAGTCAATGTGTAGCTTGATCTTAACGATCAAGCTAGCATAGATATCTGAGCACAATCAGTGAGAACGATGTTAAATATAAGACAGTCTTGAGCACATACTCATGCAGTAATGACGTGTCAAAGATGCGCTTCAATCGATATCTACATGCTCTGCAATGAAATCGAAAACATTGATGAAAGAGTTCGCGAAGAAGTGTCTCAGGAAAAATTTCGTGCACGCTTTCTCTGATTTGCAGTTCTCTAAATTGACAGCGACTTCGTCGTTCATGTTTAGTATGACTTGAACATGAGTCTGTAACTCTCAGTTAACATGCGAACTAGTTCTCAAAGCATTAAACTTACAGTCATCTTATTTAACGCACGATTTTTCCAACTCTTGATTCAATCATCAATCTGTCAGTAGACATACTGATACAGCCTGCTATCAGAATTTGAGATCACATCAACTTCGTACACATCTTCAATCAATGATTTTCAATTGAATCTTCTAAAGTAGAGCAGATACATATAGCGAGTATCTTGCTTCAATCTATTTCTCAGAGACTTCTTGATCTTGATTTTCTTCAGCTTCTTTACAGACATTGCGAGTAATTTGACTATGCATCTTGTGAGTGTGTCAGCATGATCTGCGAGAAAATCGCGAACGTAGATTTTCTTTGAAGAATTCATAGTGTCAATCAATTCTTCGTTCTCTAAATCACTTTCAGATGCGTCTTCAGAGATGAGAAAGTCATTTGATGATGACTGCAGTAATTAGCAAAATACTAAGCATGAACATGAGAAAAACTTACACTTCTTTCGAGCTCTTGAAAGAGATGCGAAGTTAAAACATCGCGATCTGTTGAGAATTTTGCAACGTCATTGTTTAACAGTGTGACATCAGACAGATCATTGATCAGAGCGAGTTTCTTGATGAACTTCTTGAGTGCAAAGACTTTTGTGAGTGATCTTGCAGAAGTCTTGAACTTGAGACTTGAAGTGATCTTAGCTTTCTTTGACATTGACGACGCTGTCTTTGACGTCTCTCTATCTCTCTTGCGTATCACATTCATCTTGATCTGTAAAGACTGTGAGTCGCGCATCTTCTTGAATGCTTGAAGTCATGTCTGATTGTGTTCAATGATTGAGTGTGAAAAATTTGACAAGTAATAAGGTAGAAAATGAAATTTCGATGAATCTTGAAAATCGCGTTGTGAAAAGCAAGGCTAGAATATTCTCAGCTCTATTGTAGAACAACTATCACATCATCTCATCAGAAATCTCACGATGTCTTCTTCTCTTTCATTGTATCTCAAGATTCTTCATATTTCTGATCATATCTGTTTTACTCTTCTCATCTGATTTCAAGTACTTTCAACAAATTTAAATTGTACACATCAGCTGTTACGAACATGTCTGAACCGACCAGAGTTCAGATGACGCTATGCCTAGTTTGAACCTAGCGCATCCCTATTGAACCCTTCGGGCCATTCTCAGCACTTCTTCCCGTTGTTCAGCACTTTCTTCATTCACCTCTTTCATCATTCTTTTAGACAAACACACTTGGCATATTACATCACATCTGTATCGAGCCTAGCGCAGCCTCAAGCCATTATTTATAGAAGAGCTTGCACTCTTTCTCTTCTGTATTCTTAATGTCTTGTTATAGCTACCTCTAAAGAGCAATACATACATATCAGCCTTGAGCCTCTTTGGTTGAATGATCTAGGCACGGTCCCAACATCAGCTTTCATTGATATCACAGTCATTATTCATCATCATTAATAAGAATGATTCTTGCACTATCACATCGTCTGCGATTCAGAGATTCAGACTTCAGACTCAAGAAAGCTCACTGCAAGATCACGTCATTGCAGTGAGTTTAAAAGAATAACAGAAGATAGCAGTTTGAGAACATGAAAAATGTCTTCTCAAGCTTTCATTTCTGATTTTTCAGCTATTTGTAAGAGCGCGAATGATAATGCTGTTCAAGCTTCATGATGAATTCTGTGTAGCTAATGCTTCATAGCAGATAGATCTTAATGAAGAAATCTTTGACATCAACGACATTGTTTCACAGTCATTTCTGAGCATTCTCAGACATCTTGAGACATATTTGCTCATCTTCGCATAATCTCTGTTTACGCGCACTGCAATTCACACTACAGCTATGACATAATTCATTTGACATGACAGTATGTACAGAAATTCAGCAGAGCATAATCTCAGCTTTTGAATTTCTATCAACTTTTTATTTATTGCATACATCTGACTAACGTGTCTGATATCTTTAGACACTTATTCGATTCTTCTTTTTCATTTCTCATATACTGTCATATCAGCGAATCAAGAGTTGACAGTCTCGCACTTCTTGAACTCTATTGCTTGAAGATCTCGTCACGATTTTCAAAAAAATCAAGAACTTGAAATTCAGATTTCTTGAGTGATCAAAGTCTAAGTTTGAATTTCTTCACATCTCAACTTTCATTCTCTTCGCAAACCTTCTCTTCTTCGCTTGATGTCATACATGCAACATTATGTCTACTTGACGCAATCAATATTTGCAGCTTTCAACTGACTTGCGCGCTCATTCTTTGATGAATTCTTTGCGACGTCATGATAATGCGAGCGTTGCAAGACATTCACGAAAAGATGAAAAAGAAGACTGAAGTTTCTTGACTTATGATAATGCTATGAATGCATCTGCTGCAGATGAATTACATGATTTGATAAGTTTTATGTAAAGATGAGAAGATCTCTCTTTAATTGCGATCAGCACACGTTCATGTCAACTCAAGATTCTGCAGCTCTTTTGAAATTCTTGTCTACGAGTCACGATGACTTTTTCAGCAACATTACAACATATCTTCTACTTTCATACATACAGAATGATGAAGAAGATGTGATATTGAGATTACTTGCAGAAGTCTCGACAGCAGACTTTTCAGAAATCGTTGAAGAATTACATCAACATGCAGAAGAATTAAACGCGTCTATTGTTAACAACACTGAAAATGCTGCTTGAAGCATGTCGTCGTCAAATAGATTTCAAGTCGAAGCTTTCTCATCTGATACGTTTGAGAAAATTTCACATAGACGCTCATTGAACGATGTAGACTCATTTATCATGACGTTGAGACTGTGAATGAAGAAAGCGAGTATAACAAGACGAAGTTGAAAATTGCTGCAAGAAGTTCTTTCACTTTTAAGAAGTGTCGATTAACTTAAGAGTCTATCAAAAAATTTAGGCACATTTCGCAAGCGCATTAAAGCTCAACTTTCGCTTCTCAAGATGCAACGCAAGAAGCTGATGCTCGATGTTGCACAAATGCTCACACTCGTCTCTTTGACTAGAGAAGACTCAATGATACGAAAGAATTTTATGTACTTCTTCAATCTCGCTCATTTTTTCAAGATAATGCTGTCGACATTTGCGTTCATCAACAAGCTTCACTTAGACATAGTCAATTTTGTTGATAGATTCTCAGAGTTGTGAAAATCTTATGCCTGAGAATCATTCATTCATTCTTGTTCGAGACAGTTTGCACATTGCAATGTCAAGTCTCTGTTTTCTTCAAACGTCATTTACTTTAAATGTTTTGATAAAGATTGTTGCTGTGACGAGACAGACTATCAGTCTCACATTGAACGAATAACTTGTGTCGATAAAGATCACACTTCAAACGTCAAAATTTCTGAAACTATCGTTCTTATGATATAAAGACTTGCGCAAAGATGAAAAGTCATACGAGATCTACAGCAACTCATAGACAACGATGATGATATTCAGAATGAAAGAGAATTATTTGTACTAGAAGATGTAATCGATGAATTGTATGAGAAGCATGTTCTTGAACGACTTTTTGATGTTCACTTAGACTATTACTATGAAAACAGCGTCGAGACAGAAGATTTGAATAACATTGATTCTAATGTGAAAGATCATGTTTGAGTCGTTCGTTGTATTATACACACTGAAAGAAGAGTCATTAGATCGTTAAATTAATCATCGTCGTCTAAAGAAGAGTTAGAGATCAAGATCTATGAACATGATTACTTTGTGACAAGCTTTATTGAGGGAAAATGTCTCTCAGTTTCTTTTCTGTGCTTTGTGAACGACTTTGACTTGTTTAGAAACATGTATCGATTCTTGATGAAAATTTACGCGATTCTGACTGAAATGATGATACGAGAGCGAATCAGATGAGTCAATGTCTTCTCTTTAACTCTTGAATCTCATGACGTCAAATTTCTCAATGTCATTGATGCTTTACAATTCTTAGAAGATCTCGACAAGAGATTAAGAATGAACATACAAGAAGAGCAAATGCTAGTCTGCGCATATATTTTTACGTTCATCGAAAACATGTCACAACAGAATGCAAATTTTGACTGCAAAGCATCAATAGCTGTTAGAGACTGTCGTTGTTATGTAATAGAAGCATCTGAGCGAGACAATCTGAAATATGATGTCTTAGAACAAGAATGATATTATGAGATTATGAAGCAACAAAGAGCACACATCAAATCTCTCAGATCAGATGCATGCATCAAGTACTGTTGAAAATGAGAACTGTCTGAAGAATTTTCTTCGCTTGAAAAGATTACGTTGACTCTTGATCTCATCATTTCTCGATCTGCAGATTCAGCTCACTCAGAATATGTCGATCTTGCGAAATTTGTTCAAGAAGTGCTATTTATCGCGATTCTCACCAAAAAGACTCAAATAGAGTATGTTCAATGTCTGCAGCACTTTCAATTTTCTTCAGAATGAGAACAATTACAGTCTTCACTTACTCACTTGCACAGCTGAAGAATGTAAGAGACGACGTGATTCTTGATCATCACTTCAATATTGTTAAGAACATGATTTACTCTGAATTGAATAAAACTCGTCTACATAACTGCAATTCAAAATGTGTTCGCTTGAATCATGCAATCTGAGAAATTTAATTCTGCTGATATGATTGTCAACTGCTTTGCTGTCATGATCAAAATCAATTCTATTATTTTGATCATTTTTATGTTCTCGAAAGATAGACACGCTCTTTTAGATGAGATCAAAAAAGGTAGAGATGCTTTTCAAAAACTTTTCAAGACTGCAACTGTTGCAATCACATTCGAAAGTTGTCACACAAGCATCATCTTCTCAGTAGTCAGTAGCAGTTATAGCGAGATGCGCTACGAAACGATAGATAATGAGTTCGAGAAGATGACTGCTGCAACTGTCAATCTCAAAGATCTCAAAGATCTTAAAGTCAAGAAGCAAGCAGCGACTGCATATAAACAGTTTAAAGCACGCTCAAATGTTCATATCAATCTTCATTTCAAGATCATTGCAACTGAATATGTTACTTCAAACAACGTCAATGTTCTGATTGAAAAGAACAAGCATAAGTACGTTGTATATTGAGTTTTATAATGAGATAGTTTCTAATTATCAAAACAGATTCTTTAAACAGACTGTGACTCAAATCAACTTTCGTGATGTTGAAAAAGCTTTGCTTATGAAAGAAAATTTACAGCAGATCATTCGCTTTGCCAGACTGAAAGCATTTGTCATCTCAGATTCAAGCTTGATCAGATCTCTTCACACAATCTTCAAGACTTGTTTCAAACTACTTACAAGCATCTCATCGTTGTTCGAGACTTACAATGCAGAGATTGAACGCGATTTCAAAGTCTACAATGAAGAATTAAGTGAGAAATCTTGTATTGAGATAATCTCGAACAGACATCATCTTGAACTCAGAGCGTTTAGCTGCATTTCACTCAAGTACGCAAAGAAACAATGCAACTTTTCAATTCATTCTTCAAAAATTGATTCAGACTCTCAATTCGCAATCTCACTTCGTTAAGCTTTCGCTCGAAACTATCAAATGCACAATATGTTTCAATTTGACAATGCTTTCTTTCAATGATGTAAAAAAATCAGCTTCACTGACGAGTATGTTCTCAATCTATCTTCATCGAAATTTAAATAATGTCAACTGACTTTTCATAGTGTAACTGAACATCATGTCACGTTTTTCTTCGATGACTTTATCTCTATTCAAATGAATCAGCTGACTCGACTCAACGCGATTTTACTTCATTACAGTTTCTCTGATAAATGTCAAATGTTCGCAAATGTCAATTCTGTAATCAATTTATCTCATAGTGATCATGTTCTTCATCATTCTTTACTATATCTTTCAAAGAAACAGATGATGATAGACTTATCAGCAATCAAGACAGAAAAAATCTATATTCTTTTCATGAAGAAGACATTGAGTGCTGATGACTTTGCATACAGCTTGCAAATAGGCGAAAAGCATCTTCTGCTTCATGTAAACATGAATGTTGAATTTTTGTGAGAAGTCGAGCGAGTGAAAATTATGAAACAAGTTACGTTCTGCGTAAAAGATAATTGTCTGAGCTTGTCAATGATTGATTTTGAGAGCAAAGAATTATCTTGTATGAACAGTTTTAATATGTTTTCTTCATGATCATGACATCAGACATTGCAAAGACTTACTCGCTGATTGCTAGAATATGCTGACTGATATTGAATTACGTTTATAAAGAATATTTGAAATGATTTAATGATGTTCAGATCAAATATGATCTGTCTCTCATGCGTGAAATAATTTTTAGAGTTCAAAGAAATGATTTTTCAAGCGCACAATTTCTTTTTCTGAGAAAATTCATCTTTTTCATCATTCATCATCTTTTACCATCACTCATCATCTTCTTCACTTCATCGCATTTCTTCTCATAAGCAATATTCATCGTCATCGTTCTCTTCTCAAATGTCAGATCATTTGATCTCTGCTGTTCATGACACACGAAAGTTGAATGCATCAAAATTCATGTTTTACATAGATTGAGAAGTTTCTTCTTGAACGAGAACGTCAACATCAATGCATCAGTCTTCATATCTACGATCGAAGCTTCAAGAAAGAGATAAGTCTCTGCATGTCTACGACGTTACAGAATCTTGAAAGAACTAATAAGAAGCGACAGAGCATCAAACATCATGAACAGATGTTGTTTCTTTTTCTCTTGATCTTCACTCTGAGTCTACAGAGTCTTCATAATGCTTGTGCTCAAGTTCTACGATAGATACTGCAAACTGTAACAATCTCAGATTAAAACCTATTGCGAAGAGCAGAGAAGCATCTCAAGACTATGAGAAGAAATCTTCTGATGTTTTCAGTCATCTCGTCACATCTCAGAGCATTCTTCACAAGTCGTACAGCAGTTCTTGACAGTATCAACATCATGTGTATTGACGTGAACATTGTCGCAGAATGTCTGATCATCTTCTCACACATATATTTTTGTCAATTTTTTTATTCACTATAATTTTCTGCTGTATATAGCTGAAACCTCTATATAATCTTCTCAAGCCTTCTGATCTTCTTCGCGCAATGCGTACATTTCTTCATATGCGCTCATCAATCGATGATGACGTTCAACTTCTCAGTCTCTGTCGCGAAATTCACAGTTTTGATGTGAAAATCGATTTTCAAAGAAGAGAATCTTAAAAATCGATTTTCACATCAAAATTGTGAATTTCGCGAATTTTCGAGCGATCGCAATTTACGATTCAATCTCTCTTGTTTCTTGTTTCTGACTCTTCATTCATCTCTCAATTCTTTGAGTTCTGTCATTCATCAGACAGTTTGATAAGAGATTCATTTTGAAACATCTGTCATGTGAATATTTCAATGAATCATGCTTACTCTTTCTAAATAGTAAGTCTTGCGAGCTGATGAAACTTCTGATGTCAAACATTCTCTGTTGAACAAGATAGCAGATGAAACGTTTTATCTTCATATGTCAGCTACGAACGCTGATTCTGCTTACAGATAATTCTGCAAGAGAAGATTATGTCTTTTTCAACTTGAGAAGCTACATATGCTGATCATCACAACTCATGTTTAAATCTTTTCAACTTATACTCAACATGTTTCAGAAATATTATTGATAATAAAGATCATACTATTAATCAAAGCATCAAGTTGCAGATTTGAATAGCGATGAGAGAAATAGCACTGTATGAACTTGTTGAGATTTCAAGACAAGCAGATGAGAATGATGAAACAGTAAATAGATAGATAGATTTAAATATCAAGTATCACATTATATTACAGATATCAAGTACAATCTTGATATGTATAATGAAAATTTCACATACTCATCTGCTTTGAAGTTTGTGTGCATGAGGTTTGCAGATGATCATTTTTGTAGAAAGATTATTTGAAGATTTTGTGATGATTTTTTCAAAACATTTGTATTTCAAAACATTTGTAATTTTAAATTTACTGCTGTTCTTTACAAGTAGTAGTTTTTCTTTATCTTCTTTTCATACAGATGATAATTTTTAAAATTATCATATTTGTTTTTAATCTTTCATTTTATGACTGATAATGAGATTCATCTGTACATGATGTTGACTACAAATCTTTTGATTCTATTCTGTGTTTAAATAGAAGTCAAAAGAGTCAAGAGATCTCAATTCGACACAGTTTAAACGATGTTAGAACGTTGCGTGATCAGAAAAGTCATCATGCAGAGTTTTCACTCATGCGACAACATCTTTTCTAACAGTCACAATCAATCTACGAAGAAGATTAATGACATGTCGATGTCAGTAAGAGATGAAAAGATACTACTAGTGAAAAAGACAATTCAGATGAAGAGTTTGCGAGTTGTGACTACAAGTGATCGAAGAATTTGCAACTCGTCGACTGTGTTGATATCAAAACGTCTTCATCACATTAACAGTGTCATCAAGTAATTGATGAAAAGATATCAGATAGAATAGTCATCTCAAGTATTGAAAGACGTGACTACAATGCTTGAAGAAGTAGTGACTTGTCGATCACGCTGATATACTGAGAAGACTTGAGCTCACCTTCTTTACTTGACGTCAAGTCATTCATTTATTCACGTGGAAAATCGAGAGCTCAAGAGAACGATCAGAACGCATTCTCTTTCATTGATCAGAGTCAAACATTGAACGATTGCAATCGCACATCTATACTAACAATTCATTCAACGTCTACGTGACATAAGTCAAATCAAAAGAAGAAAAGAGTTACTCAGTACAATCACACTCTATCTTCTCATCATGTATATCTCTCTTTCATCACATATTTCTCTGCTCAATGAATGACAATCATTGAGTAAGAGAACACAGCTCTATGTACATTACAATCATGAGCATCACGAGTGCAAAGAAAACGTCTTTCGTCTTTGAATCGAAGATCGAATCAAAACATTGTTGTATAGAATATTGTCAATGAAGAGCAAAGCAAAGATGATGTGTCATAATTAAACAGCACAGACACTTTCATCAAGAGTTTACTTGAGCATCATACGCTGAATAGAAGCTATAGATTCATTACTTGATAACACAGTGTCAATCTCATTGTTTCGACTGCGCAAAGCAGTCGTATAGATGACAAGTGATTTTCTCTCTCAGAGAGTTTTGTTCACTCGATATAAATAGCATAGAGTTTCTCATGAGTCGAGTCTAAATCGATGTCACAAGAATGTATGAATTACAATTACAATTACAATTACAATTACAATCTTTCATTTTATAAAACTATCATTGAGCACATCTGTAAAAATGATCTTCGTAAAAAAAAATTGATCTGTCACTACTTTAATTACAGAACTCTTTGCTTTTAACTGAACTTTAAAATATGTTTCTATTTGAATGATTACATCTTCTGCTTTTACTATTGCTTCAACAAACTCATCTGATAATGTGTTTTAAAAAGAGCAAGTTCATCTCAGTCTTTTACATCTTCAAAGACGACGTTCATGCACATCTTTGTGAACTCAATGCGAAAATAATCGTTCTCAAGTACTGTTTCTTTTCATCAGTTTTGATATATGACGATCAGATGAAGCATATGCATGTGTATATATTGATTGAAATACTGCATATTGACAATTCTCATTTATCGAGCTGATAAAGCTAGAGACACGCTAGTAGAGTTTTCACCTTCTTTCTTCTAGATAGACTTTTGTTCAGCTTCAACCTATCTATCAAATGCTTTCATTTGATCTCATATCATCAATGATGTTAACATAAAGCATTGCTTCTCTAATATTTATTAATGTTCATTATCTCAGTCTCAAAAACGATAAAGAGCGTCATTCTTAACTTACAAGTATGATGATAAACATCATAATCGATTGACATGATCGCAAGAGAGCTGATCAGACCTGCTATATATTCACAAAATGATCATTGAGCAGATTGATCGTTAAAATTATTGATAGAGATATTCATTCTAGCATGATTCTGAATTCAAGAAAAAGAATATTAAATTTCTTTTAATTGAATGTTGTTTTGCAGCAAACATAAAATAGTATAGAGAGAAACTCAGAAAATGTTATGAGTGTATTAAGGCTGAAGCTCTAATCAATTCACAGTGAACGCTAGCAAGTTCACTGCATATTGATTAGAGCTAGTCTACGATCTAGTCTACGATTTAGCCTACGATCTGACTCAGATTTGACTCAGATATGACTCAATTTCTTTTTTCTTTCTCAATCTTTTCTTCATCTACATCACATTCTTTCTGTGTCACAACATGTTCTCTTCAAGTCTAGCGCAGTCTTTGAACATTACATAAATAAAAGTTCTTGTATCACTCTTCTTCTGTATTCTTAATGTTCAGTTATAACTATCTCTAAAGATCAAGCATTATTAATCTCGTTCTTCACTGATTGAATCATCTAGACACGATCTCAACATTACATTAAGAATTCATTAATCACATGATACTGATCTCATTACTCATTCAACATACTCATTCAGATAAAATGAGTTTAAAGAAATTCATTTATCTGATGATTAATGCAATTGAAAGATAGAACAACACTAGAGAATTGAATAAAATCAACAACAAGACTGTTTGAATTGTTAAACTACTTATTGTTCATTAAGTACATAAAGTTCATTCAATTAAACTGATCATTGAGTTGAGTTTCAATATCAATCTTCTGACTTGACTCGAGTACTTGATATCAATCTTCTGACTTAATTTAAATACTCGATTTCAACATTCTGATTCAACCTGATATTAATCTCAAGTCAATATCAGATTCGAGTTCTTGACTCGACTCATCAAGAAATCGAAAATGACATCAAATGTCAAGATTTACTATTTTTGAATCTATTACGTCATTATATTTGAAAGACTTACGTGAAACAAATGAATTTATTTCTCTTCTCGTTGTTTGCATTATCTTGTTGCATTATCAATAAAATATATTGCAAAATGTCTGATTCTGATAAGACATATGAATTATCAAGATCTTCGATCGAGAAAGAATCTAATTTCTCGATCATTCATTCATTTACTTTCAGTAGTCTTTATTCTAATGAATTCACAAGTCAAGATTCATGAAACATTAATCAGAATTTCGTTGAAAAGAAATGAACTCTTCAAGAAGCGATGAATAGAATTTATCACGATACTTCTCTTCTAATATTAAGAGAGAATAATCAGTATGTTGAGTGAAGTGCTGATATCAATGCTCAATTTCAGCAATGATGACTACAGATGTCTGTTGACGAAAGTGTCATCAATAAGACTTAAAGAAAGATAGATAATTCACTTTGAGCTAAGAAGATCGAAGTAAATAAACAATTCAACATCTGAAACAAGTTTATTCAAATGATCTCAATGTTGAAAGAATATTCTAAGATTTCATGCAAGAATTGTCTTAAAATTCTAGATCATTCTATGACTATTGATGAATCTAGTACGTTCAATATGATCAAGCATTTCAAGTCAAATGCTTGTCAGAAACGAAAATGATTCAACTCTCTTTCACAGCTTGAAATATCTTTCGATCATGTAAGTTCAATATGATAATGCAAATAGATAATGCAAAGTTGATGTATTTATAGAAGAAAAGTCATATCAACTTATCATCTCAATTCAATCAACAAAATTGAAAAAAGATATTGTGTCAAATCTTCGTTGCATTGAATTTGTTTTTTTGAATCATCAAAAACAAGCATTTTCAACAGTTACTACAAATGCTTCGTTCAAAGATTACTCTTGTGCATTGCACTAAATTGTTAAACATAATTTTCTCGAAATATGATGAAATTCAAACAAAGATAAAGCAAGACTTAAAAGAGTCACAACAGATTTTTATTGCATTGAATGCATGATTTAGTTCTCAAAAAGTCGCTTATCTGAAAGTTTTAATATATTGAATGAATGCTACATTTCAATATCGTGAACATTTCATTGAATTTACGTCTCTTCAAGTTGAGCATACTGATTGTCATTTGATGCAAGAGCTGTTCAAGATTTTGAATATATACAACATCAAGAATAAGCTTTTCAACGTTATTATTAATAATGCAAGCAACAATGACATTCTAAAGAAGAAGTTTGAAAGAGTGCTCAATCAACACGACATTTCATGAAATAGAGCACAAAACTCAATATCTTGTATGACTCATATCATTAATCTAATGACTCAAGAGTTTATCAAAGCTATTGAATCAGAAACTTTGAATGACAATCTCGTTGTGTCATTGAATGATGATCAAGTCGAGAATGTAATCACAAGCAATGATCTTTGCACTGTTGTCAAGAAGATATTTATCAAGATGATAATGCAAAAAGATAATGCATTTACTAATTGATGAAACAGATTCGCGCTATTACTATTGCTATCAACAGTTCTTCTCAACGAAAGCTTCGCTTTTTAAAGCTGCAAGCAACAAGATCTTGAAAATTGATACAAGATATTTGCATTCGCTGAAACTTTATCTATTTGATGTTTCGATGTGCATATCAACTGCGTGACATAATTGATACATGAATTGAGAAATTCTTGACAGATGCAAAGATTCAAGCTATTTGATTAAAGAAAAACAAATGATCACTAGTATTACTTATTGACAACATGTTAAATTCTTTCTACGAGCTAACTCTGATCATATTTAGAATCATCAATGTTGATATACATTTAGAATTTTGAATGTTTGATGCTCTTTTCAATCATCTCAATGTTATTGAGACAATAGTACGTGATAATGCATGTACTTCACAAGCACTTGTTCTTCGAGCTTGCGAACTAACTTTTAACAAGCTTGCAAAGTACTATTTCAAGATGAAGAGCAAAGATGAACTGATATACAATCTTGCTATGATTTTAAATTCTACTTAAAAGCTGAATTTGTATCAAGATTGAAACATAAATGAGAATGATTCTCATTTTTATTACGACAAGTACAGAAAAGAGTTCAAGAACTATTTTTATCATCATTATGAAGAGAGAACTACAATTGCAGAAGTCAGAACACAAGTGACTAGTGATGTTGATCAGATAATGCAATATGATAATGCAATTGATCATTTGTTAACAATGTTATAGTTTGTTGTGATGATTACATGAACTCTTCTTCAAAGAACTTAACGTCACTCTGTATCTGTTAGTGAAGATGATTGATATCTTTGCACTGACACTATTGTTGAGAAGTTTTCAACATGAGAGTATTGAAAAGACAACGTCTTGAACTATTCAAGATTGACTCAAATGACTAAGAATGTTCTTTCATGTTCAATATTCTCTGTAAATATTGAATGAATATTCAGTCTTGCAAGAAGAGTTTGTTGATGAAATTGATCACAAATGACTTCAGAATCAGTTGAACAGATAATGCTTCTCAAGTATTATAATCGTATCATGAACTTGAATTCTGAGAAGACTATCATTGAAGCATGAAATATTTATTGTAGAGAAGAAGATAAAGATAATGCAATTGATGAATCTGATGATTCTTTCAAGACAGATTTGCAAAATGTTTTACATTTTATTAGTGTTTAGATGTTCAATATCATTTCATTCGAAGTTGCTTTTGCATTGTCAATGTATATAGTATGATAATACACTTATGAGATAATGCAAAGAGATAATGCAGTTCATAAAGTGTATTACTATGCTAGATAGCTTGATTTGATCAAGTTATCACGAATGCTATTTCTATTCATGACTCAACTGAATTTCAAGATTACGCATTAAAGTCTTCACGAGTATCAAATTTCTCTGCTGAATGATTACTCGCTTAACATGAATAGCAAGAAGATTGCTATCTGCATATGTAAAGCATGATATCAGTAAGTGTTGTAAAACATCAAGAGTAATGCAAATGAGTAATGCACTTACTGACAAGAAATTCACATAGAAACGCTTCTGTGATCTTCTGAAGAGCAAGCAGTGTTGAAGTCTGAATTTTATAGTTTGCATCGCTTATTATCTGACTCATTTTGTTTGTATCAGTCTCATTCTGCATGATTTCATGAACTACTCTTTCGAATGAGATTTTCAATATCAACAAATTTGCATCTCTCTGATAACGACGTATCTCTTGAAGTGCAATGATTTCTGACTTTCATTTTCTCTTTGACTGTCGTGATAAATTAGCTGTTGATAGCTTGATGCATTATCTGTTTGCATTATCTTCTCAATTCTATTTATCTTGCTTTCAAGCAAGATTTTGCTTTCAGACATGATTTTATGATCTTGTCTTGATTCTTTCTTAATTCAATTTAACGAATATTTATCATCACGAGTTGACTTTTTCAAATCATCATGCAATGCATCTTCGCTCGACTTTCGTTTTAAATCAAGTCTGTCAGCAATGCGTAACAAGAAATGCATTATCTAAATGCATTATTTGTCTGCTTGCAACGCATCATGAATATGATGTAGATTATTTGATCATGATTTGAAAAGTTGTGATAATTGAGTAGAAGATAGCGATAATTGAGTAGAATGAGAGCAAAGTGAAGTACGATGTCAACAAGAGATGATGACTGAATAAACTGTGTTAATAGTATTACTTTTATGATGAATGTGTTGATTGTATCACTATTATGATGAATGTGTTGATTGCATCACTGAGATGATGATTGTGATGATTGCAGCTCTAAGATAATGAATGAATTTCAAAATTTAGCTTTAACTTTAATTTATCTACATCTTACATCTATTTTAACACTAACTTTATCTACACTTCATGTTTATTCTAACTCTAACTTTATCTACGTTTCACATCTATTTTAACTTTAACGTTATTTACGTCTTACATCTCTTCATTGAATTCATCTATTGTGACTAGGAAAAAGCACTTCAACATCACTATCAGATAAGAAGATTGTTATGCATTATTTATATGCATTATCATTGAGACTAATCAAGATCGCAGAATGTTCAATCTATTTATCAAGTTGCAATTCATTGCGAGTAGAAATTGAGTCGTTGAATGAGACAAAGATCAAAAAATTCTTTATATCAAGCAAAATGTTGATCGAGTCGCTCTTCACAAGCAACTGACAAAGCTGAGAATCATCAGCGTATATCAGAAAGTCTTGAAAGAGAAGCAGATGAACATGAAGAGCAATATGCAAGATATGATCACAGATGATCAAGTGAAAAAGAGACTACATGATAATGCATTTGAGTAATGCATATGTGTTTCAAAAGCTGATGATATAATAGCTCAATGCTTTGAGATGAATTTAATGAAGAAGACAAGAGAGAAGAAGATTGCAAAGCGAGCGAATCTTGAAGCGATAGTCATGAAGACGACGTTTAATACTACTTTTACTGTCAATGTATATACTGTGTTTGATGTAAAAGACAAGACTAACGTATGAATTAGACTATTGCATCACAAGATGAACTTGAAATGAATATTTCAAAATACATGATATTTATCATTGAACTAATTCAGCAACGAATTTTACATCATGACGAATTGAATGACTTGAAGACAATGAATGATTCAGATGTCATACAAGAATTTGACAAATTCATGAGCGCATTCTCGAGTGAAAAAAATGCGATCGATAGAAAGATAGTTAAGTCACTAGATTCAACAGATGATCAGTCTGATGATATCATTGAGATTGACAACGATGACAAGAAGATGAAATTTAGCAAGAGAGATGATGATGCAGATATGATTGAGAACGAGAACAAGTACAATGAGAAGAAGAAGAATGAGAAGAAGAAGAAGAAGAAGAAGAAGAAGAATTCTGAGATAATAGTTATCTCAGATTAGCAGTAGTAAATGAACAAGCATGAATTTTCTTTCATCAATTGCATTATTCTGTTGCATTATCAGACATTCAGATAGATATTAATAGTACTTTGCTTCATGTCTTGACGAGTCGAGTCGAGTATTTCAAGTCAATACTTGATCTCAATCTTCTGACTCAACTTGAATACTTGAATCGAATCTTCTGACTTGACTCAAATACTCGAGTCAAGAATTCTGACTTGAATCAAGTCTTAACGAGTTGAATACTTGATTCGAACTCAAGTACTCGACTTGACGCGATCAGTCTACATTCAATTATGAAAATCATGATAAAGAATCTTTGTGAATTGCTCAAGAATCAAATTGATTGATAAATTCTATCAAAATCATGTTTAAATAATACAATCAATGAAGATCAGAATTGATAGTGCTTAATCTTTAAAGATAGTTATAACTGAATATTAAGAATACAGAAAAAGATTGATATAAAAGCTTTTATTTATGTAATGTTCAGAAACTGTGCTAAACTTGAAAGAAATATGTTTATGACACAAGAAAAATGTGATGTGTTATGAATATGTCAGAATTGATTAAAGCTAGTCAATGATTTAGTCGAGATTTAATCTAAATCTGACTCAAATTTGACTCAGATATGACTCAGCATCTTTTCTTTTCTTTAGCATTTTCTAATCAGCTTCTATTGTCTTCTAGATAAACACACTTCTTTGTGTTACAAGTGATCAACAAATTTCTATGACAAAAACATTTCTTTGTGTTGCAAACATCTTTCAAATCAACATTTTTCTTGTGTTTCAACACGTTTTCTTTGAGACTAGCGTTGATCTGAGTAACTACTATATAAAGCATGTTCTTCTTGTCTTTTGTATCTTCTTTCTTCTGTATTCTTAAAGTCTTAGTTATAACTATCTTTATAAATTAAACATTTTAGTCATGCACGCACTCTGATTAGTTTCTAGACATGATCTCAACATTACTTTAAGAATTCATTAATCACATGATACTAATTTCATTATTCATTCAAGTTCACTCAACTGACAACAAGATGAATATAAAGAAATTTGTGTATTTAATAATCAACAACATCAAAAGACAAAACAACATCAAGAAATTAATAGAATCAATGAGAATATATAATCATGTGATTGCTAAAGAATTTATCGCTCAGTCAGTAGCATCAGTTCAAATCGATTAATAAAATCAATGATAAAGAATCTTTGTTGATTGCTTGAGAATCACAAAAAGATTTCTTCAAATCAGCAACATTCTTCTTTAAAGACTAAAACACTAGAACAACAATCTCACTACATACTATTGAGCATCATTCTTCGCTCGATCATCAATTCTTCACTATGACTTGATTATCTGTGAACAATCTCTTCAAGAATAATCAAAGTTCTTATTTTTTTGACACTATAAATTCAGTCATTTATTCTGAGTTATCATCTTGCATATCAAAATATCTTAGAATCAATGTTGTACAAAAACATTAATACTCTTTGTCTTACTTTCAGACTTTCAATGAATCTTATGAAGTTTTTACTTCATAAAATATAAAAAATGTAAAGCAGCTACAACATTGAGTTGAACAAGACTCAGAAGTTTTTCTTGAAGATTTGAACAATCTTTGAACTCAACAAAATCTAAACGTGAAAGCTTGTGAGTTATTTAACAAGATATTAAGCGAATAAATATGAAAGACTTGTTTCAAAAAAATAAATAAAGTCAAAGAATATTCAAATCAATTAAATCAGATGTTTCAAAATTAAGTAATTGAATTGCAACATCAACTGCAATCATTTAAAGAAGTTACTTCTTTTTCTTTTACTCTGTTTAATTTCTTCAAGCGATCTCAAAAGCTTTCAAATTCATCTTTGTTTATTGATGAAAAAGAATTTATCTGAAATGATTGACAAGAAAAGATTCGTGATAAGCTAGAAATCAACGTCAATCATTTTGATATCAATAAAGTTATTCTGATCTACGTTTACTTCAGAATCAAAAAAGATGCAGTCAAAGTTATTTTAGCTTAACATTAACAAGATTCATTGAATCTTTATGTCATAGTCAATGATTTGTTAAATGAACTTGCTCAACTTTACAATGATTTTGACAAAGAGACAAACTTTCGAAGAGAATACACTAATCTCACTCAAGAAAAGAGCAAATTCAATGAATTTTATTCAATGTTTCAGCGTCTGTTGTTAGAGATTAGCATAGAGCGAGTCATATGAGTGTCATTTAACTAATAGATAAATGCTAAGAAAGAAAAGTATCTACAGAATAGAACTTGCAGCTTATATGTGTGTTTCTGATCTTTACGCTAGGCTCGAAAGAGTTGACGTCTTACACAGATGATGCAGAAACTCGATGACATCATCTCTAGCTCGAATGCTTACTAGACTCAATTAGAAATAATCGAGATCGAGAATAAAGTCGAGAATAGATTGAGAATAGAGTCGAGAATAGATCGAGAATAGAGTCGAGAATAGATCGAGAATAGAGTCAAGAATAGATTGAGAATAAAGTCAAGATCATAACATCTGTTCTCTTATTTGAAATATCATAACAAATAGTTAATCATTGATTTACAAAACAAGATAGTTTATCATCTTCATGCAACTTGAAGTAGTCAGTTGATTCAGTCAGAATCTTTTAATGAAATTTGTAGTTATTTGATTCATTTGAACAATGAGCATTGAGTCATGAATGACATCAAAGAAAAGAAATTCTTGATCAAAGTCAGAAAGCAAGTCATCTTTGCTGAGAAACAAGATTCATTGAATTTCTATAGAAAGATTGAAGTCATTACACTCATCGATTATTCAAAGTCGTGTGACGTGATTTTAACTAACGTCAAAAACATTGATTTACAAGCTGAAATCTGTTTCATCTGTCACAAATCAGATCATACTTTTAAAGAGTGCTCTAATTGATTGAAAGTCAATGCATTAAAAAATGATGAGTTTAATTGATTTACATCAAACTCTGAGTTCAATTCTGATTCAAAAAACTAACTATTTCTTTCAGAATTATTGAAGAGATAGAAATCATATCTTTGTGCAGTCAAATCAAAGTTCTATTGAAAGAAAACTATTTTAAAAAGTTATTTCTGTTAGAAGTCAGCATAAAGTGAGTCATATGAATGTCATTTAACTAATAGATAAATGCTAAGAAAGAAAAGTATCTACAGAAAAGAACTTGATTCTTATATGTATGTTTCTCAGCTTTATGCTAGACTTGATTGAGTTGACATCTTACACATATGATGCAGAGTTTCAATGACATCACTTCTAGCTTGAATGCTCACTAGACTCAATTAGAATGAACTCAAGACGAAGATTAGAAAGAATAAATAAAGACTAGAATTGTAACATTATTCTTTCTTCTTGACTATTCATGTTTGCATGAATGTTATTTCTTAGTGCGCTTTTCTTGAATATTTGATATGAAAGTCATCAATCATCTTTTGAGCATTCATAAATTCATTGTCGTCAGCGTTATATCAGTTAAGATCATTGTCATAGCTCTTTCATTTGACTCAATATTGAAGTCATCTTTAATATCATCAAGAGTTCAATATATCATCAATTTCTCATTCATCTTCATCATTTATCACTATTGATTCTGAGAGTTTATTCTTCTAATCAGACAGAAAGTTATTAACGACGAAACAAAGAAGTTCTGAATGAAATACATCATGTATATGCATAGTTTCAAGTAGTTTCAATTTATAGAATAAGTCAATGAAATCAATGATCTGAAAAGAGTTAAGAATCTTGTCATTCAATTTTTTGAAGAATTTTGCTGTAATAATGTTTTGTTCATTCAGAAACATTCTTGATTCAATCTTGTAATTGATCTTCTTTCTATGCTTGTTAACTTGATTCATCATTTGTTTTCATGTTTTGATCAGAACTTCATAAGCGAAGATCAATATCTTGTTCATTTGTTCAAATATATTCTTGACTCGATCAATTTGCAAACATTCGCAAGTGCTTTCATACTTGATGATGTCAGAGTTGAAGCTCATACAAGAATGAAAGTTCTTGTTCATGAAGAAGAAAATTAAGAAAATAACTGAGAACAAGACGTTATTATTGACAAACTCAATCATGAATAGTCACTTAAATCAGTCGTTCTGCATATATAAACAGAAGAATCAAAAGTATCATTTGATGTTTTGATTGACTTATTCACTTTGATTGTTGATCTGAAAATGATAAATGATGAATAATCAAAGAAAAATGCTCAGTCATTTGCAAAGAAACTTTCATAGTATAAAGATGAATTGCGAATCTCAATTAGATACTATGAAGCTTGATAAATCATGAGTTTAATATACTCATTGAATCAGCATTTCAGCTGTCTTTTCGACTATGATATTTTCATCATCAATAATGTAAGAGATATAATGTCTTTCTTTTGACAATCTGCAGATAACAGTCAGAATAACGTTGTAGTTGTACAAATCAAATAAATTGATAATGAAGTTCATTGCTATGTCTTGTCATCGCTGTTTAGATATTAATAAAGATTAAAGCAAGTTATTTGATTTATTTCTAGATGTTTTTGAACGTTGACAGATATAGCAGTTTTGAATATATTAATTTATCGTTTTTCGCATGAATGATCAATAGTAGTTTCGCTTTATGACTTTCACAGTTCTAAAAATATCAGAATGATCAACTGATGATTGATTATGCATCTCACGAATCAGATTCATTTGTAGAAGCTCGTTGAACAAGACTCATAGCTAATTATCATGATACAAGATTTCATTCTGAGTTCAACAATTCTTTAATTTGATATCTTCATATTGTGTCTCATCTCTTGCTATCACTTCGCGAAGTAACGTACAATTCTTGTCGATTTCATTAATCTCATTAATCTGTTTATAGATTGATTCATTAATGTTCTTCTTTAAATCAGCAATTTTCATTTGATTTAAAGTCAAAATAGTGATTCATTGATAGTGAATGCACTCATCTTCTGAATCTCTGAGCATGACGTCAGCTTGATGAGTTAATGCATTGATCTTAATGTTTTGTTTGTCAGATCAATACATTATTCTGAAGTTGAAATCAGCGAACTTCTAAACTCAATGCATCTGATGTTTGCTCAGCTTTTTATCTTTCATCAACGAAATGAGCGCTTGATAATTGATGAACATCTTGATAGAAATGTCAGTTAACTTCAGTTCAAGTCATCAGTGTTCAAATGCTCAAATGATGATCAAAAGTTTTTTATCATATATTTTGTAGTTGCATTCAGCAGAAAACATGTTCTTGCTATAGAAAACAATTGAATGTAATACTTCTTCATCATCATATTGAGAGAAAACTTCATCATTGACGTAGTTGAATAAGTCAATTTCAAGAATAGTCTTACGAGTTTAATCAAAGTGACGTAGTATAGAAGTCTTGATCATACGTCTCTTCATATATAGACTAATCATATCGAGTCAAGTCATCGAGATCGAGTCGAGTTCTTGACTCGTCAAGACTTGATTCAAGTCAGAATTCTTGACTTGAGTATTTGAGTCAAGTTGAGATGTTCAGTCTGAGTATTCAAATCAAGTCAGAGAGTTAAAATCAAGTATTGATTCGAAATTTCCGACTTGACTCGTCAAGACATGAAGATAAATAGATAAATATTCTATTATGACTCTCTATTATGACTTTCTATCATGACTTTCTATCAAATAGTCTTCATGTTCTTTTATCATAGCTTCTCTTCATGACTTTTCTTCATGACTTTTCTTCATGACTCTTCTTCATGACTTCTCTTCATGACTTTTCTTCATGACTTTTCTTCATGACTCTTCTTCATGACTTCTCTTCATGACTTTTCTTCATGACTTTTCTTCATGACTTTTCTTCATGACTTTTCTTCACGACTTTCTACCATGTTTCTCTATCATAGCTTTTCTTCATAGCTTTCTACCATGTTTTTCTACCATAGCTTTTCTTCATGACTTCTCTTCATGACTTTTCTTCATGACTTTTCTTCATGACTTTTCTTTATGACTCTCTATCAAACAGTCTTCATAGTTTTCTTCATGACTTTCTATCATAGCTTTCTATCATAGCTCTCTATCAAAGCTTTCTATCAAACAATCTTCATGTTTCTCTTCATGTTCTTCTTTATGACTTTCTATCAAAAAGATAATGCAAAAAGGTAATGCAAAGGCGAAAAATCGGAAAAATTTCTATATTTAGCTCTCTTGACATCATATTCAATTGCTTAATGAGTTGAGTCAAGTCAGCAAGTTCTGACTCAGCTTGAGATTGATATCAAGTCAAATTGAGATGTTCAACTCAAGTATTCAAGTTGAATCGAGATGTTTAACTCAAGTACTTGAATTGAGTCGAGATGTAGATATGAAAACTCGACTCGATGATCAGTTTATTTATATGATCAAAGACAATCTGATAAACTTTATTTCATTCAAATATGATTTTTTTTAAGTGAATTAAATTATTGAATGAACAATCTTCGAAAAGTTCTTGATGAAGCATTGATAGAAATTGCAAAAGTTAATGAAGAACTGTAATTGTAATTGTAATTGTAATTGTAATTCATACACTCTTGTGACATCGATTTAGACTCGATTCATGAGAAACTCTATGCTATTTATATCGAGTGAACAAAATTCTTTGAGAAAGAAAATCACTCGTCGTTTATACGACTGCTTCGCGCAGTCGAAACAATGAGATTGACACTGTGTTATCAAGTAATGAATCTATAGCTTCTATTCAGCGCGTGACGCTCAAGTAAACTCTTGATGAGAATGTCTGTGCTGTTTGATTATGATGCATCATCTTTGCTCTGCTCTTCATTGATGATATTCTATACAACGATGTCTCGATTCAATTCTCGATTCAAAGACGAAAGATGTTTTCTTTGCATTCGTGATGCTCATGATTGTAACGTACGTAGAGCTGTGTTCTCTTACTCAATGATTGTCATTCATTGAGCAGAGAAATATGTGATGAAAGAGAGATGCACATGATGAGAAGATAAAGTGTGATTGTACTGAGTAATTCTTTTCTTCTCTTGATTTGACTTGTGTCACGTAGACGTTGAATGAATTGTTAGTATAAACGTGCAATCACAATCGTTTGATGTTTGACTTTGATCAATGAAAGAGAATGCGTTCTGATCGTTTTCTTGAGCTCTCGATTTTCCACGTGAATAAATGAATGACTTGACGTCAAGTAAAGAAGGTGAGCTCAAGCTCTTTCAGTATATCAGCGTGATTGACAAGTCACTACTTCTTCAAGCACTGTAATCACGTCTCTCAATACTTGAAACGACTATTCTATCTGATATCTTTTCATCAATTACTCAACGACACTGTCGATGTGATGAAGATGTTTCGATATCAACGCAGTCAACGAGTCGCAAATTCTTCGATCACTTGTAGTCACAACTCGCAGACTCTTCATCTGAGTTGTCTTTTTCACTAGTAGTATCTTCTCATTTCTTACTGACATCGACATGTCATTAATCTTCTTCGTAGATTGATTGTGACTGTTAGAAGAAATGTTGTCGCATGAGTGAAAACTCTGCATGATGACTTTTCTGATCACGCAACGTTCTAACATCGTTTGAACTGCGTTGAATTGAGATCTCTTGACTCTTTTGACTTCTATTTGAACACAGAATAGAATCAAAAGATTCGTAGTCGACATCACGTACAGATGAATCTCATTGTCAATCAATGAAGAACTGTATTTGAGTAAAATTATTGAGTGTAAATTAATCAATGACTGTTTGTATTTTTCAAGAATTCATCTTCAGTTTTTTGATTAACATCAAAAGTTTTAGAAAGATGATTTTCTGCATATGAAACTTGCATTTATTTATGTTTATCTGTAGATCAATCTTTCGTAATCGATGCAAGATTAATTGTACATGTCATTTGTGTTTTTTTAAGAACTTGCTGTAGATGATAATATCATCTAGATAGATTTAACAAAACTAATGTAAATATTTGAACAACACATCATTCATATAATGTTAATACTTGATAAAATGTTGATTCATTGATTAATTCAAAGAGCATTACATGATATTTGTATGAGTTGAAGAAAGTAATAAAGATAGTCAAATCTTTGCTATCTGAGTGCATATGTAGTTTGTTGAACATGACAATGATGTTTAATCAAGTCAAATACTTGCTTTCTTGTATACAAGTAAGAGTCTCATTTATCAATGACAAAGAATAATGATCTCATTTAATTAAAGCATTGAGCTTTTTATAATTAATGCAGAAATGCAGACTTTCGTCTTTCTTTTTGATGAATAAAATAAGCGAAATGTATGATGCAAAGCTGAAGAAAATGAACTCTTTGTTTAAATGATTAATCAGATACTTCTTTATCTTCTGAAGTTTGTGATTGAACATCTGATAAAGTTTGCTTTGAAAAAATGTTTCTTCATTGATCAACTCAATTTGATGATCATAGAAATGATGAGATGATAGCTGATCAATCATAGCTTGATTGAACATGTTTAAATAGTTATGATACTTGAAGAAGAGCTTGACTTTGATCTCTTCAAGAGTCTTGACGTGTGAAAACTTATGTAAATTCACTTCTTCAAGCTTATTTTCAACTGTAGTTATGAGTTAATTAATTTTCAAAATGTCATGATGTCAGATCATCAACTCAATTTAAAACATAAATCGTTGTCAGAGACTGAGTTAGACTAGAGATACTATCAATATAAAAGACTGATATTATTATTACTTTGATAGAATTTAAATACAAGACAATACATCAGATAATGTACAAGATGAAAGACAAAGAATGAAAGAAAAGAACGAAAGCTCAACTTTTATATACATGAATCAAGCAGAATCAAGACTAGACAGTAATTCTATGACTTAAGATTGCAAATATTTGTGCATATAACTGAAATAATTGAAACAAAATTGCTGAGACTAAATTAAGATGATAATGACTAGATTAATGACTTGATTCATTGAACTGCAAAACAGATTCAATGAATCAAGATTATTTAAAACATTGACAATTTATGTTTTAAATCAAGTTGATGATTTGACATCATGACAGTAACTTCTTTCTTCAAGACTGAGTTTCTGCAAAACGATGAGAAAAAACAAGATGAAATGAGAAAGAATTGAAGATGAAGATTGAAATGAAACAAGAATTGATATGAATGCATTTTAATGTAATGAAGCACAGACAAGACTGAAATAAATCTGAGTCACATCTGAATCAGATTTAAGCAAGATGTCTGAGTCAGATCTTGATAAAATTTGAAAGATGAAACAAGATGAAATGCATTTTAACATAATGATGCATGATGAAATTGAATCACATTTGAATCATATTTGAATCAGATTTAAACAAAATGTCTGAGTCAGATTTAAACAAGATCTGAGTCAGATTTAAACAAAAGAAAGATGAAATGCAGTTTAATATGATGATGCACAGATGAAACTAAAATACATCTGAGTCACATCTGAATCAGATTTAAACAAGATGTTTGAGTCAAATTTAAGCATGATTTGAGTCTGATTTAAGCTGAATTGAAATAATGAAGATTGAACTTAAAGCTCTTAACATTGACATTGAAACATCACACATGACAGTACATGTGATTTTTCAACGACAAAGTTGACGAAATAATATTCATTGAGTGCTTGCTCACAATTATTCAGAAGATAAAAAGACTTTCAAATAGAAAAGTGATCTTTTCAATCAACATAATACTTAAGCAGAGATAAATTATAACATCTATCATGCTTGAAGTTTAATATGCTGTTTACATATTAAAATCTTTTGTCATTCTTGATGATAATGAGTTCTTGAGATTTCTGACGTTGATTTGAAAGAAAATCACTTGTGATATGACTCAAAAGAATGACATGAAAGATTGAATGAATCTTCATGAATGCTAAAAGATTTAACTCAATGATCAGAAAATTGTTCTTGAAGACATGCTTGATCTTAAAGAAATCAACGTTATGATCATTTAACTTGATAATGAAGTGAGTGATGCTGAGATTGCAAGCATTCAGTCAGACTTCATCTTCAACGAAGTATTTAGAACAAGAATGATGAAAGAGATTAACATTGAATTCATAAATGATCTGAGCTATAAACATCTTATCATGTAAATGCTCAGTTAATTTCTTCATCTTCTTGATGAACTTTTCAATATTGATTAACTTGTCTTGAGCTTAAAATATAAAATTCTTGAGCAAAGACTCAAAAGACTTGAAGTTTAAATGTAAGTTTTGACTTGAATTGATCAAGAAGAATGATGTTAAAGTGATTAATGATGATGTGTTATTGACGATGAATTCAACT